>Ga0315281_10001648_pt1 | contig 33120 bp, 24 predicted proteins | sample YL17G07_0_MG_FD_204540 | JGI IMG/M metagenome (GOLD analysis project Ga0315281, IMG submission 204540) | Sediment microbial communities from Yellowstone Lake, YNP, Wyoming, USA - YL17G07_0 | ecosystem: Environmental > Aquatic > Freshwater > Lake > Sediment | place: USA: Wyoming | collected...
CAGGATGGCGACTATGCCGCCCAGGGTGAGCAAGACGTATTTCAGGATTTTGTTCATGGCGTTCAACCTTACTCGATTGGCTGTGGAACCGATGGCGCTTGCGCGAGGCAAGCAGGGCGCCCCGGAGGCTCGGCGACGCTATTTTCCCAGCAGCCCGAACACCTTCTTCGCCATTCCGGTCGCGCTGCCGACCGGATCCTTACGGATCGCTTTCTCCTGCTCGGCCATCATCAGGAACAGGCCGTCCAGCGTCTTCTGCGTGACGTAGTTCTCGATCTTGGCCTGCTTTGCGTCGACCAGGCCGAGTTGCGCGCCTTTCCCTGCGATGTTGTTGTACTTTTCGGCGAGCCCGACTTTGGCGGTGGCCTTGGTGACGATCGGGAGGAACTTCTGCGTGAGTTGGCCGCTGGTGGTCTTGCGGAAATATTCGGTTGCGGCGGTGTCGCCGCCGGTCAGGATCCCCTTGGCGTCCTGCACGCTCATGTTCTTCACCGCGCCGACCAGCAGGGCTTTCGCTTCAGGCACCGCCTGCTCGGCTGCACGGTTCATCGCCGTGACCAATTCATCGGCCTGTTTTTGCATGCCGAGCAGACGCAGGCCGCCCTCGACGCGCTTCAAGGCGTCGGGCAGCGGTATCCTGACCTTGTCGTTGCCGAGAAAGCCGTTTTCCACTCCGAGCTTGGACACGGCGGCTGCGGAACCCTGGGTCAGGGCGTCCTTCAGACCACTGACCGCATCGGTATTGCTCAGACTGCCCAAGTCGAGGGCGAGCGCCTCGGCGCCAATGACCATTCCAACAAGAAATGCGGCGATAACACGCATGATCTGCTCCTTTGGGAAAATTCGATTGAGCGATGCGGCAATCGTAACTCAAAAGATACCGGCCATGAAGGCCGGCATTCTTCTTGGGTGCGGGTGAGGCTAGCCGTAGTTGATTTCATCGGCCGCATCCGCCTCGGGGGCGTCGGCCGCGTAATCGCGCCCGCCGCGTCCGGCGCGCGCCGCGGCCGCCTCGCGGTACCACTCGTGGGCGACGATGGTCGCCATGACCTCGTTGGTGCCGGTCCAGATGGAAGCCAATCTGATGTCGCGATAGATGCGCTCCAGCGGCAATACGTTCGTATAGCCGATGCCGCCCACCACCTGCATCGAGTTGTGCACCACTTTCTGACACGACTCGGTGACGAACTTCTTGGTCTCCGAGACCATGCGCCGCACCCGGTTCATTTCCATTCCAGTGTCCACTGCGCGCGACGTGGCATAGACGAGAGCGCGGCAGGCGTCGAGCAACATCGCCCCCTCGGCCACCTGAAAGCTCACACCCTGGAAACGGTTGATGGTCTCGCCGAAGGCCTTGCGCTTCGAACTATAGCGGGTGGCGATGTCCAAAGCGGAGCGTGCGGGGCCGATGGTCATGGCGGCGGTTCCCAGCCGCTCGGGGATCATCATGGTGGTGAACACCGGGTAGGCGCCGTTGACCTCGCCGACGACGTTCTCCCGTGGAATCCTCACGTCCTTGAACACCAGCCGGCCGGTACCGCCGCCGCGGCATCCCATCAGGCCATAGAGGTACTTCACTTCCACGCCGGGACCGCGATCGACGATGAAGCAGGTGATCCTCTTTTGCGGCGCGGCGGCGGGATCGGGATCGGTGCGGGCATAAACGAGAAAATAGTCCGCACCTTCCGCGCCGACGATGAAACGTTTTTGTCCGTTCAGCAGGAAGTGATCGCCCTTGTCTTCCGCCGTCGAAGTGGCTCCGAAAAAATCGGATCCCCCGCGCGGCTCGGTGAGACATTCGGCGGCGAAAATATCGCCGCGGAGCAGAGGCTGAACATAACGCGCCTTCTGCGCATCGGTGCCATGCAACACGATCGCATCGCAGACCAGATCGGCGCCCACGCCGAAGACACAGGCGAGTTCGTAGCTCAGGCTGCCGATTTCCTCGCTGACCGCGCAGGAGGCCACCCAATCCAGTCCTTTGCCGCCCCACTTGACCGGCTGGCGCACGCCCAGCAGGTTGCGCCGTCCGGCCTCGCGCAGCCATTCCTTGGGAAAGCGTATTTTTTCCTCGTCCATGTCCAGGATCAGCCGGCGCGGCGTCGACTGCACAAAATCGCGCGCTGCATCCCGGGCGCGGCGTTGTTCTTCATTCAGCAAATGGTCGAACATGGCGTCCCCTTCGCTAGGTTGAAGCTGATATTCAATCAGTATAAATCCATTCCCGCACCGGCACGGCTGGCATGCGGTGAATGTCAACGGACGCTAGCCGCATCATGTTTGATCGCGCGCATTGACAAAGTCGGTATCGCGGCTAGAATCAACCTAATCCGACCGGGAGAGCGCCGCCGTTGCTTAGGCGGCCGCCGAAGGCGCAATACCCAGAAACTCTCAGGCAAAAGGACCGGTCGAGCGGAAGCGATGCTTCCGTCACTCTGGAGAGCAGCCGCCGATCAGGCGGCCACCGAAGGGGCGCGCAGCCGGGCGGCATCAGGCTGTAATCTCTCAGGTATCAGGGACAGAGGGGTAACGTGGACCGAAAGGCCGGCGTTGCCCCTTTTTCATTGCTGTCGAGGTGAACGTGCTCAAGACTACTCCGCTCAACTCCGCTCACCGTGCCCTGGGCGCGCGCATGGTCGATTTCGGCGGCTGGGACATGCCGGTCAATTATGGCTCCCAGATCGAGGAACATCACGCGGTGCGGCGCGACGCCGGGATGTTCGATGTCTCGCATATGCTGGCGATCGACTTGCTCGGCGCCGGCGCGCGCGATTTTCTGCGCCGCGTCCTCGCCAACAACGTGGACAAGCTGCGGGACCCGGGCCGTGCGCTCTATTCCTGCATGCTTAACGACAATGGCGGCGTGATCGACGATCTGATCCTCTATTTTTTCACCGACGAATACTCTCGCCTGGTAGTGAATGCGGGCAGGGCGGAGAAGGATCTCGCCTGGCTGGCGTCGCTGAAGGAACGCTTCGGTACCTCGCCGGAATTGCGGGCGAGGCGCGATCTCGCCATGATCGCGGTGCAGGGACCGCGCGCGCGCGAGTGCGTATGGCAGGCGCTGCCCGGGACGCGCGCGGCGACTGAATCGATGCGCGCCTTTCATAGCGTGCAGCTGGACGAGTTGCTGCTCGCGCGCACCGGCTACACCGGCGAAGACGGTTTCGAACTCATGCTGCCGGCAACTCGCGCCGAGGCGCTGTGGCAGCAACTCATAGCCTGCGGCGTGAAACCCTGCGGCCTGGGCGCGCGCGACACGCTGCGCCTGGAAGCGGGCATGAATCTGTGGGGGCAGGAGATGGACGAGAGCGTGTCGCCGCTGGACGCCGGCCTCGCCTGGACGGTCGACCTCCACAGCGCGCGCGATTTCGTCGGCAAGGCGGCGCTGCTCGCGCATCCGCAAGGCCGGCAGCTGGTGGGACTCGTGCTCGCCGAGCAGGGCGGCGTGCTGCGCGGCCAGCAGAAAGTGGCCACGCCGGAAGGCGAGGGCGAGGTCACCAGCGGCACGTTTTCGCCGTCGCTGAACCGCTCGATCGCGCTCGCGCGGATTCCTCTGGGCGTGAACGTGGGCGCGCTGGTGCAGGTGTCCGTACGCGACAAGCAGCTCGCGGCGAAAGTGGTGAAGCCGCCGTTCGTGCGCAATGGCAGAATCTTGATCAACTAAAGGTGGAAGAAAAATCATGAAGACTCCCGAACATCTGAAATACACTGAAACGCACGAGTGGATCAAAATCGAAGCCGGCGGCACGCTCGCGGTAGGGATCACGGATCACGCGCAGGAAGTGCTGGGCGACATCGTGTTTCTCGAACTGCCGCTGGTCGGGAAGCGCTATGCGCGAGGCGAGGCCTGCGCCGTGATCGAATCGGTCAAAGCCGCTTCCGACATCAATATGCCCCTGGCCGGGGTCGTGGTCGCGGTCAATGACGCTCTGGCGAAAACGCCGCAGCAGGTCAACGCCGACGCCTACGCCGCCTGGTTGTTCAGGATCAAGCCCGACAATGCGGCCGACACCCGCGGCCTGATGGAGGCCGCCGCTTACGCCGGCCATGCGGCGAAATAAGGAGGTGCCATGCAAGATACCCTGAAACCGATCGCGACGGAGCCGCGCGCATCGCTGGCCGAGCTGGAGCAGCGCGACGCATACGCGCGGCGCCACATCGGCCCGGATGCCGCAGAGCAGGCGGCCATGCTGTCGGAACTCGGCTACGCTACGCGCGCTGCCTTGATCGACGCCATTGTGCCGGCCGCGATACGCAACCGGGAGGCGTTCGGGATCGGAGACGCCCGCAGCGAAGCCGGCGCGCTCGCTGAATTAAAAAAAATTGCCGCGCGGAACCGGGTATTGCGATCGTTCATCGGCCAGGGATATTACGACACCGAGCTGCCCGGCGTGATCCTGCGCAACCTGCTCGAGAGTCCCGCCTGGTACACGGCTTACACGCCCTATCAGGCGGAAATCTCGCAGGGACGCCTAGAAGCGCTGATCAATTTCCAGACCATGGTCTGCGATCTCACCGGCATGGCGATCGCCAATGCTTCCATGCTCGACGAAGCCACGGCCGCGGCCGAAGCCATGACGCTGTGCCGGCGCAGCGGCAAGAATGCCAGCCAAACTTTCTATGTCGCCGACTCCGTGCTGCCGCAGACCATCGCCGTGGTGCGCACGCGGGCGGAGCCGCTCGCGATCGAAGTCAGAATCGGGCCGGCCGCAGCCGCGGCCACAGCCGATTGTTTCGGCGTGCTGCTGCAATATCCCGCCGCCAACGGCGCTGTCGACGACCATCGCGCGCTGGTGCAGGCGGTGCATGAGCGCGGCGGTCTGGTCGTGGTCGCAGCCGACCTGCTTGCGCTCACACTGCTCAGCCCCCCGGGGGAGTGGGACGCGGATGTGGTGGTAGGCTCGGCGCAGCGCTTCGGCGTGCCGCTAGGGTTCGGCGGTCCGCACGCGGCCTACTTTGCGACCAGGGACGAACTCAAGCGCAACATGCCCGGGCGCCTCGTCGGGGTGACGCTGGACAGCCAGGGCAATCCGGCCTATCGACTCGCCTTGCAGACGCGCGAGCAGCACATCCGGCGCGAGAAGGCGACCAGCAACATTTGCACGGCCCAGGTGCTGCTGGCGGTGATCGCGAGCATGTATGCGGTCTATCACGGCCCGCGCGGCCTGGCCCGCATCGCCCTGCGCATTCATCGTCTCACCGGGGTGCTCGCCGCGGGTCTGAAGCAAATGGGTGTAGTCATCGAGAACGCATCCTGGTTCGATACGCTCACCGTCGTTGCGGCAACGGGCGCGGCGCCGACGCACGCCAGGGCGGAAGCCCTCGGCGTCAATCTGCGCCGGATCGACGGCCGGCGCGTCGGCGTATCGCTAGACGAAACCAGCAGCGGCGCGGAGGTGAAGCTGCTGTGGCGGATTCTCGCGCCCGCCGGCGCCGCGGCCCCCGATTTCGATGCGATCGAGGCTGGCGTTGGCGATGCGTATGCTCCCGCCCTCAGGCGCCGCAGCGGCTTCCTGACTCATCCGGTATTCAACCGGCACCATTCCGAAACCGGGATGCTGCGCTATCTGCGGCAGCTTGCGGATCGAGACCTTGCCCTCGACCGTAGCATGATCCCGCTCGGATCCTGCACCATGAAGCTGAACGCAACGAGCGCGATGATACCCATCGGCTGGCCCGAGTTCGCGCGCATCCATCCGTTTGCGCCGGCGGCGCAGACCGCCGGTTATCGCGAACTGATTTCCGACCTGGAACGCATGCTGTGCGCTATCACCGGTTACGCCGCGGTATCGCTGCAACCCAACGCCGGCTCGCAGGGCGAGTATGCCGGCTTGCTCGCGATCCGGGCCTGGCATCGTTCGCGCGGCGAGGGCCAGCGCAACGTGTGCCTGATTCCGGCTTCGGCGCACGGCACCAATCCGGCCTCCGCGCACATGGCCGGGATGCAAGTGGTGGTCGTTGCCTGCGATGCCGGCGGCAACGTCGATCTCGCCGATCTGCGCGCCCAGGCCGAGCAGCACAGCCGCAACCTGGCCGCGATCATGGTGACTTATCCTTCCACCCATGGCGTGTTCGAGGCGGGCATCACCGAAATCTGCGACATCGTGCATGGTCACGGCGGCCAGGTGTACATCGACGGCGCCAACCTGAACGCCATGGTCGGCCTGTGCGCGCCGGGGCGTTTCGGCGGCGACCTGTCGCATCTGAACCTGCACAAGACTTTCGGCATTCCGCATGGCGGCGGCGGGCCCGGCGTGGGTCCGCTGGCGGTGGCGGCGCATCTCGCTCCCTTTTTGCCGGAGCACGGCGAGACGGCGGGCGGCGCGCACAACATCGGCGCCGTGGCTGCCGCGCCTTACGGCAGCGCCGGCATCCTGCCGGTCTCGTGGATGTACATCACCTTGCTCGGGCGCGAGGGCCTGCGCGCGGCAAGCGAGGTGGCGATCCTGAATGCCAACTACCTCGCCAAGCGCCTGGCGCCGCACTATCCGGTGCTCTACAGCGGGCCGGGCGGATTGATCGCGCACGAGTGCGTGCTCGATCTGCGGCCGCTGAAAGAGGCGAGCGGCATCGGCGTCGAAGACGTGGCCAAGCGTCTCATGGACTATGGCTTTCACGCGCCCACCATGTCGTTCCCGGTTCCGGGCACGCTGATGGTCGAGCCGACCGAAAGCGAGTCCAAGGCCGAACTCGATCGCTTCATCGACGCCATGATCGCCATACGTGGAGAAATCCGCGCGGTGGAGGAGGGCCGGCTGGATCGCGAAGACAATCCGCTCAGGCACGCGCCGCATACCGCGGCGATGGTGTCGGCGGACGAATGGCGGCACGCCTATTCGCGCGAAACGGCGGCCTTTCCGCTGCCGGGTTTGCGTGCACACAAGTACTGGCCTCCGGTGGGGCGCGCCGACAATGCCTACGGCGATCGCAACCTGTTCTGCGCTTGTTTGCCGGAGACGAACGCTTAGCGGCCGTTTTCGGAATTAGCGAATGTATTGACGCGCCGGTCTGCTGTCCCTGGCGTAAGCGAGGCCAATATCCGCGCGCATTGCATCCGGCCGATTCTGGGAGGAGGACTTGCGACGACAGCGCTACTGGACGGCGGCTAGTAAATGCCGGGAACGAAGCGCTGGCTCGACATCTTCGGCCGCTTGTAGCCGATATCTCCCTGGCGCGGCGGCACCTCGATCTCCACCGGGGTCATGTTCTCGTAGGGGATCTGCCGCAGCAGATGGGCGATGCAGTTGAGGCGTGCCGGCTTCTTCTTGTCTGCGTTCACCACGTACCAGGGACTTTCCCTGCGGTCGGTCGCCGCGAACATGACGTCCTTGGCCTTGGAATACTCGCTCCAGTGCTTGCGCGACTCCATGTCCATCGGACTTAGCTTCCAGCGCTTGGTCGGATTGCGGATCCGCTCCTGGAACCGCTTCTCCTGCTCCTCGTCGTTCACCGAGAACCAGTACTTGATGAGGTAAATGCCGGAACGGATCAGCATTTCTTCGAACAGCGGGCAGGCCCGCAGGAACTCCTTGTATTCATCCTTGGTGCAAAAGCCCATGACCTTTTCGACGCCGGCGCGGTTATACCAGCTGCGGTCGAAGAGCACGATTTCGCCCGCCGCCGGCAGATGCGGAACGTAGCGCTGGAAATACCACTGGCCGCGTTCGCGTTCGGTCGGCGTGCCCAGCGCCACGATCCGGCACACCCGCGGGTTGAGGCTCTCGGCGATGCGCTTGATCACGCCTCCCTTGCCCGCGGCATCGCGGCCCTCGAAGACCACGGCAACTTTCAGGCCATGCAGCCGGACCCATTCCTGCAGCTTGATGAGTTCGACCTCCAGGTGGGCAAGCTCCTTGACGTATTTATAGTCCTTCGGCGGCTTGCGCAGCTTGGGACGGCCCGCGAGGTGCCAATACTGCTCGATTGCGGCCCCTTCCTTCGCGTCCTCCAGAACCTCGCCGTTCGGTTTCGCAGGTTTCTTCTTTGCCATGTTTTCTCCTCCTTGAATGCGCCTGGTCTCATTTCTTAGAATAGCACCATCTCAACATTGAATGCGAGGTGCGTTCGGCTATGTCGTTCACCCGCCCAGATGCGGCGGCGACGCATCGAAGTCGCCGATCATGGCAATTCGGTGTCGCGCAGCGATGCTCGCCACCGATGCCGCATTGGCGGTGAACATCGGCTCCAGTCATCATGATTCGGTGTCCTTGTCGCCGTCCACAAAAATCTGCCCGACAGGTTAGTCGTTGACCCCCTGGGTCGCAGCGGCCTAGAATCCGGCTCGCAGTACCAGGTTTTGAGCGCTGAGCCCTCATGCAATGCGCGTTCCAAAGGAGCTTAGCGAATGAAATCCGAGAGGCCGGGCGAAGCATGGGTCAGGCCCCTGCGCCTGTGGTGCGGACTCATCCTGTTCTCTTATATCTTCACGCATTTCGGTAACCATGCGCTAGGTCTGATCTCTCTTGGCACCATGGAGGCGGCGAGGATCTGGTTTCTCGCGCTCTGGCGCAATCCCATAGCCGAATCGGCGCTTCTCGGCGCGTTGCTCGCGCACTGGCTGCTCGGCCTGTGGCTCATCTACCGACGTCGCACGCTGCGGATGCCCGTGTGGGAGGCGACGCAGATCATCTTCGGCCTGGCTGTGCCGCCGCTCCTGGCATATCACGTGGTCGGCACGCGCGTGGCCAACGCCATGTTCGGAACCGAAGACCTTTATGCGCGGATCATACTGAACCTGTGGGTGCTTGATCACTGGACGGGAATCCGCCAGCTGGGGCTGTTCACGGTCGCATGGACCCATGGGTGCATCGGGCTACACTTTTGGCTGCGGCTCCGCCGTTGGTACGCGAAGCTCTTCCCGTTGTTATTGACCGCCGTCGTGCTGGTGCCCGTGCTCGCGTTCCTCGGCGTCACCGAGGCGGGACGGGAAGTGTCGGTGCTGGCGCTCGATCCCGGCTTCGTCAAACGCCTCAGTGTCGAGGTCCGCGCGCCTTCGGCGCCCCAGCGGGCCACGCTCGCGCAGCTACGCGACGGGATTTCGATAGCTGTCTGGGCGCTGCTTGGCCTGACACTCGCGGCGCGTGTCGTCCGTGAGCGAATCTCGCGGCGCCGCTCAATAATCAACATCCGGTACTTGGACGGTCGCGAGGTTCGCGTGCCCGTCGGCTGGACGGTACTCGAGGCGAGCCGCTCGGCCGGTGTCCCACACGCATCGGTGTGCGGTGGCCGCGGGCGCTGTTCGACGTGCCGGGTCCGGATTGCGGGAGATCCGGCGCTCCAGCCGACGCCCGCCCTGCTGGAGCGGCGCGTGCTTGAGCGCATCGGTGCCCCGCCCAACGTGCGTCTCGCCTGCCAGCTTCGGCCCACCCACGATCTGATGGTGACGCCGCTTCTCCAGGCAGCGGTCGGCGCCGGCGTCGCGCACGCGGCCCCCGGCGCCCGTGGCGGGGAGGAGCGCGAGATCGCGGTGCTCTTCGCCGATCTGCGCGGATTCACGCGCGTGGCCGAACGCAAGCTGCCCTACGACGTCGTCTTCATCCTCAACCGCTACTTCGAGGCCGTCGGCGGCGCCGTCGCGCAAGCGGGCGGCATCGCCAGCCAGTACACGGGCGACGGTGTCATGGCGCTATTTGGGATCGAGGCGGGACCCGGCACCGCCTGCCGGCAGGCGATTCTTGCCGCCGGCGCCATGATCGAGCGTGTGGAGGCGCTCAGCCGCGTACTCGGCGGCGAGTTGGAAACCCCCTTGCGCATGGGGATCGGTATCCACTCGGGCCCTGTCATCGTGGGCGAGATGGGTTACGCCGGCACGCGCTACCTGACCGCCGTTGGCGACACGGTCAATACTGCGAGCCGCTTGGAGGGATTGACCAAGGACTACGTCTGCGAGCTCGTCGTCTCCGAGGAGGTGGTTGCGCGCGCGGGTCTTACCGCCGCGGACTATCCTCATCATGAGCTCGCGCTGCGCAACCGCGACGCCCCGCTTCGAGTCGTCATCGTGGACAATGCCCGCCGTTTTGCGGATCGAGTCCGCGCTGCCGACGAAGCGCGCTGAGGATCAATCTAAATACCGCTCAATTACCGGCTGAAGATCCCCCAGTCGCTGGTCCTGCGCGCAGGCCATTGCCAGATATTGCTGCGCGCCGACCGGGTGATCGAATACCGGAACGATCAAATCGGTGGTGCAAGCAAGGCTGCTTGCGCTCAAGCTGGTGTCGTGCATAGCTTGCCCAAGCCCTGATCGAACGTAATCTTCTCGCTATCGGGAAGCAAGGTGTGGTAGCGTACAAACGGCTAAAACAGGTAGATGTCTAGTCGCCCCCGGCAATCCGGACCGGTGCGATCAGTGACGCGACTCTGCGTTGCTTCCTCAGGAGTTGGCGGATGGATGAGCAACATCTGCATCGACTCATTACCCGCGTGAAGGCGGGAAAACTGTCTCGACGCCGATTCATCGAGATGATGGCCGGATTTGGTTTATCGGTTTCCTTCGCTTCGCAGATGCTGCTTTATTCCGGCATCGTTTCTGCGGCGGTCCGTCCGGCGTACAAGCCGACTCGTAGAGGTGGCGGCGGACCATTGAAGCTCCTCATGTGGCAGGGACCAACGCTGCTCAATCCCCATTTTGCGACCGGGGTAAAGGACCAGTATGGCGCCCGGGTGTTCTACGAACCACTGGCCGATTGGGATGCCGAGGGCAACCTCGTTCCCATTCTGGCGTCAGAGGTGCCAAGCCTGGAAAACGGCATGGTCGCGCGCGATGGCCTGTCGGTAACGTGGAAGCTGAAGAAGGGAGTGCAGTGGCACGACGGCAAGTCTTTTACTGCCGATGACGTCGTATTCAACGCTGAATACGCCGCGGATCCTGCGGCGTCGACCGTCAGTATTGGTAGCTACAGTGACTCGCGGGTCGAGAAGATCGACGCGTATGCGGTACGCGTTGTATTCCAGAAACCAACGCCCGCCTGGGCCCGCGCATTCGTTGGCGCCTTCGGCATGATCGTTCCCAAGCATCACTACGACGCCTACCGCGGCGCGAAGTCCCGCGACGCGCCGCTGAACCTGAAAGCCGTCGGCACCGGACCCTACAAGTTCGTGTCCTTCGCGCCCGGAGACAGCGTTCGCGCCATCATCAATCCGAACTACCACGAGCCGAACCGCCCGCACTTCGATACCCTTGAAATGAAGGGAGGCGGGGACGCGGTATCAGCGGCCCGGGCCGTGCTGCAAACCGGGGAATACGACTACGCTTGGAACGTGCAGATCGAAGATGAAATTCTCAAGCGGCTTGAGCATGGTGGCAAGGGAGTCGTGTTGATCGTCCCCAGCGCCACCGTCGAGCACATCCTGCTGAATGCCACCGATCCCTGGACCGAGGTCGCCGGTGAACGCGCCAGTGCGAGGTCGCGGCACCCTGTTTTTTCCGAGAATGCAGTACGCGAAGCCTTCAATCTACTCATCGATCGAGCGTCGATCCAGGAATATATTTACGGCCGCACAGGATTTGCGACTGCGAATTTTCTCAATTACCCGGGGAAGTTTCGTTCCAGGAACATGAAGTGGGAATTCAACACCGACAAGGCCAACAGCGTCCTGGAAGCGGCAGGTTGGAAGCGTGGGTCCGACGGAATCCGCGGCAAGGACAGCCGCAAGTTGAAATTTGTATTCCAGACATCGACCAATGCTGCTCGGCAGAAGACGCAGGCGATCGTCAAGCAATCTTGCCAGAAAGCAGGGATCGAACTCGAGTTGAAATCGATATCCGCTTCCGTGTTCTTCAGCTCGGATTTTGGCAACCCTGACACCGTATCGAAGTTTTTCAGCGACATCGAAATGTTTGCCTGGCAAGGAGCTAATCCCGACCCGCAGCGATTCATGGACTTCTTCTGTTCCTGGGAAATCCCAAGCAAGGAAAACAAGTGGATAGGCCGCAACGCGTCCCGCTGGCACAGCGACGAGTACGATCAAATGTTCCGTGCGTCCCAAAAGGAGCTCGACCCCGTCAAGCGGGCCGCCATGTTCATCAAGATGAACGATCTCGTCATCGAAAGCCGTTACGTCATCCCCGTTGTCAACCGCCCCACCGTGGCCGCCCTTGCACGCCGCCTACGAGCGCCATTGAGCGGGTTCAGCTCCGATCTGTTCCTATTGCAGGACTGGTACATGGAAGCTTGAGTCAGCAACGTGGACTGACCAGCTCAATCCGAAACACGGTACGGCGCCTGAAAATGGCCCGACTGCGAGCTACTGCACTCTCGGCCTGTTGATTTTCTGGCGTATGTCAGCTTTCTAGTAACGCCAAATCACCCTGTCACCGGTTGAGGTCATTCGCGGTAACTGTGACTAGCTCACAAGCGGACGACGGAGCATTCCCGGCCGAAGAATCTCCTAAGGTGTAGACTTTATGGAAAGGTCTTGTCCGAGGAGGGGTACGGGCCAAGTTCATCGCAGGCAGTTCCTGAACGCCGCAGCGGTGCTGCTTGCCGCGCCCTTTCCTGTTTGTACCGAACGTGCTATCGAGCGCGTGTATTGCGAAGTCTTCCAAGAAAGCATAGCTTTTTTCGAAGAAGCATAAAACCGCAACGGATCTGTCGGGGGGACCAGCGTTCGCCCAATGCGAACGGTATTTGATTGAGGACACGCCGATGGATTCACTTAAACTTTGGGTGACCTTGGTAACCATTTTACTAAGCGTTGCACCTCCATTTGCACTATCGCAAACCTATCCCAGTAGACCGGTGCGCCTGATCGTCGGCTTCGCACCCGGCGGCAACGTCGATGTCCCGGCGCGTATCGTCGCAGCGAAGCTGGGCGAGTTATGGGGTACGCCGGTGGTGGTCGAAAATCGCCCCGGGGCGGGCGGGAGCATGGGAGCGAATGTCGCGGCGAAAGCGCCCGCGGACGGCTACACGCTGGTGGTCTGCAATAGCGCCTCACATGGCGTCAACCCGTCGTTCTACAAGAAACTTGCGTACGACGCCGTCAAGGACTTCACGGCCATCGCGATGATCGGAACGAGCCCGAATGTCCTGCTCGTGCACCCGTCGTCGCAGACGAAAACGGTGAATGCGTTCATCGCCTACGCCAAGGCGAATCCCGGCAAGATCAGCATCGCCTCGGCGGGCGTCGGCACCACCCAGCATTTGTCGATGGAGCTGTTCAAATCGATGACCGGGACAGACATCGTTCATGTGCCTTACAAGGGCGGCGCGCCAGCGCTGGCCGATCTCATCGGCGGATAGTTGCCGGCGATTGTGGCCGGCCTGCCGACCTCGCTGACGACGATCAAGGCCGGTAAGGTGCGTGCCCTGGGTGTCACTTCCGCGAAACGCACCCCGCGCTGTAGAGCAATAGCGCGACCCTCCGGTCATGGCCCGGTTGTTGTCCGCCATACCCGCGGCCTACTGAAATTCCGCCCAGCGTTTGCTCTCCAAGCGTGCCGGGAACAGCACCAGATCCTGACCTGCCATTCAGGTGTTAACTTTTCAGCAGGCTTGACCGAGGGGTAATGAGACAGGTCCGACGCAGGCGGTTGCTGATTGCCACCGGGCCACGCCAAGCTTTTGACCAATCCAATGCGGATTGGGTCACCGGGACCGACGACCACGATGGGAATCGTCTTGGTGGCTGTTTGCGCCGCCAGGGTGGGGGGCGATCCAATAACGACGATGACATCCACGTTCGGGTGCGCCAGTTCCGCCGCCAGCGGCGCCAGCAGGTCAGGCTGGTTGTGCGCAAAGCGCCATTCGATCGAGAGGTTCCGTCCTTCGACGAAGCCCAGTTCGCCCATGCCGCGCATGACACCGCCGAAGATGATGTCCGCGTCGAGGGCAGCCGGGCGGTTGGGCGCTGCAAGGAACCCGACACGCCAGATCTTCTTCCGCCAGCTTGCCGGTCTCCCGCTGAGCGAATGAATTTAAAGGCGTTGGGAGGGCACTCGCGCCAAGGGCGACGATAAGTTTGCGGCGTTTATTCAGCCCCCTCCCTTGGTAGGCGCCTAGTATGCGCCCTTACGCCAAGGGCAGAACACCGACCAGCGTCTGTTTTTCAAAATCGCAAGCCGGCGCTCTCGACCCGTTGCCACCATTCGAATTTCCCAAAAGCAGACGCCCAACGTTCAGGGTGATCCGCGCGTGCCGCCGAGCGCGGGGAACTCATCCTGGTTGGGATCCGATTTAGCACGGAGGATAGCAAGGCGGCGCGTCATGCCTTCAATTTCTACGACCTGGCTCGCGATGATTTCCTCGGCAAGTTTTCGTGTAAGCGGATCCCTGCCGTGAATCAGCACCAGCCGCGCCATTTCCACGGCGCCCTCGTGGTGCGGAATCATCATGGCGAGAAAATCGACGTCCGGATTGCCGCTGTACCCTGGGGCGTGCATGTCGCGCATCATCTTGTCCATGCCCGAATCCATTGCGGACGAAAAACGTGCGAACGCTTCGCCGTGGCGCGCGGTCGAATCGGCTGCGCCCGAATGCTGATGCTGCGCGCACACCGAGCCGCACACCAGGCCCAGAGACAAGAGAATCCATCGCATCACCGCGCCTCCTATGCCGTCTGGCCTTTGTGTCCCGGCCTCACGTAGACCAGATTGATGCTCTTCTTATTGCGCAACTCGCCCGAGGGCAGCTTCAGCGCGCCGAGCGCGATCTGCGCGATCAGCTTCGGCTTGAACGGATCCGAAACATCGAACGCAGTGCAGCAGGTCTGCCCGGCATTGGGCGTGCCCGGCAGTTCGTCCTGTTCGTGCGCAATATAGAGCAGGTCATTGGCGGGATTGGTCCAGATCCCGTGTGCCTCGCGCGCCTGGGAGAAGAACGTTCCCACCACCTTGCGCGTGCCGGGCGCGGCGCCGCGGTCGATGATGGCGATCTGGCTTGCGGCGACACCGCCCGGGCCATTGTCGTCCACCCGCGCCAGGCTCGCGTACACCACACTGCCTTTGCGGTTCTCGACGAACTCGACGTGGTTGGGTCGCGCCAGATTGCCGAGCGGCACGGCGTCGAGCAAGCCGAACGGCTCGATCGTCGAGCGCGCAGATACCGTATCGGCGAGTTTGTGGGAGAACCAGATTTCGCGGCCGTCCGGGGTGGTCTTGAGGAAAGGCGTGAATGCCGGTTTGTCCTGCGAAGAAATATCGATCGTCGTCAGTCGTTGCGGCCGCGAATAGCTGTTTGCATCCGGATCGAGGCGAAACACGTCGACCTTCGATACCTTCTGGCTAGCGACGAACGCGAGCGCCCCCTTGGCGTCGAACCAGACTTGCGCCGGTCCATTGATGGTGTTGATGTAGCGGAGAATCGCGTTGGACTCGGCGCCCGCTGCCTGGCGTATAGCGCGCTCCACATCGAGGATGGCGATGCGATCCTCGCCGCGCAATGTTACCCACAGCTCCTTGCCGTTGCGCGTGAAGGTCGGTTCATGCGGCTCCCGACCAACCAGAATTCCGCTTGAAAGCCGTTCTGCATTGGTGCTTGGGCCGGCGAGCGGGTTGGGCGTGTTGCCCACCACCTTCCTGTTAACCGTGTCAATGAGATACACGTTGCTCGAACCCCGACCACTGGTGGCAAGGAAGCTGCCGTCAGGTGAAGGCACTGCGCCGTGCGCGTCGATGCAGCCGTGATAAAGCGGCTTGTGGATCATCGCGGCGTGTGTCGGCATTACCCCGGCAGTGATCAGGCGAAAAGGCGGGCGCGCGTCCTCGTCGAAGCTGGTCAAGTTGATGCTGGTCTCGACCGTATTGCTGCGCGGGTCGATCACCGCGATCGTATTCGAATCCTCATTGGTGATATACACCCGGTCGCTCGGTTCCATGCTCGAGCTGCCTTGAGCAAATGCCCGCTGTTGACCAATTGTGCCGGCCACAGCCGCAGCGGCGGCGAGCTTCAGAAAATCGCGCCTGATTTCATTCATGGGTTTTCTCCAAGAGACATAAGAAGTAATGAAGTAATCAAAAATCACATTCGACAACGATGCCGGTGGAATCCAGACGTGCGAAGTTCAAGAAAATCCAGGCAATATTCGTAGCGTATTACCGCGCGCAACCACAGGACCGCGAGCCGGCCGGTGCCCATGATCGGCTGAATGGCAAACTTGACGAATGCAATTGGGCCGTTATCATGCCACAGATCGGCTGCATTCGTTGGTTAAGATCAGCCCGGTCCTGGACCCGTTTTTGCCGAATGCAGGAGCACTTTTTTGTGGCCATGGCTGATCTGCCCGTGACAGAGATCTGCATCACAGCATTGCCGGTCGAAGCTTGACAGAGCAGTTACTTCGGAAGCCTTTCAGGCTGCCGCTCGCCTTTTTCATGTCCGGCGCGGCGGCGCTCCTGTTCCAGGTGCTGTGGTTCCGCGCGCTCGGCCGCGTGCTCGGAAATACTGTCTGGGCGGGCACGCTGGTCCTCACCGCGTTCATGCTCGGCATGGCGATCGGCGGCCTGTTCGCCGCGCGCTGGACGCAGCGCATCCGGAATCCCGTGCACGCTTTCGCACTCGCCGAGACCACGGTGGCGCTCACGGGGAGTCTGCTGGTCTGGGGCCTCCCGGTTCTGGAACCGGTCGTCGGCCAGTGGCTCTCGCCGCTCGTCGATCATCCCGCGGCGATCGCGGGCGGGCGCCTCGCGCTCGCCCTCGCCGCCATGCTCGTGCCGACGATCGCAATGGGCACGACGCTCGCGCTTGGCGTGCGTGCCCTTGCGCAAAGGGAAACCACGCGCGCGCTCGGTGCGCTGTATGCGGCCAACACCCTCGGCGCCTGCCTCGCGCCGCTCGTCGCCGAGCACTACTTGATCGGCGCGCTCGGACTGCGCGGTACGGCGCTGGTCGCTGCAAGCCTTAATGTACTGGCGGCGGCGCTCGCCCTGACGCACCCGCCAGGTGCTTCCGCCGTTGCGGCGCCGGCGACCAGCGCTTACCCCTTCCGGAAACGCATGTTGTTCGCCGCCGCCGCCACCGGCGGCCTGGCGCTCGCGCTCGAGGTAATCTGGTTCCGCCTGCTGATCCTCTATGCGCCGGGCAGCGATACGACCTTTGCGCTCATGCTGACCTTGGTCCTGCTTGGAATTGCGATCGGCGGTGCGCTCGCCCCGCTGCTCGCGCGGCTGCAGTTCGTCTGGGTCACCATGGGCAGCAGCCTCGCCGTCGTGCTCGGCTACATGCTCGCCGGCCGGGCCTACTCGGGCAATCCAGATCTCATCCACTATGCGGTTCCACTGATGTTGCCGGCGGCGATCCTGTCGGGCTCGTTGTTCACGCTGCTGGGCGCGGAACTGCGCGCCGATTCGCAGAACCCGCAGCACGCGATCGGCGTTCTCACGACAGCGAACACGCTCGGCGCGGCGCTCGGCGCGGCGCTTGCAGGCCTGGTGCTGCTGCCGCGCCTGGGCATCGAATGGAGCCTGTTCGTCCTCGCCGCGGGTTATGCGCTGCTGCCGCTCCTCGTGGCAAAGCCCGCGCGGATGGCGCTGCCGCTCGCCGCGGCGGCGGCCGGGCTGCTGCTGTTCCCGTTCGGCCGCATGGACATGCACCTCGCGGCGGCGGCTCTCCCGTATCGGCTGATCGACGACTCGAAGGTAGTGCAGATCACGCAAGGCCCGACGACGACCCTGCAGCTGCTCAAGCGCGAGCGTTTCGGCGAGGCGACGGCGTGGCGCCTGCTGACCGACAATTATTCGATGACGGCGATCGACAGCCAAGCGGTCCGCTATATGCAGATGTTCGCCTGGCTACCCCTCGCCCTGCATCCCGAGCCGCGGCGCGCGCTCCTCATCAGCTACGGCGCGGGCACTACGGCGCAGGCGCTATTGAGCGAGCCGCAGCTGCGTCAGCTCACCGTGGTCGACGTCTCGCCGGAGATCCTCGGCGTAAGCGCGGTCGTTCACGGCAAGCGCGACCCGCTGAAGGATCCGCGGGTGCAGCTCGTCCTGGAAGACGGGCGCCACTATCTGCGCACGCATGGCGAGCAGTTCGACATCATCACTGCGGAGCCGCCGCCGCCGCTGATCGCAGGCGTGGTAAACCTGTACACGCGCGAGTATTTCATTGCGCTTGCCGCGCGGCTCGCCCCCGGCGGACTGGCGACCTATTGGCTGCCGGTGCCGCAGTTCAAACCGGAGGGAGCCCGCGCGGTGATCCGCGCCTTCTGCGACGCGTTTCCCGATTGCACGCTTTGGGCCGGCGGGCAGCGCAACTGGATCCTGTTGGGCGGGCGCGCGTTCAGGAATCGGCCGAGCGCGCAGCATTTCTCCCGCTTGTGGCGCGACGCGGCGGCGGCGCCGCGCATCGCAGCCAGCGGGCTCGAGTCTCCCGTCCAGCTCGGCGCCACCTTTCTTGCGGACGCCGAGCAGCTGCGCCACTGGTATGGCCGGACGCCGACGCTGACCGATGACCGTCCGAAGCGCATCGCGCCCGAAACGGCGATCGAGAGTCCGATGGGCGAATACGCGGCCTGGCTCAAGCCCGCTGACGCGCAGCGCCGCTTCCGGGAGTCGCAGTGGGTGGCGAGGCACTGGCCGGTGCAGTTCACCCAGGCCAGCCTTCCGTTCTTCGCGATCCAGCCGGTACTCAACGGCGAGATCGCGCCCGACCCGATCCGGAACGTGCCGTACTTGGACGCGATTCTGCGCAATACCGACCTGCGCATCCCGGTGCTATGGCTGCTCGGCAGCGACGTCACCGAGCAGGAGATCGTGAACCGGCGGCTGGCGGCCGAGGGCTATCGCCCGGACTACGCCTATCCTCTCGGCGTTCGCGCTCTTGCGGAGCGCGACTACGCCACGGCCGGGGAACTCTTCGCCGAGGCCGCCAACCGCGGGCCTGGCCCGGCCGGCGCGCTCGCCGCGTACTCCATGTGCCGCGCGGGCCTGCACCAGCAGGCGGCAGCGGTTACAGGCGCGGACAAGCTCGCACCCGAGCTGCGCTGCTGGAGCAATTAGGCTTCCACCTGGGGGTCGGTTTCTCGCCGGCTATTGCCCCTGAGACTGGCCGCCTGATGAAATGCCAAACGCTGCTGCAGGCCTCGGCGTACCGAGTCGGATACACTGACACCCAGGCCGGGCAGCGCGCCAGGCTCGACTTGTTGCTTCGTGCCGGAGCGGGAAACTGTTCATGATCGCTGCCCACCAATCGATCCTCATGTGTCCGCCGCACCATTACGGTGTCGATTACGTCATCAATTCCTGGATGCAAGGCCAGATTGGCCGCACCGATCGCCTCGGCAAACCATCAGAAAGGAGTTCCGGGCAAGGTCTTTTCAAAAACGTCAGATCAAACTCCGGACCCTTTCTGGTCGAATCAGCACGTTTTCGGAAGTAAGCGTCAGCAACTCGCGCGCCAGGAATGGCGCGGCACGTACCCGAACAGCCGGTGCGCCTTGTCGGTCGATTGCAGCGACTCGAACTCGCCGATCGCGCGGGTGATTGGCACCCGCGGAAAGCACTCCGCCATCAATTCCCGGTTCGGACGCTGCATCACCGTGTCGGCTGCTGCGATGATGCAGTGGTCCGCACCCACAGATGTTGCTTCGAGCGCGAGGCGGCACGCCTGCGCGACGTCGCGGCTATCAACATAGCTCCACAAGTTCCATTTCCGGATGTTGGCGTCCTTTTGCCAGTCCGCGAACATTCTGTATTCGAACGGATCAATGATGTTCGAGATGCGCAGCCCCATGAACGACGTGTCCGGATTCCAGCGATGCATCTGGCGCGCCATCTCTTCGGCGAGCCCTTTCGCGAGCGCGTAGCCGTTCTCGGGCAGCAGCGGGTGCTCCTCCGTAATCGGCGCGAACGCGGGCATCGCGCGCGTGAACGGCAACCCGAACAGCGTCTCGCTGGAGGCCCACACCACCCGCTTGAGGCCGAGCATCGTTGCCGCGCTGAAAATATTGTAGGTTGTCATCAGGTTGTTCTGGAAAGTCGTCACGTCGGGCGTAAGCCCCGGCGCGGGGATGCCGGCCAGGTGGACAACGGCGTCGGCCAATTCGAATGGGCGCCGCCGCTCTACTGTGCCGGCGGCCCGTCTCAGCGCATCGACGGCCTGCCCCATATCGTTGAGATCGGCCTTGAGGAAGTGACACAGCGGTTCCGACGAGGGCACAAGGTCGACGTTCACCACACTGTACTCATGCTGGATCAGTTCGCGCACCACCGCGCGACCCGCCTTGCCGCTGCCACCTGTTACGACGATCCTCTTCATTCGCTCTGTTCCCAGTGTCACTCGATCACCTCGTCGGCACGAACAAGAATCGACTGCGGGATCGTGATACCGAGCGCTTTCGCGGTCTTCATGTTGATGACCATGTCGAACTTCGTCGGTTGCTCGATGGCGAGATCGCCGGGCTTGGCGCCGTTGAGGATCTTGTCTACGTAACCGGCAGCGCGCCGATACATCTCGGGAATGCTGCCACCATAGAACATGAGGCCCCCAGCGTCCACGAACTCCCGACTCGGGTACATCGATGGCAAACGGTATTGCGTGGCGAAATCGACGATGCGTGCGCGATAAGAGGCGATGAGCGGATCAGCCGTCGTCATCAGCGCGTCGGGCCGCTTCCCGGTGATCGCCCCAAAGACGCGCTCGAAATCACGCGGACCCCGGAACCCGTGAGGCTCGAGCCTGATGCCCAAGGCCGTTGCCCACCGCTGTGTCTCCTTAAGGGCCAGGACGCTCGCGGGATTGTCTGGATTGTAGATCAGCGCGACCCTAGAAAGTTTGAGCTGGGTTTCCTTAAGCAATTCCAACCGCTTCCCGTATTCAGGGCCAATGAACGCGACTCCCGTGATATTGCCCCCGGGACGCAGGTAGTTCACGACCAGGCCCGACTGGTCGGGAAAAGCTACATTCGCGAACACGATCGGAATCGTGGACGTCGCCTGCTTGGCCGCTCCGGAGGCTTGCGTTCCCTCCGTGCAGAGGACGTCCACAGGGAGACGAACCAGCTCAGCGGCGAGTTGGGGAAGGCGCTCGCTATGCCCATCGGCCCAGCGGGCCTCGATGGAGATGTTCTTGCCTTCGATGTAACCAAGCTCGCGCAATCCAAGCCGAAGGCCAGAGAGGCCGTCGGCGGCCGAGGCGGGTGATAACCATCCGATTCGGCGCATACGCCTGGCCTGCTGCGCGTCGGCGGCGCGCGGCGCGCACAGGATCGCGCCAACCATGCTTGCGATGAACGTCCGCCGGTCCATCACTGAATCACCTCCGTAGCCCGGAAGAGGACAGACTGCGCGATCGTCAGCCCCAGGGCCTTTGCAGTCTTGAGATTGATGACCAGATCGAACTTCGTTGGCTGCTCGACGGGGAGGTCAGCGGGTTTGACACCCTTCAGGATCTTGTCCACAAAAATGGCGCCGCGGCGCCATAGATCTGCACGGTCCGGCGAGTAACTCATGAGGCCGCCGGCCACCACGTGATGTTTCGGCCCAAACAGCGAAGGTAGTTTGTGTGTCAACGCGAGTTCCGCGAGCCGCTTTGCCCCAGCAATGAACAGTGGGGTTGAAAGGACCAGAACCCCGTCGGCGCGTTCCCGGACCATGGCGGAAAATGCGCTCTCATACTCCGTCGCGCTGCGCACCGCCACCGGTTGAATCCGCAGCCCCAGTGACCGGCCCGCAACTTCGACTGCTTTCAGGCCCGGTCCATGCGACGGCGTGGCCGGGTCCCAGACGACGGCAACGCGCGAGAGACCGGGAACCGCCTCCTTGAACAGTTCCAGGCCTTTGACGTTGGTCTCGGTCATCATGATGGAGAGCCCGGTGATGTTGCGGCCCGGCCGTCCGAGGCTGGCGACGTGGCCGCTGCCGATCGGGTCCGCGTGGCTCATGAATATGATGGGAATCGTCGCGGTCGCCTGCTTCGCCGCCCCGGTATAAATGGAACTCGGTGCCATGATGACATCGACCTTGAGCCGGACCAGTTCCTCTGCAAATTCACGCATCCGTTCCGGCTTCCCCTCCGCCGATCGGTACTCGATGGCGATGTTTCGACCTTCCACGTAGCCCAGGTCACGCAGCCCCGCGCGGAAAGCTTCCATGGCATCCGGAAACACAGCCGGGTTGTCCCATAGAAAACCGATGCGGTAGAGCCTCCCCGCCGGCTGCGCCCCGGCTGCGAGCGGCGCTGCAAGGACGGCGCCGGCCATGCTTGCGATGAAGGTCCGCCGGTCCATCACTGAATCACCTCCGTCGCCCGGAAAAGAACGGACTGCGGGATCGTCAGCCCGAGTGCTTTGGCGGCATTCAGGTTGATGACCAGCTCGAACGTGGTCGGTGCCTCCACAGGCAGATCGGCCGGTTTCGCACCCTTCAGGATCCTGTCGACGAAGTAGGCGGCTCGCCTGTGCATATCGGCGTAGCTCGGCCCATAGGACATCAAACCTCCCGCCTCGACCAACTCTCTGTATGCATACACCCCGGGAAGGCGGTGTTTGGCCCCGAAGTCCACGATGCGCGCGCGATTATGTAGGAAGATACGATCTGCTAACACGAGAAGCGCACCCGGCCGCTCCCCGACGATTGCCGTGAACGCGTCTTCGAGTTCTTCCGAAGCTCGCACCCGCAGGGATTGCACTCTCATTCGCAACGCCTGGGCCGCGGCTTGTACTTCTCTCTCGGCGACCACCGAGAACGGACTGGCCGGATTCCACAGCACAGCGATGTACGAGAGTTTGGGAATTACCTCCCTGAGCAGTTGCAACCGCTTCCCTTCAAGTTCCGCGGCGATCGAGGTCGATCCGGTGACACTTCCACCGGGTCGCGCGAGGCTGGCGACGAGACCCACGCCGACTGGATCTCCGACGGCTACCATAACGAGAGGGACCGAGGTTGCCGCCTTCTTGACAGCGAGAGAGCCGGGTGTTCCGGCAGTCACGATCACATCCACCTTCAGGGCGATCAGCTCGGCGATGAGGGCGGGAAAGCGCTCATACTTTCCTTCCGCCCAGCGATACTCGATCAAGACGTTTCGTCCCTCGACATAGCCAAGATCCCGCAATCCTTCGCGGAACGGCCCGACGAGATTTGCCTCAAGGGCAGCGGTGGAGTTCCCCAGGAATCCTATCCGAGCAATTCTTGCCGGTTGTTGCTGAGCAAACGAAGCAAACGGAGCCGCGAGCGCGCCCGCGCCAAGCGCAATCAGTAATCTGCGGCGATTGTCCATTTTCCCCGCCCTCCAATCTGCACGCTCATTATGCTCGCTTATGCAAAGTACAGCAGATGGGCGAGTATCTGACAGAGGGGCTTCTGACTGATCGGGAGGGAAAACAAATGTAACTGGGAACTTCCGGCCGATAGCGCGAATTCGCGGGTAAGATTGCGCGAGTTGTGAGAGGCGCGGGCCGCGGTTTCTTCGATTACTGGAATTGCGCGCGCCGGTCGTCCTGCCTCATGAACCGGGGTTTAGGCCCAGTTGATTGCCGTATAATTCTCGCTCCACGGCCAGCAATAAAGGCCGCCACAGAGAATAATGGCGCGCGCCAACAGTGGAGCGCCGCGTGCTCTTCCCCGCGGAAGGAAGCGATTTATCATGATTCCGTTTCAGCCCGATGCGAAATGTCCTCTGGACGGCCTCGTCGTTCTGGATCTAACCCGCCTCGTCGCGGGCAATATGCTCAGCCTGCAGCTCGCCGACTTCGGCGCCGAGGTGCTCAAGATCGAGGAACCGGCCAAAGGCGACCCATTACGCGACTGGCGCGTGAAAGGCATCAGCGCCTACTGGAAGGTGTATGCGCGCAACAAGAAAAGCGTCGCGCTGAACCTGCGCGAGGCCGAAGGCACGGCGCTGCTGCTGCAACTCGTGGAGAGAGCCGATGTTCTGATCGAGAACTTCCGCCCCGGCACGCTGGAAACGATGGGGCTCGGGCCGGAGGTGCTGCTGGCGCGCAACCCGGGCATGGTGGTGGTGCGCATTTCCGGCTGGGGGCAGGACGGGCCCTACAAGTTCCGGCCCGGCTTCGGCACGCTGGTGGAGGGCATGTCGGGTTTCGCCGCGAGAAACGGATTCGAGGACCGCGAACCGGTGCTGCCGCCGCTGGCGCTCGCGGATATGGTCGCCGGCTTGTACGGCGCTTTCGCCGTGATGACGGCGCTGCGGCATCGGGATTCCGGCGGCGGCGGCCAGGTGATCGACCTGCCCCTGCTCGATCCGATGTTCTCGTTGCTTGGTCCGGAGGCCGCCATTTACCAGCTGACCCACAAGATCAAGCCGCGCACCGGCAGCCGCTCCAATACCGCCTGTCCGCGCAACGTGTTCCCGACCAAGGACGGGCGCTGGATTTCGATGTCGGCTTCGATGCAGGCGATGGTCGACCGGCTGTACAAGGCGCTGGGCGTGGCGGAACTGCTGGACGATCCGCGCTTTCGCACTAACGCCGATAGGGTGGCCAACGCCGAGGCGACCGAGGCGCCGATTCGCGCCTTCATTTCAGCGCACACGCTGGCGGAAGGCATGGCGTTCTTCGAAAAAAACGAAATCACTGCCGCGCCGGTATACGACATCGACCAATTCATGGCCGATCCGCACGTGAGGGCGCGGCAGATCGTGGTCGATCTGCCGGACAAGGACATGGGCACGATACCGATGCATGCGGTCGTGCCGCGCCTGTCCGCCTCGCCGGGCGCGCTGCGCCGTCCCGCGCCGGAGCTGGGCGAGCACACCGCTGAAGTGCTGGGCCGGCTCGGCGTGGATGGCGCCGCGCGCGACGATCTGAGCCGTCGAAAAATCATTTGATCTAAACGCATTTATTGTAAGGGAGCAGCGATGAGCGAGAACAAAAGCCTGCCGATCTGGCGCTCGATGATGTTCGTGCCGGTGAACGTGGACAAGTTCGTCGACAGCGCGCACACGCGCGGTGCCGACGCGATCATCCTCGACCTCGAAGACAGCATCCTGCCCAAGGACAAGGAGCGCGCGCGCACCCTGGTCGCGGCCGCGGCGACCAAGGTCGCCCGCGCAGGCGCCGACGTGGTGGTGCGCGTCAACCGGCCCTGGCGTCTATGCCTGCGCGATCTGGAGGCGGTGGTGAGCCGGGAGATTTGCGCGCTGATGCTGCCGAAGGCGGAGAGCGCGGACCATGTGCGCATGGTGGCCGAAGTGCTGGACGAACTCGAGGCGGAACGGGGCCTGCCGCCGGGCCACACCCAACTCGTGCCGATGATCGAGAGCGCCGGGGCTTTCTTGCGTGCGCAGGAGATCGCGGCGTCACATGCGCGCGTCGTGGCCTTGACCCTTGGAGCCGAGGATTTCGCGCTGTCCGTAGGCATGGTGCCCGAAGCGGAAGGGCTGTTCTACCCGAAGCAGCAGATCGTGATCGCGGCGCGCGCCGCGGGCGTGCTGCCCCTGGGTTTCATCGGCACAGTGGCGGATTACAAGGACCTCGACGCTTTCCGCGCCACTGCGCGCCGCTCGCGGCGTCTGGGTTTCATGGGCGCATCGGTGATCCATCCGTCGCAGATCGCGATCCTGAATGCCGAATTCCGGCCCTCGCCGGAGGAAGTGCAGCAGGCGCGCAGGGTGGTCGCGGCGTTCGAGGCGGCCGCCGGCGGCAACCAGGGCGCGATCGAAGTGGACGGGAAGATGGTCGATATTCCGGTGGTGGAGCGCGCGCGGGGCACGCTCGCGCGGCACGAGGCGATCGAGCAACGGGCGAAGGCGCGCAGTTGATCAGAGCCCCACTAGCGCAGGTCGAATCCTAGCGCCTGCATAGCGCGCATCCGCTCGCGCCCGCAGCAGGGCAGTATCGGTCACCGCGGGCTTGGCGGTTTCGGTCAACGGCATGCGTTGATCGAGATTGAAAAATCGGAGGGGACGGGGTGGGGCAGGGGAACGTTCACTCCGGTTTCACGCCCATTTTTTCGAGGAAAGTCTTGTAGAGATAGAATTGCTCTACGGTTTCTTTTTCCAGCTGAGCCCGGTCCTTGTAGTCGTAGGGAATCTCCAGGTTCGCCAGGGTCTTCTGAAAATCAGGCCCCTCGACGACTTTGCGGATGGCATCGCTCAGGATCTTGTAGACGGGATCGGGAAGCCCTTTCGGCGCAATGACGATATAACCCAGTGCCGGTGCGTCCTGGCAGCCGATGTCCTTCATCGTGGGTACATCGGGTTGGGTGGGGTCGCGTTCGTTCGTATTCAACAGCACCAGGTTGCGCAGCCGCCCCTGTCTTACGTATGTCATGTGCTGACCGGCGCCGGCGGTGAAGTCCACGTGCTTGCCCAGCAGCAGGGTGTTAGCTTCCGCGCCGCCTTTGGCGGGAAGATGGGTGAACTCCAGGCCCTTGCATTGCCGGAATAACTCCACGCCCATTTGCTGCTGGCTGTGTGTGCCCGAGGAACTGTAGGAAAGACCCGGCCTGGCCTTGGCGTAAGCGACGAATTCATCGACGGTCTTGTAGGGGGCATCGGCGAGCACGGTCACGGCTCCGATATAGCGGGAATATTGGGCGATCAGGGTGAAATCCTGCAGCGGGTCGTAGGGCGCCCTGAATACATGGGGCCGCACCGTGATCACGCCGGTGGACACCACCCCGAGCGTGTAGCCGTCGGATTTCTGGCGTGCGACCAGGGACGCGGCAACCCCGGCCGTGGCACCGGGCTTGTTTTCCACCACGATGGGAACGCCGAGTACCTTTTCCAATCCTTCGCCCAGGGCGCGGGCGGTTAGGTCGGTGGTCGCTCCGGCCCCGAAGCCTACATAGACGTTGATGTGTTTGCTCGGGAACGCCTGGCCGAACGCAGAAAGGGAAAAGGAAACAAGAAGAATCAGGATAAACCCGGTTCCGCCTAATTGTTCTTTATCCATCCGCATGCTCATGCTCAAGCTCCTTTGGTTCAGGTTCTTTACACCGGAATCCGGATTGGTGCGAGACCGATCTTGAGCACCTTGATGCCGGCGAGTGGTGCCCTACCCGCGGAATGGATCATGGCAGGGGGTTCGGCTAATATTCGGGGCGCGAATAATTCGTTCGAGTTGCGAATGATGTTAGGGTGCGGGGTGCGTGTTGTCAATGCGGCGCGCCCGCAACAAACGGTGTGTGCCAGCAGGGAGTAGCTCGTGCAAGAAGAACATCAACAAGCAATCAAGAAATCCGGACCAACAAGCGTGCGACAGCCCTGGCTGCCCGAGAAATGGAACAGGGAGGCCGACGTGGTGGTCGTAGGTTTCGGCGGCGCGGGCGCTGCGACCGCGATAACGGCACACGACCTGGGCGCGACCGTCCTGATGCTGGAGAAGGCGCCCGAAGGAGAGGAGGGCGGCAACACCCGCGTGGCCGCGCAAGGCTATCTCAACGTATCCGACGTGGGCAAGGCCATCACCTATCTTGAGGCCATGTGCGGTTTGCATACCGTTCCGCGGGAAATGGTCCGGGTGTGGGCGGAGGAAATGAGCCGGAACAACGACTGGCTCGCGAGCATCGGGGGCGATCCGCAGGAGCACCAGTTCCCGCCCGCGGGCATCGAGTTTCCGGAGCTTCCCGGCTCGGACTGCGTGCACAAGTTTCATCACGGGGACATCCTGGGATATTCCAATACGTGGAAGTTCTTCGAGCGCGCGGTAAAGCAAAGGCCGATCGATATTCTCTACGGGGCTCCGGGACGGGAGTTGATTCAGGACGGCGCTACCAAGGAAATTCTCGGCATCCGCGCCGAGCAGCGCGGAAAGTCGATTTACGTGAAAGCGCGCAAGGCCGTCGTCCTCACCTGCGGCGGCTTCGAGAATAACCAGGAAATGATCCGGAACTACCTCCCCGGTCTTCCCTATTGCTACACCTCGGGCAGCCCTTATAACGAGGGCGACGGCGTCAACATGGGCCTGTCCGTAGGGGCGGACCTGTGGCACATGAACAATTATGCCGGCCCCTCGATGGCCCTGAAGGTGCCCGAATACAAGACGACGTTTTCGATGACGCCGCTGCACTTTTCCCACGAGCAGCCCGGTGGCATGATCGTCGTCGGTCCGGACGCGCATCGCTTCACCGACGAAAAGCTCAGGACTTTGCATGGAAAGATCAAGAAGAACGGCGGCTGGGTCCCGTCGCCCGCGCCCTGTCCCATGTTCATGATGTTCGACCATGCGCTTTTCACTTCCGGTCCGCTTTACGACAAGAAACCCGTCATGGGCTGGGGCCGGATTGTCGAGCACTATGACTGGAGCGAGGACAACGCCGCCGAATTGGAACGCGGTTGGATCAAGCGGGCCGCGACCGTTGCGGCCTTGGCTCGTACCATAGGACTGGATCCGGCTGCCCTGCACGCATGCGTGCAGCGCTGGAACAGTAGCTGCGGCAGCGGAAAAGACCCGGAATTTGGCCGCAGCAAAATGCTGGTTCCTTTCGGAGCGCCGCCCTTCTACGCCATCGAGCTCTCGCCGTCGATGCTCAACACGCAGGGCGGGCCGCGGCGCAACGAGAAGGGGCAGATCGTCCGGCCGGACAGTACGCCGATACCGAGGCTCTACAGCGCGGGTGAACTCGGCTCGATCTACAGCTACCTGTATCAGGGCACCGGCAATATCGGCGAGTGCCTGGCGTTCGGCCGCATCTGCGCCCGCAACGCGGTCGCGGAATTGCGCTGGGACCAATAACCGCGACGCGTTCGCACGCAAGGAGAAGAAGATGGTGGAACAAGCGCGGGAGGCTCCGCTCGCGGGCATCAAGGTGATCGAAGTCGGCGTCGCCATGGCGGGCCCATTTTGCGGCATGACGTTGGCGGATTACGGCGCCGACGTGGTCAAGATCGAACGCGTAGGCGAAGGCGACGAGACGCGCCACTGGCCCCCCTATTTTCCCGGCGAAGTCGGCTATTACTTCGCGGCAGCGAACCGCAACAAGCGCAGCCTGTCGATCGACCTCAAACAGCCCGACGGCGTCGACATCCTGCGCCAGCTCGCGGCGGGCGCCGATGTGCTGGTAGACAATTTCCGCGTCGGCGCACTCGATGCCCTTGGCATCGGCTATGACGCGCTCGCTGCGATCAACCCGCGCCTGATCTACTGCGGCATCAGCGGCTTCGGGCCGACCGGCCCGCGCCGGCACGATCGCGCCAACGACATTTTCATGCAGGCGTTCTCCGGCAACATGAGCATTACCGGCGAGGAAGGCCGCGGGCCGGTCAAGGCCGGCATTTCGGTGGCAGACCTCGGTGCGGGCATGTTCGGTGTGATCGGTGTGCTGCTCGCGCTGCAGGCGCGCAACAGCAGCGGCCGCGGCCAGCGCGTGGATACCTCGCTGATGGAAGGCCAGCTGGCAATGCTTTCGTACCACATTACCTCCTTTTTCGCGACCGGCCGGCCACCGGTGCGCCGCGGCGCCGCATCGCAACTGTCGGTGCCCTACCAGGCATTCCAGGCGAAGGACGACTGGGTGGTGGTGGCCGCGTTCACCCAGCGCATGTGGCAGGGCGTGTGCCGCGCGATCGAAAAGCCGGAGTGGACGGCGGACGAGCGCTTTTCCAATCCAAACCTCCGCGCTGCGAACCGCGCTATCCTGATTCCGATGCTGGCCGAGGTGTTCGCCACGGGCACGGTCAGCGAGTGGGTCACGCGGTTATCCGAGCACGGCGTGCCCTGCACTTCGGTGAATTCGATCGACAAGGTGGTGAAGGACGAGCAGGTCGCCGCGCGCGATATGATCGTTGAAATCGAGCATCCGACCGCAGGCAAGATCCGCATGGCGGGTCTGCCGGTGAAGCTCTCGGCCAACCCCGGCAGCATCAGGCGCCACGCCCCGCTGCTGGGCGAGCATACGGCCGAGGTGCTGCGCGAACTCGGGCTTTCCGAGGAGGGCATAGCCGCGCTGCTTGCAAGAGGCATTATCGGAACCACCGGCTGAGCGCGGGCGCACCGGTCTAAACCGCCGAGGTCTCGCCGCGCCACGCTCGGAAACGATAGGAGGACTTATGGCATTGCTAACTGAAGCCCTGAAGAAATACATCGGCCTGCAATCGGAAACCGAAACTGCCTGCGATCCGGTCGAGCGCGGCGCGGTGCGCCGCTACGCCCAGGCGATCCAGGACGAGGACCCGATCTTCTGGGAGGCTTGCGCGAACAATGCGCGCTTCGGCGGGCCGGTGGCGCCCCCCCTGTTCCCGACGCACATGTTCCGGCGCCCCTTCGGTGCTCCGGACCCGTTGCAGGAGCGCGCGCGCGATCCGGACTTCGACGGCCTCGCCTCGGCTGCCTCCTCGGGCTTGCCCGAACTCGAGCCGATCAAGCATCTCGGGCTCCTCAACGGCGGCTCCGAGATCGAGTTCTTCCGCTATGCCCGCCACGGCGAAACGGTGAAATTGCGCTCGCGCTACGCCGACATCGTGGAAAAAGACACCAGCAAAGGTGCGATGCTGTTCGTGATCATCGAGACCGAATACCGCAACGGCGGCGACGAGCTGCTGATGAAGACCCGTCGCACCCAGATCAGGAGATGAGCCATGGCTATGGGCGGACCCCGTTACTTCGACGATTTCGACGCCGGCGCCGCGCTCGCGGTGCTGGAAAAAGGCCCGCTGACGACGGCGCATCTGATGCGCTGGTCGGCGGCGATGGAGAACTGGCACAAAATCCATTACGACAAGCCCTTTGCCATCGAGCATGACAAGCTGCCGGGTCTGCTGATCAACGGTTCGCTGAAGCAGCAGTTCATCCTGCAGCTGCTCAAGGACTGGGTCGGCCCCGCCGGGTGGGTGTGGAAGGTGAGCTTCCAGTTCCGGGCGATGAATGTCGTCGGTGAGACCCTGTCGGTGTGGGGCAAGGTGCGCGCCAAGCGTGACGGCCCCGCGTACGGCCTGGTCGATATCGATCTGGGCATTACCAATGGCGAGGGCAAGGAGTCGACGCCGGGCAAGGCGACCCTCGCCGTGCCCTATCGCGGCGGCAAGCCGGTGCCCTATCCCTTCGTTCCGCCGCAGTCCTGAAACCGCATTTCCCGATCCATTTTTCCTCTATCACGCAACGGAGCGCAATCATGTCAGATTTACCCAAGTCAGTACGCATCAACGAAGAAGGGCCGCGGGAGGGCTTCCAGTTCGAGAAAGGTCCGATTCCGACGGCGCGCAAAATCGAATTGATAGACTCGCTCGGGAGGACCGGGCTGAAACAGATCCAGACCGTCTCCTTCGTGCCGCCGAAAAACGTGCCCGGCATGGCCGACGCCGACGAAGTCGTGAAAGGCTTTACCCGCGCGCCCGGCGTGAGCTACACCGGGCTGTGGCTGAACGACAAGGGGCTGGCGCGCGCGCTGGCAAGCGGCAAGCTCGATGTCAAGGGCACCCTGTCTTTGACCGCTTCGGAGAAATTCCTGCTGCGCAACCAGAAGCGCACGCTGAAGGAAAACATCGAGGCGCAGCACGCGATCGTCAGGATGTACCAGGAGTACAAGGTGCCGGTCGAGCGCGCCGGCCTGATGGCTGCGTTCGGCTGCAACTTCGAGGGCGATATTCCGATCCCGCACATTCTCGACATGATCCGGCAGATGCTCGATATCGGCATGCAGTACCAGCTCGATCTCAAGCTCGTTTCGCTGGCCGACACCATGGCCTGGGCGACGCCGCTGTCGATCAAGCGGGTAGTCGGCGCGGTGCGCGAGAAGTATCCGCAACTGCAGATATCGCTGCACTTGCACGACACGCGCGGCATGGGCATCGCCAACGCCTACGCCGGCATGGAAATGGGCGTTTCGATTTTCGATGCGGCGGTCGCGGGTCTGGGCGGGTGCCCGTTCGCCGCCCATAGCGGCGCGGCCGGCAACGTCTGCACCGAGGATCTGGCGTTCATGTGCGCGGAAATGGGCATAGAGACCGGTATCAACCTGGACAAGTTGATCGAGTCGGCACTGCTTGCAGAGCAGATTGTCGGGCACCCGTTGCCGGGCTGCGTGATGAAGGGCGGCACGCTGGCCCGGCTGCGCCGGAAACTCCGCGTAGCGGCCTGAAGTGCATTCACTGCAAACCAAACGGAGCACAGACATGCCCATCGCATTGCCCCCCGGGCTCGGGACTGCCTGAGCCCGGCACCATAATCATCTAAGCAGGAGCAAAGATTGGAAGCGACCCCCAGCAAGGATTCGGTGTACAAGCTGCCGCCCGAGATCGTCGAATATCAGGAACTGGCCAAGCGCCTGGTGCGCGAGGAACTGCTGCCGCTGGAACAGGAATATCTGGCGCATCCGGGGCACGCCTATGGCGTCAAGGAGACGATCAACCTCAAGGCGGTGTTCAAGCAGGATGTGGTCGATCGGCTGATCAAGATTTCGCGCGATACCGGCCTGTGGTACCTGATGGTGCCGGAGAAATTCGGCGGCTCGGGGCTGTCGATGCTGGCGCAAGTCGTGGTGCTCGAACAGTTCATGTATACGCCGGTACCGTTTCCGTTCGCCAACGTGCCCAACATCCTGTACGAGTGCAAGGGCGAGCAGATCGAGCGCTTCCTTACACCCGTGATCGAAGGCGAAAAGACCACCTGCTTCGCGCAGACCGAGGCCAATGCGGGTTCCGACCCGGGCGGCATGATGCAGACGCGGGCGGTGAAGGAAGGCAAGCACTGGGTGCTGAACGGGACCAAGATGTGGATCTCGATGGCGGCGGAATCCGACATCATGATGGTGCAGGCCGTCACCGACGCGGAAAAGCGCCAGCGCGGCGGCATCACCATGTTTCTGGTCGACCGCCACAGCCCGGGTGTACATGTGGAAGAGCCTGGCCTCAGGACCTGGCTCGGCCCCAAGTCTGCGCAATACATCATCCGCTTCGAGAATTGCCGCGTTCCCGAGGAAAACATCATCGGCGAAGTCGGCAAGGGCTTCACCTTCGGGCAGAAGTGGCTCACCATCCACGACCGGCTGCTGCGCGGACCCTATTGCCTGGGCAAAATGCAGCGCGCGCTCGACATGTCGGTCGACTGGGCCAAGCAACGCGTCACCTTCGGCAAGCCGATCTCCGAGCGCCAGGCGATCCAGTGGCGCCTGGTGGACATGTACATCGACATCATGGCGCTGCGCTCCATGACTTACGAAATGGCCGCGCGCGCCGATTCCGGCGAGGATGTGCGTGCCGAGGCCGCGCTGGTGAAGCTCACTTCCACGGAGTGGGGCACCCGCTGTCTGGATCACGCGATCCAGATCCATGGCGCCATGGGCGAGTC
>Ga0315281_10001649_pt1 | contig 33104 bp, 28 predicted proteins | sample YL17G07_0_MG_FD_204540 | JGI IMG/M metagenome (GOLD analysis project Ga0315281, IMG submission 204540) | Sediment microbial communities from Yellowstone Lake, YNP, Wyoming, USA - YL17G07_0 | ecosystem: Environmental > Aquatic > Freshwater > Lake > Sediment | place: USA: Wyoming | collected...
GCTCGACCGCCGCATCCGGGCCGCCCGCTCGGCCCTGGGCACGCGGCTCGTCATCCTCGGGCACCACTCCCAGCGCGACGAGGTCATCCAGTACGCCGACTTCACGGGCGACAGCTTCAAGCTCGCCCAGCACGCGGCGGCGCAGAAGGACGCCGAGTTCGTGCTCTTCTGCGGCGTGCACTTCATGGCTGAGTCGGCGGACATTCTCACGCGGCCCGAAGTGCGCGTGATGCTCCCGAACATGGCCGCCGGCTGCTCGATGGCTGACATGGCGGACCCGGACGACGTGCTGGCTGCCTGGGACTCCATCACGGAGCGCCTCGGCGGCTCGGCGAAGGTCATCCCTATCACCTACATGAACAGCGCCGCAACCCTGAAGGCGTTCACGGGTGAGCACGAGGGTGTCGTCTGTACCTCCAGCAACGCCCCGAAGACGTTCGAGTACGCCTTCGCGCGCGGCGACAAGGTGTTCTTCTTCCCCGACCAGCACCTCGGCCGGAACACCGGATACGCTATGGGCATCCCGCTCGACCAGATGGTGCTCTGGAACTGGCACAAGCCCGACGGCGGGCTGACGACGGAGCAGATCGAGCGCGCGAAGGTCATCCTCTGGCAGGGCCATTGCAGCACCCACCAGCGCTTCACCGTCGAGCAGATCGAGAAGGCGCGGCGCGAGCACCCGGGGATCAATGTCATCGTCCACCCGGAGTGCCGCTGGGAAGTCGTGCAAGCGGCCGGCGCCTCCGGCTCGACCGAGAAGATCATCAAGGCCGTCAGCGAAGCGCCGGCGGGGAGCGCCTGGGCGGTGGGCACGGAGGTCAACCTCGTGAGCCGGCTGGCGAAGCAGAACCCGGACAAGACCGTGTTCTGCCTGGACCCGGTCGTCTGCCCGTGCAGCACCATGTACCGCATCCACCCGGCATACGTCGCCTGGGTGCTCGAAGGGCTGGTCGCGGGGCGCGTGATCAACGAGATCCGCGTCGAAGCGGCGACGCGCAAGTGGTCGCTCGTCGCGCTGGAGCGGATGCTGGCGCTCGTTTAGCCCGGGAGAGGTCAAAGCCGGGCACCGCCGCTAGGCCCGGGGCAGGTCTTCGACGTGCAGGCCGTAAAGCGCAGGAGGCGTTACCCCGGCCGCCGAAAGGTAGTCGCAGAGTTGGCTCCGGTGGTGCACTTCGTGCTCGATGAGCCCGCCAAGGACCACCTGCCAGCCAAACCCGGAGCCCATTGGCGCGATGGCAAGCGGCCGGGTCAGGTCCATGTCCGAGAGACGGGCTACGACGGCTTCCGCTGACGAGTCGAGCACGTGGAGGAGGTCTGCGGCCGCGGCCCCCGGATCGACGTCGTGCCCCTTGTAGACCCGCGCCTGGCCTTCGAGGCGCATCAGGTTCATGCGCCTGGTGCCGGCGATGTGCATGACGAGCTCCCCGGCCGTGAACTCGCCGGGCCGCGGGCGCCAATTGACGAGCGCATCTGTTAGACGCTCGGCGGCCTCGCGCGTCCGCCCATGCACGCGGCTCACATAGGCCACGAGATCTGCGTCATCCATGCGGCGAGTGTACCGACGGGCAGCGAGCGGAGCCACCGGCGTGAGCGGCGGTTGCCGCTGGCTCGACCGCATGTCCCTTCGTACGCTGTCCCTGCGATGCGCGTGCTTCGTCTCTCCACCAGCCAGGAAACGTCCGGTTCGACGCCGCCGGAGGCTCGCAGCCGCGCCATCGCTGAACGCATGCTTGCGGAGGCCACTGGCGAGCCGGTGGAAACGGTCGTGAAGTTCGTCTGGCCGGACGCGCGGCTCCCGCACGCGGTCGACCGCTGGCTCGAACAGTACCGGCCGGACATCGTCTTCCTCTGGGTCTCGTCCTACCCGGTCTGCAAGCAGACGGCGGCCCGCCACCTTTACGCCAGGCACGCCCGTGTCGCCTCTGCGCTGGAGCGCGCATGCGCCATGCCGTTGATCGCCCACCTGCTGCCGCGCGCTCCCGGCTTTGACGTGATACGCCGTTCCGTCCGGCGGGTTGTCGGGGTGGCTGCGGATGTCGAGCCGGCTGAGGCGGCGGAAGCGGTCGAGGCGACGATCCGCACTATCCTGCGGCATGAACGCCTCGCGCTCGTCGTCCGCGGCTCGCCAAAGCCCGTCTACATCACCGCCGCCGGGGGGCGAGCGGCCGCAGACGCTCGCTGGCGCGAGTTCTTCGATGCAGTGCGGGCGACCTCCGCGCGTCTCCACGTCCCCTACCTGGCCGACGACGAAGACGCCACGGACGAGCACGTCCTCGCCTTTCGCGAGCCGGATGCGCTCCATCTCAACGCGGCCGGCCACGCGCGCTACGGCCTGATCGACGGCCAGGCACTGGTCGAGGCCTGGCGGGCCACAGCTGCGGCCATCGGATGACCCTGGCCACCACCCTGAGCGCCCGCCAGGCCGGCAACGGCGCGATTGCCGGGTGCTGTGAGGCCCAACCAGGGCAGTTGTGTGTCCGCGGCGCCTCAAGCTCCGGCGGCAGCCTGCCGATCCATGAGACATGGACTGCCATGCAAGGCGCGCGAAGGAGCGTGCACGATGACGGCATCCCCGGCGGCGGGCGAACACGGAACAGTCCCGGGGCTGGCGGCAGGCTCTCGCATCCAGATGGAAGTGCACACGTCCCGCGGGATGGAGGAGCACGTCTCGCAGGTTGAGTCCGTGCGCGGGGCGGTCGTCGAAGTCCAGGTGCCTATCAGTCAGCGCCAACAGCGGCCACTGCAGTTGGGTGCGAAGGTGATCGCGTCGTATTCGAACCACGGGAAGACGGGGCAGTTCACGGCGCGGGTCGCCGGCCACAGTCGCGACGGCACGTCCGTCTACCTGGAGAGCGCGGCACCGCTGCAAGCGCGCGACCGTAGAGACGGATTCCGGCTGCAGATGCCCATGACCCCCAAGAATGTGCGGCGGCTCGTGCCGGGGACGGCAGAGCCGGAATGGCGGCCGGACAATGCGGAGTACACAGTCGTGGACATCAGCGAAGGCGGCGCTTGCCTGCACACGACCTCGGACACGGCGGCAGGGGAGACGGTTGAGCTGCTCATCGACTTGTACGAGCAGGGAGAGCTCACCGCGCACTTGAAGGTCTTGAACGTAGAAGAGCACGAGGGCTATCGGCTGCGGCGGCTGCACTGCCGGTTAGCGGACCTCTCGCGCACGGACCGCAACCGGATCGCGCGCTTCCTGGTGCGCAAGCAGATCGAGCTGCGGCGGAGCGGGCGGCTGTAGGCTCATGGGTGCCGGCTGACAAGAGTGGATTTGCGGATCATTTGAGCCGAGCGACCGGGCCGGGCCTCGGCCTAGATCCACATGTCCGCCGGTTCGAGGCCGAGGAGGATGCGGCCAGCCGTCTCCCATCGCCCATCCTGCACCTGGACGTGCTGAGCCGCGGTGTGGATGTCGCGCCATGGCCGCTCGAGTTCACAGGATTCGAAGACCGCCGTGGATCCTGCAAGACGCCGCAGGGAGTCGACCGCCGCTGTGGCGTTCTCGACCGCAGTCAGAGATGCCATACGTACGTCCACCCGCTCCTCGAGCGAAAGCTGGCCGCCGGCCGAGGCGCGGTCCCAGGCCATCTGCGCTGCAGCGTAGAAATACAGCCTTGCCGAGCGTACGAGGGCCTCAGCCCGCGCCACGGCCGACTGGGCGCGCGATTGCTGATCGAGTCGTGGGCTGGGCGGACGTTCCTTCTGGGCCGCCAGTGACTTGAACGCGTCGATCACGTGGCGGGCGATACCCAGACATACGGGCGGCGCCTGTACCATCGCCAGCAGCGTCGTGAAGGGGACCATGGCAAGGGTGCTCGGCCTCCTGACCTGAGGTCCCATGAGCGAGAAGCCACCCGTCATCTCTTTCGGCACGAAGGCGTTGTTCACCCGGAGGTCGTGGCTGCCTGAAGCGCGCAGGCCGGTGACGTGCCAGGTGTCCACAATTTCCACGTCGCCTGGCGGCAAGAACGCCATGACCGTTTCGGGCATGCCACCCGGGCCGAGCCGGGGTGCGTCGCCGTCAAAGACGGGCGCCAGTACGTTGAGCCAGTGGGCGTTGGGTGCGCCGCTGGCGAACTGCCATTGACCGGTGAGTCGATAGCCTCCATCGACGGGGACGGCCCGGACCCCAAACCCGGGGCTCCCGGCCACCAACGCCGAGCCAGACCCGAGCACCCGGGCGGCCGCAGCTTCGGAGAGGATGCTCGTGAAGAGGTCGTTGCCGAAACCAAGTGCAACGGTCCAGCCGGCAGATCCGTCGTGGCGAGAGACTTCTTCGACAACGCTCAGTGCCTCCGGGAGCGACAGCTCCATCCCTCCGAACTGTTTTGGCGTGTAGATGGAGAAGAGGCCGGCCTCCATCAAACGAGACATCAACACCTCGGGCAGACGCCTCTCTGCCTCTGCGGCGTCCGCGTGGAGGCGGATGTCCCCGGCGAGCGGTGCCACCATCGTTCGTGCGTCCATATCGTGTCTCCTTCGTTCTCCGTCGGGTCTTCTGATCGCGTCCACTGACGCACGCGCATGTTCGCGCCCTGCCTTCGCGGCGTCCGGTACAACTTCTGGACTGGCTGGGCTGGGCTTGCTCATTCTAGACTGCGCGCATGTACGGGTATGGGAAGTACTGTCCGGTTGCAGCCGCAACGAGCCTGGTGGGTGACTTCTGGACGCCCCTGATCGTGAGAGAGCTGCTCTGCGGCACCGAACATTTCAACCAGCTCGCCCGTAATGTGCCGGGCATCTCGAGAACCCTGCTCGCGGGCAGGCTGAGAATGCTCGAGCGTGCCGGCGCGCTTCTGCGCGAACGCGAAAACGGCGGAACGGCAACACGCTATCGCCTGACGGATGCCGGCCGCGACTTGCGCCAGATCGTCGATGCCCTCGGTGCCTGGGGTACGCGATGGGGGATGCCCGACCCTAACGCAACCGAACTCGATCCCTTTACCGTGATCTGCATGCTGAAGTCGAGCATCCGGGGAGCGTCCCTTCCAGACTCGCGCGTCGTCATCGAGGTCGTCATCGCCGGTGCGCAGGAAACGCGGGCCTGGATCGTATGTGAGCGGCAGCAGGTTTCGATGTGCGTCGACTACCCCGGCTTCGAGGTCGACATCTTCCTCAGGGCCGACGCGTCAACCGTCTATCGCATCTGGAGGCAAGCCCTGCGCGCGAGCGACGCGATACGGCAGCGGTTGCTGCTGCTCGACGGGCCCGCGGACCTCATCCGGGCGTTGCCCGGGTGGTTCGAAAGCAGAAGCGCTTCCGCGGCGTTGGCTGCAACAACCGGATAGGTGAGGCTGGCGCATCGAGCGAGCAACACTCGCGAGACCGGCCGCTCAGGCGTCGCCGGTCTTCGCCATGCTTTCGCGCTTCTCGCGCAGGCCGCGCTCGCTTGCCGTCTCCTTGCGGGGCCTGTCGGCCTGGCGGCGGCGCTTCGCGGCAGCTTTTGTCTCCGGCATCTCCTGTACGGGCGCGGACTCGCGCTCGATCCTCCCGGCGAGGGCCGCGGCTCCCCGCGCAGCGCCCTGCTCCACGACAGACGGCTCGGCCAAGGAGACATGGACAGGCGGCGGCGTGGCCAATGCGGCGCCGTCCGAAGGCAACGTGCCGGCTGCCTCCAGGATGGGGCGCAGGTACTGGCCGGTGAAGCTCTCAGCGTTCACCGCGACCTCCTCCGGGGTTCCCTGGGCAATAAGCTGGCCGCCGCGGTCGCCGCCCAGCGGCCCGAGGTCGACGATGTGATCGGCGGTCTTGATCACGTCCAGGTGGTGCTCGATCACGACGACCGTGTTGCCCGCGTCGGCGAGGCGCTGGAGCACGTGCAGGAGGTGCGCCACGTCCTGGAAGCTCAGGCCCGTCGTCGGCTCGTCGAGGATGTAGAGCGTCTTGCCGGTCGAGCGGCGTGCAAGCTCGCTCGCGAGCTTGATGCGCTGCGCCTCGCCGCCGGAGAGGGTCGTCGCGGGCTGACCAAGGTGGATGTAGCCGAGGCCCGTCGCTTCGAGCGTGTCGAGGATGCGCTTTACGCGCGGGAAGCGCTCGAAGAAGTCGGCCGCCTCGGAGACGGTCATGTCGAGCACTTCGGCGATGTTCTTGCCGCGGAAGGTGACCTCCAGGGCCTCGCGGTTGTAGCGCTGACCGTGGCAGATCTCGCAGGGGACGGTTACGTCGGGCAGGAACTGCATCTCGACGACCTTGTAGCCGTCGCCGGAGCACTCTTCGCAGCGGCCTCCCTTGACGTTGAAGCTGAAGCGGCCGGCCTTGTAGCCGCGCGCCTTCGCCTCCGGCACCGAGGCGAACATCTCGCGGACGATGCCGAAGGCGCCGGTGTACGTGGCCGGGTTGGACCGCGGCGTGCGCCCGATGGGCGACTGATCGATGTCGACCACTTTGTCGACGTGCTGGAGGCCCTCGACCGAGTCGTGGAGGCCGGGGCGCTGGCGGGAGCCGTGCAGCACCTGGGACGCGCGCTTCACCAGGATCTCGGTGATCAGCGAGGACTTGCCCGAGCCAGAGACGCCGGTGATTGCAACGAGCTTGCCCAGCGGCACGTCGACGGTCAGGTCCTGGAGGTTGTTCTCGCGGGCGCCGAGGATGCGCAGACACTTGCCGTTGCCGGGACGGCGCGTACCGGGCACTGGGATCTCGCGCCGGCCGGAGAGGTAGGCGCCCGTGATGCTGCCCTCGGCCGCCTTGATCGCTTCGATGTCACCCTCGGCGACGACGTGGCCGCCATGGATTCCCGCGCCCGGGCCCATGTCGATGATCCAGTTCGCGGCCCGCATCATCGCCTCGTCGTGCTCGACGATGAGCACGGTGTTGCCCAGGTCGCGCAGCCGTTCGAGCGTGCGGATGAGGCGGTCGCCATCTATGGGGTGCAGGCCGATGGACGGCTCGTCGCAGATGTAGAGCACGCCCATGAGGGCGGAGCCGATCTGCGTCGCCAGGCGGATGCGTTGCGATTCGCCGCCGGAGAGCGTGCCCGAGACGCGGTCGAGCGTGAGGTAGTCCAGGCCCACGTCGACGAGGAACTCGAGGCGGCCGCGGATCTCCTTCAGGATCTGGTGGGCGATGGTCTGCTCGCGCTGGCTGAGCGGCGTCTCAGGCGAGGCCAGCCCGTCGGCCCATGCGCGCGCCCGGACGATGCTGAGGTTGGTGACTTCTGCCACCGACCTGCCGTCAATGAGCACGCTCAGCGCCTCAGGGCGAAGACGCCTTCCCTTGCAGACCGCGCAGGGGATCGCGGCCATGTACTTCTCGATTTCGGTGCGGATGTAGTCCGAGTCGGTCTCGCGATAGCGGCGGTCCAGGTTGTTGACGACGCCCTCGTACTTCGACTCGTACACCTGGGTGCGCCCGTACTGGTTCGTGAAGCGCAGCGGCAGGACGCGGTCTCCGGTGCCGTAGAGGACGGCGTGGACCTGCTCCTCGGAAAGCTCGCGGATGGGCGTGTCGGAGCTGAAGCCCATGTACTCGGCGCACCCTTCGAGCATGCGCAGGTACCACCCGGCCACGCTGGGCGTCCTCGACCATGGCTCGACGGCGCCGGAGCGGATGGATTTCGTGCGGTCGGGGATGACGAGCGTCGGGTCGATCTGCATCTCCACGCCCAGGCCGGTGCATTTCGGACAGGCGCCGTGCGGGCTGTTGAAGCTGAAGGTGCGCGGCTCAATCTCGCCGATGGACGTGCCGTCGTACGGGCAGGAGAAGTGCTCGGAGAAGACGCGCTCTTCGAGCGCCGGGGACGCCGTTCGCGACTTCGGGCCGGGGGTCGTCGCAGGCGCGACTATCATGACGCCCTGGCCCAGCTTTAAGGCAGTCTCGACCGAGTCAGCAATGCGGCTGGTAGCGGTGGGGTCGGTGCCTGGCTCTGGGACGACGAGGCGGTCGACGACCACGTCGACGTCGTGCCGCTTCTTCTTGTCGAGATTGATCGACTCGTCGAGGTCACGCACGGCTCCGTTGACGCGCACACGCACGAAACCGGCCCGGCGGGCCTCGTCGAAGATGCCGGCGTGCTCGCCCTTCTTGGCGCGGGCCACGGGCGCGAGCAGCAGCAGCCGCGAGCCGGGGGGGTAGGCGAGCGTGGCGTCGACGATCTGCTGCACGGACTGCTTCTCGATCGGCCGGCCGCAGACGGGGCAGTGGGGCCGCCCGACGCGCGCCCAGAGCAGGCGCATGTAGTCGTAAATCTCGGTGACCGTGCCCACCGTCGAGCGCGGGTTGTTCGACGTGGCCTTCTGGTCGATCGAGATGGCGGGCGAGAGGCCGTCGATGTGGTCGACGTCCGGCTTCTCCATGAGCCCGAGGAACTGGCGCGCGTAGGCCGAGAGCGACTCGACGTAGCGGCGCTGGCCCTCGGCGTAGATCGTGTCGAAGGCGAGCGACGACTTGCCGCTGCCCGAAAGTCCCGTTATGACGACCAGTTGGTCGCGCGGGATACGGACGTCGATGTTCTTGAGGTTATGCTCGCGGGCGCCGCGGACGAGGATGTGGTCGAGGGGCATGTGGGACGATCGTCGCTTACGGAGGGTGGACAGGGCAAACCGGGACCTGCGACGGCCCGGCTGGCCGCGAGATGCGATCGTAGCAGATGTAGAACACCAGTTCTAGCTCGTTATGTGGAGCGCTCTGCGCTTCGGTAGTCGTGCCCCTCGTGGGCACGGCCGGCCGCACGAACGCCAGGCGAACGATTATTCGGCGGTGCAGGCAACGGGTCGTGCCGTGATCGAACCGTTCTGCCCCTCGTGGGGCGCGGCTACCAGGGTAGAGCGGGGTGTTTGTGGCCCTCGTGGGCACAGGCGGCCGCACGAACGCCAGGCGAACGATTATTCGGCGGTTCGGGTCAACGGGTCGTGCCATGATCGAACCGTTCGCGCCCACGAGGGGCGCGGCTACCCGGGTAGCGTGGGGTGGTCGCGCCCGGCCTCCGCGACGAGTTGCTGCAGGTGCAGGCCGCGGGCGGCGTCGAGCTCGTGCGGCTGGCGCGTGCGGACCATCGCTGCGAACTCGCTGCGGATGGTCGCGAAGACCTCCGGCCAGTCGGCGGCAAGGGCGTCAAGCGCCATCGTCCCGCGCGGCCCGAACAGCTCCAGGCCGACGCGCGGAGGGTCGACCGCGACACTGCCGGAGAAGGACAACGTCGAGACCGCCCCACTCTCGTGCTCCGCAAGGACCGCGGCGAAGCGGAGCGGGTCTCCGGACGCGCGCAGCCGGGCTATGGGGCCGAGCACTGCCTCCGCGAGGTCGAAGACGTGCGGGCCGAGGTCGAGGAGCGCGCCTCGCTCCAGACGCCAGCCGAAGGCGAAGGGGCTGCCCGGCAGGAATCCGCCACCGACGAAGCCGCCACGCGCGCCGGAGGCCTCGAAACCCCGCGCCTCGTCGATGAAGCGGCGCACGTGGGGGGCGTAGCGGTAGGAGAGCATGAGCATCGAGGGCACGCCCGCCCCGGCGACGGCGGTGGCGAGGCGCTCAGCGTCGGCCAGCGAGCCGGCAAGGGGCTTCTCCAGCAAGAGCGGCTTGCCCGCCCGCGCGGCGGCGATGGCCAGGTCCACCTGGGCGTCCGGCGCGACGCAGAAGGCGACAGCCTCGCAGTTGTCGAGCAGTTGTTCGTAGCGATCGAAGGACGGCACGCCGTGTTTGGCGGCAAGATCGGCGGCGGCCTCGGGCCGGCGCGCCCACACGCCCGCGAGGCGAGTCTCCGGGCCCGCGGCGAGCATGGGCGCGTGCACCATCTGCGCCCACGGGCCAGCGCCCACGAGGCCAACCGCGACCGGACCGGGCATCGCGTCCTCCAGGAAAGTCCCGGCAGGATAGCAGCAGGTCAACGGCCCTGCGAACGGCGCGAAAATGGCCCTTCACGCCACCGCCGAGGGAGGGCAAAGTGTCGTACCGAGTTCTGAGTTCTGAGTCCTGAGCTCTGAGGGAGGGCGAGATGACGGAGATGCTGGAGCAGTTGAAGCGCATGGGAGACAGGCTCTTCGCGGGGTTGCTCGGGATCGAGTTCGTCGAGGCGGAGAAGGAGCGCGTGGTTGCGCGGTTGCACGTGCGGGACGAGCTGTGCACAGTCCCGGGCATCCTCCACGGCGGCGCGCTGATGGCGTTCGCCGACACGCTCGGCGCGGCGGGGACGAGCCTCAACCTCCCCGCCGGGCACGGCACCACGACAATCGAGTCGAAGACCAACTTCTTCGCGCCGGGGCTGGCGGGGACGTCCGTCACGGGCACGTGCACGCCACTGCACCGGGGGCGTACGACGATGGTGTGGCAAACGCGCGTGACCGGCGAGGACGGGCGGCTGCTCGCGCTGGTCACCCAGACGCAGGCCGTGCTCGCGCCGCGCCTGAGCGACCAAGAGACGCTGGCCGCGCTGTTCGCGGGCAAAGACGCGGCAGGCCAGCGGGCGCTGCTTGCGAAGCTGGAGCGGGGAGGCGCAGCGGTCTACGAGCGCCTGGCGGCTGCGGAGCCCGACCCCCGGCGGCGGGAGAAGCTGCTCGAAGCAGCGCGGCGCGAGGTGGCCAACGCGGAGACGCTCGAGCGGATGTGAGGGTCAGTGGGCGGCGGCCAGATTCGCGGGGAGTGGCACGGCCGCCCGTGCCCACGAGGGGCACGGCTACCCCCTGTACCCATTGGCCCGCCTCGACCGTGCTAGAGGGTGTTGCCCCCAACAATCACCGGCCCGGTTGTGGTAGCCGCGCCCCTTGTGGGCGCGAACGGTTCGAGGATGGCACGCGTCTTTGACCCAAACCGCCGGCTCGTGCCCTTACCATGCATCCATGGCCGATGGTTCGCGGGGAGTGCCATTTCCGAAGAGGATCCGCCTCCCGGCCGAGGCGTACGGCGACCGCGATCGCGTGTTCCACGTTGTGATCCGCGCCCGTGTCGAGTCGATCCCGTTTCGCGACGACGAGGTCGCCGGCGCGGTGTGGGAGGTCCTTGAGCAGGAAGCGTCCTCTGAGCATGTCGCGCTCGCCGCGGCCTGCTTGATGCCCGACCACCTCCACCTCGCCGCCTCCCCCGGGGACATAACACTGACGGCGTGGATAGGACGGTTCAAGTCCCTCAGTACGAGAGTGGTGTGGCGAGAAGGGTGGAGGGGTGTCCTCTGGCAACCGTCGTTCTTCGACCGCTACGTGCGGCCCGGTGATTGGGACGAAGTCCTGGCGTACATCGTGAACAACCCGGTAGCAGAGGGGCTCTGTGACGACGCGAGCACCTGGCCGTGGCGCGCCGTCTGGGAGTGACGCGGCCGCCCAGCCCGCGAGGAGCACGGCCGGCTTGTGGTAGCCGCGCCCCTTGTGGGCGCGAACGGTCCGAGGACGGAAGGCCCTGTCGACCCAACCGCCGATCATCCGACCGCCTGGCGTGGTACGGCCGTTCGTGCCCACGAGGGGCACGGCTACCCCACGCTGCCCATCCCGTGCCCACGAGGGGCACGGGTACGCGGGGTTAGCGGCGGACGCGGTAGTGGAGGTAGACCTCGTCCGTGTCGTGATTGGCGGTCGCAGAGACGAGTTCGAGGCGGGGAAGACCGTCCGCCGGGAACCGTTCGTGGCCTTCGACGGGTGTGAGCGTGTCGTGACCGCCGACGACGACCGGGCCGACGGTCGTGAAGTACTCGTCTACGGCGTCGATGGCGAAGAACGCGGCGTTGAGCGACGGGCCGCCTTCGACGAGCACCACGTTCGCACCGAGCTCGTGTCGCATGTGCCAGAGCATCGACCGCACTTCGCCTCCGCGCGGAACAGCGCACACCGGGCGCCCCGTGGCTTCGATGACTGCGCGCTGCTCCCGCGGGGCCTCGCCTGAGAGGTAGACGATCGCTTCGAAGTCCCTGGCCGTGAAGAAGGCCCTGTCGAACGGGAGGTCGCCGGAGCGCGTGATGATGGCCGCCGTCGGAAGCCTCGGCTTGCCCCGCTCGACGCGCAGGCCTTCGAGCCCGGAGTCGCCCAATCGCGGGGTCGCGCCGCTCGCCCGGAGGGTGGCGGCGCCGTTCACGACGACGTCCGCATTCACTCGCAACTCGCGCATCAGGCGCTGGTCGGTCTTCGAGCCGAGACCCCGCTCGGTGTCCTCGACCACGGCCTTGCCGTCGGCGGACATGACCATGTTCATGAGCACGTAGGGGCGGTCGGGAGGCGGCCGGGGGAGGTCGAGCGAGGTGTAGTCGGGCTTCGGCACGGTGCGGGTCCTGGGAGCGGCGTTCGTTCAGGGTAGCGCGATGAGGCGCTCCGGCCATGCCCGCTGCTCGAGCGTGTCGGGGACGCGTATCCCGCGGGCAGCCTCGACGTGCGCCCATGCGCTGGCTGCGGGCCAGCCGGAGAGCACCATCAGCGAGACGGCGATGAGCGGCGACCTGCCCACGCTCGCGTGGCAGTGAGCGGCGACGGTAGCCCCGGCGCCAAGCCGCTCTTGGAGCCCTTCGAGCACCAGGCGGTCATGCTCACCGTCCGGCACCTGCAGGTTGCCGATTCGGAAGCGGATAAAGTCCAGACCGGCGCTGGCTGCCGCAGTGCCCTCGTCTTCCAACTGGAGCTGGCGCTCTTCGTGGGGCGTGAGTGCCGAGACGAGCACGTCGACGCCCTCCGCGCGCAACGCCGCCAGGTCGTCGGTCAGGAAGTAGCCGGCGCGCGGCCGTGTGCAGACCGCGAGGCGGCCCGCGCCGACGGTCCCGAGCCAGAACAGCTCCATCTCAGGGGATGTCTGCCGCGGGGTCGACTTCGCGGTAGTAGCAGGACTGATTGCCCGTGTGGCAGGTGGGGCCGACGGGCCGCGCCTTCACGAGGAACGAGTTCGCCTCGCAGTTCTTGTGGAGGCTGACGAACTGCAAGACGTTGCCGCTGGTCGCGCCCTTCTCCCAGAGCTCGTTGCGGCTGCGGCTCCAGAAGGTCACATGGCCGGTCTTGTACGTGTGCGCGATCGACTCGCGATTCATCCAGGCGAGCACCAGGACGTCACCGGTGGTGGCGTCCTGGACGACGGTGGGGATGAGCCCCTTCTCGTCGAAGCTGATGATGGTTTCTTCGGACATTCAAGTACTCCTCGAGGTGGCATCGGGGCCGACGCCCGGGATCGGATCAGCGGGGCAGAGCAAGTTGCCGGCGGTAGCGCACTTCGGGAACCTGCTCACCGGAGAATTCGCGTGCATGGGTGACGCCGTCGTGGCGCCAACCGTTCGCTTCGTAGAAGCGCCGGGCGCGGGCGTTCGAGGTCAGCACCCAGAGGGTCGCTTCGGAACACGCATGGGAGGTCAGGGCCGTGGTCGCCGCATCGAGCAACCGCTGCCCGATCCCAGTGCGCCAGGCTTCCGGCGCCACGTACAGGGCGTAGACCTCGCCCGCAGCACTGTGTTCGTCCCGGCTCTCCCCGAACGAAACGAGACCGAGGATGCGGGCGCCGGCGGCCGCGACCAGCGTGGAGCCGCTTTCAGCTCCGCGCGAGAGGATCTCCGTCCAGCGGCCCGTGCGCTCGGCCGCGGAGAGCGAGTCCAGGTAGGACTGAGGGATTTGGCCGACGTAGGCCGCCTGCCACGTGCGGACGTGCAGCCGCGCGAGCTCCGCAGCGTCGGCAAGGGTGGCGGCGCGAATCACGGTTCCCGGCGCCGGTTGAGCAGTGGACTCGAGCCGCACCGGGATGCCGGCCGCGGCGAGGTACTCCTTCACCTGGCGGATGGAGTACGTGCCGAAGTGGAAGATGCTCGCGGCGAGGACCGCGTCGGCTTTGCCGTCGGTGAGCGCGGCGGCCATGTGCTCCGGGCCGCCGGCGCCACCCGACGCGACCACGGGAACGGTCACGGCTTCGCTGATCGCGCGGAGCATGGCGAGGTCATAGCCCTTGAGGTGGCCATCCGTGTCCATGCTCGTGACCAGCAACTCGCCCGCGCCGCGCTTCGTCGCTTCCCGCGCCCACTCGACGGCGTCGAGGCCGGTTGGCTTGCGTCCGCCGTGGGTGTAGACCTCCCAGCGGCCCGGCTGGCCCGGCACGGCGCGAGCGTCGATCGCGACCACGATGCACTGGCTCCCGAAGCGGTATGCGCCTTCGTTGATCAGGTCCGGCGACTGGATGGCGGACGTGTTGACGCTCACTTTGTCGGCGCCGAGCTCCAGCATAATCTTCATGTCGGTGACCGCGCGGATGCCGCCGCCGACGGTGAAGGGGATGAACACCTGGTCCGCGGTCGCAGCGACCATGTCGTAGACGGTAGCGCGGTCGTCGCTCGACGCGGTGATGTCGAGAAACACCAGCTCGTCGGCGCCTTCGCGGTCGTAGAGCCGTGCCAGCTCGACCGGGTCGCCGGCGTCGCGCAGCTCGACGAAGGAGACGCCCTTCACAACGCGGCCTTTGTCGACGTCGAAGCAGGGGATGATGCGGCGCATCAGCACGGCGCAACTCCCGATTCGTGCTCCGCCGTGGACAACCCCCCGAGCGCCGCGATGGCCACCGTGAGGTCGAGCGTGCCCTCGTAGAGCGCTTTGCCGACAATCGCGCCTTCGCAGCCGGCCACCGCGAGGGCGAGCAGGTGAGCGACCGTGGTGACGCCACCGGAGGCGACGACGGGCACAGGCAGCGCCCGTACGAGCACGGTCAGCGCTTCGACGTTCGGGCCCTGGAGTGCGCCATCGCGGCGAATGTCCGTGAACATCAGGCGGGGCACTCCGAGGTCGACCATCCGCCGGGCGAGGTCGAGCGTCGCGACTCCCGAGCCTTCGAGCCATCCATCGGTCATGACTTCGCCGTCGCGGGTGTCAATCGACACGACGACGGCGCCCGGGTGCGCGGCGCAGGCTGCGCGGACGAGCTCCGGGTCGCGGACGGCGGCGCTGCCGAGTTGCACGCGACCGGCGCCAGAGGCGAACGCCTGCTCCACGGCGGCCAGCGAGCGGATGCCGCCCGAGACTTCGACGGGGATGGCGACCGCGCGGCAGATGGCAGCCACGATCTCGCCGTTCAGGGGCACTCCGTGCTTCGCGCCATCGAGGTCGACCACGTGGAGGCGCAGCGCGCCGAGCTGCTCCCAGCGGCGCGCGACTGCGACAGGGTCATCGGAGTAGGCGGTCTCGCGGGCGTAGTCGCCCTGGAGGAGACGGACGCAACGGCCGCCACGGAGGTCGATCGCGGGGATGATCTCCATGGGTCTACCCGTGCCGCGGCGCGGCGGCGAGCTCCGCTTCGGTGGTCCGGGCGAATTCGGGGGAACGCGCCCAGCGGAGGAAGTTGCGGTAGACGAGCAGGCCGTGGTCGCTGCTTTTTTCGGGGTGGAACTGCGTGGCGACGGCGTTGGCGCGCGCGACCACGCTCGGGAAGGTCACGCCGTACTCAGTTGTGCCGAGCGCCAGTGCCGGGTCGGCCGGGTCGGGATAGAAGCTGTGGACGAAGTAGAACGCGCTGTCCGAGGGAATGTCCTGCGCGATGGGGTGGTCGCGCACCCATTCGACCGTGTTCCAGCCCATGTGGGGGATCTTGCCGACCGTGGCCGGGAAGCGGCGGATGACGCCCGGAAACACGCCGAGGCACTCCTGGTCGTTCTCTTCGGAACGGTCGAACAGCGCCTGGAGGCCCATGCAGACACCCAGGAAGGGGCGGCCGGCGGCGATGTATGCAGCGATTGGGTCCGCCAGGTTGCGGATACGGAGGTTGTACATGGTGTCGGCCGCCGCGCCCACGCCGGGCAGGATGAGCGCGCCCGCGCGATCGACGTCCGCCGGGTCGGCGGAGACGAGCGGCGGCTCGTCGACGCGGGCCACGGCGCGCGCGACGCTGCGGAGATTTCCCGCGTCGTAGTCGACGATGACAGTGGGGCCTGACACGAGATCGAGTGTAACAGAGCGTGTGAGAGGAGGCCGGGTACTCGCGGCCGGGGAACGGCCTACGCGGGTGCTGGCGGTATACTCTCGGGCCATGGCCGCCACCCAGTACGAGGCCCGGCTGCGCAGCGAAGAGCTCCGCTCGAAGCTGAACTACCACAACTACCGCTACTACGTGCTCGATTCGCCGGAAGTCAGCGACGCCGAGTACGACGAACTGATGAACGAGCTGCGGGCGATCGAACGCGACTTCCCCGAGCTGATCACCCCCGACTCGCCCACGCAGCGCACAGGCGCGGAGCCGCTCTCGACCTTCGACGTGGTGGAGCACCGCGTCCCCCTGCTCAGCCTGGGCAACTGCTTCAGCGAAGAGGAGTTGCTGGCCTGGGAGCGCCGCGTCAACGACCGGATGGACGACGCGCCGTTCCGCCTCGTGAGCGAGCCGAAGATCGACGGTCTGGCGATGGCGCTCGTCTACGAACGAGGCCGCTTCGTGCAGGGCGCGACGCGTGGCGACGGATTTCGCGGCGAGAACGTGACGGCGAACCTCCGCACGATCGAGACGATCCCGAAGACGCTCGAAGGGGCGTTCCCGGAGCGCTTCGAAGTCCGCGGCGAGGTGTACATGACGAAGAGCGGCTTCGAGCAGATGAACGCGGGCATCGGGGAGCTCAACCTCGAACGCGAGCGCGCGGGCCGTAAGGCGCTCCCCCTGTACTCCAACCCGCGAAATGCGGCGGCGGGTTCGGTCCGCCAGAAGGACCCGTCGGTCACGGCCTCGCGGCCGCTGGCGATGTTCGTCTACCAGCTCGGATGGGTCGAGGGCGGAAGCCGCCCGGGCAGCCATCACGAAACGCTCCAGTGGCTCGCGGCGATGGGCCTGCCGGTGAACCCCGAGGCGCGCGTGCACGACTCGCTGGGAGAGGCATACCAGCGAGTGCGCTGGTGGGGCGAGCAACGCGAGCGCCTCGGCTACGACATTGACGGAGCCGTGCTCAAGGTCGACGACGTGGAGGCGTGGGAGCAGCTGGGCGTGGTGGGACGCGAACCGCGCTGGGCGACGGCGTTCAAGTTCCCGCCGCAGCAGCGCACCACGAAGCTGAGGCAGATCGAGGTCAACGTGGGGCGCACGGGCGTGCTCACGCCTTTCGCCGTGTTGGAGCCAGTGGTTGTCGGCGGCGCCACGGTGAGCATGGCGACGCTGCACAACGAAGGCGACATCCGCCGCAAAGACATTCGCGCGGGGGACACGGTGATCGTCCAGCGGGCGGGCGAGGTGATCCCGCAGGTGGTTGCGCCGGTGCTGAGCCTGCGAACCGGCGACGAGCGCGAGTTCGAGATGCCTGAGGCCTGCCCGGTGTGCGGCACCGGAGTGTCGCGCGACCCGTCGGAGGCGGCCGTCTACTGTCCGAACACCTCCTGCCCGGCCCAGCAGATCCGCCTGCTGGAGCATTTCGCGTCACGTGGGGCGATGGACATCGAGGGACTTGGGGAGCGCACTGCCGCGCTGCTGTTCCAGGCGGGACTGGCCCACAACGTCGCTGACATTTACGACCTCACACCCGGACGACTGGCCGCGATCGACGAGTTCCGGACCAAAGAGGGGCGCCTGAGCAAGGTCGCCGAGAACCTCCTATCGGGGATTGCAAAGAGCAAGCTGCGGCCGTTGCCGCACGTCCTCTTCGCCCTGGGCATCCGCCACGTGGGTTTCGAGACGGCGCGGCTGCTCGCAGACCACTTCGGAGGGATGTCAGCGGTCTTCGGAGCGAGCGTGGACGACCTCCAGGCCGTCGGAGGCATTGGCCCGGTCGTGGCGCAGGCCATTGCTGACTGGGCCTCGCGGGACGAGAACCAGCGCGTGGTGACGCGATTGCAGGCCGCTGGCGTGGACCCTCACGAGGAGCCCCGAGCGCCCGCAGCCGGGGGCAAGCTCGCGGGCATGACCGTGGTGGTGACGGGGCGCCTCGAGACCATGTCCCGGCAGGAGGCGGAGGACCGCATCCGCGCGGAAGGCGGCAAGCCGGGAGGGTCGGTTTCGAAAGCAACGGCCTTCGTGGTCGTGGGCGAAGAGGCCGGTACGAAGCTCACGAAAGCGCAGCAGCTGGGGGTGACAACGATCGACGAGGCGCTCTTCCTGCGGGTCCTGGAGGAGGGACCCGGGGCTCTCGGGGGTTGAGGGGGCGGGCGTCCACCGGGGTCAGGTTGGGGTAGTCGTGCCCCTCGTGGGCACGGGCGGCCGTGGGAAGGCGAGGCGACCTGCGGAAATGGGGCGTGACATGGTCGAGCAGTTCGCGCCCACGAGGGGCGCGGCTACCCGGGTGGAGTGGCGAATCTGTGTTGCTGGTTAAACAAAGGTTGCGAATGTTCTTTAACCACAAACTTTTGACTGCTTCGCGCCCGCGGTTATGGAGCGTATAATGCCTACACGTGCACCCGGCGCAAGCCGGTGGCGCAGCCTTCCATGGCGGACCTGCCTTTGGGCCGTTTCAACCCTTTCACCAGCCTGTTCGGATTTCTCTCGCACGACATCGCGATAGACCTGGGCACCGCCAACACCCTCGTCATGGTGCGCGGGCGCGGGATCGTGATCGACGAGCCGTCCGTCGTCGCCATCGACCGCGTCTCGAAAAAGATCCTCGCGATCGGCGCCGAGGCAAAGCGCATGGTCGGCCGCACCCCGGCGAACATCGTGGCCGTGCGGCCTCTGCGCGACGGCGTCATCTCGGACTTCGAGGTGACGGAGAAGATGCTGAGCTACTTCATCCGGGCCGTGCACGACCGCTCGTTCCTGGCCCAGCCTCGCGTGGTTGTCGGCATTCCCAGCGGGGTTACGGAGGTCGAGAAGCGAGCCGTGCACGACGCCGCGCTCAACGCCGGCGCCCGCAGCTGCTATCTCATCGAAGAGCCGATGGCGGCCGCGATCGGCGCGGGCCTGCCCGTGATCGACGCAGCCGGCTGCATGATCGTCGACATCGGCGGCGGCACGACGGAAGTCGCCATCATCTCGCTCGGCGGTATGGTGGTCAGCACCTCCATCCGCGTCGCGGGCGACGAGATGGACCAGGACATCATCGCCTACGCCCGCCAGGTGCATAACCTCCTCATCGGTGAGCGCACCGCCGAGGAGATCAAGAAGAACGCGGGCTCCGCGGCGCCGCTCGACCCGGAGGAGACCATCGACCTGCGCGGGCGCGACCTCGCCACGGGCCTCCCAAAGTCCGTCGAGGTGAGCACCGTCGAGATCCGCGACGCACTCGCGGGCTCCATCAGCGCGATCGTCGAGGCCGTGCGCTCCACCATCGAAGTCACCCCGCCGGAGCTTGTGAGCGACCTGATGGCCCACGGCATAGCGCTCGCCGGGGGTGGCGCGTTGCTGCGCGGATTGGACCGCCGGCTCAGCCAGGAGACGCGCTTCCCCGTCTACGTCGCCGAAGACCCGCTGTTGTGCGTGGTGCGCGGGGCGGGCGAGGTTCTCGAGGAATCCGCCCTGCTCGGCAAGGTACAGTCCCAGTTGGCGTCACGAAGGGGCGGGCGGTAGCATCGAGCTGCGCCCCCTGGTGGTCCTATGCTGATTTTCTCGCGGTACACGTGGTGGGTTGCGGCGATGATCGGGCTGGCCGTGCTCCTCACCGGCGCCAGCCAGGCCGGGATACTCAATCCCGTCCAGGGCGTTTTCCTTACCGTTACCTCGCCCGTCGAAAATCTCCTTAGCGGCGCTTTCCAGCCCGTCGCGTCCTTCCTTTCCGATGCGGGGGACGTCAACAGCCTGCAGGCGGAGAACCGCCGCCTGCGCGTGGAGAACGAGGCACTGCAAAACAAAGTCGTTGGCTTGCAGGAAGACGCTGAGCGCGTGAAGGAACTGGAAGAGGCCCTGAAAATCACCCAGGGAGCCACAAACGAGACCAGGCTTGCGGCGAACATCGTCCACCGCGACGCGTCGCCCTTCACCGACGTGGTCAGCATCGACCGCGGAAAGGGGGCGGGCGTGAAGGTGGGCATGGTTGTCGTCTCGGCGCAGGGCACGCTCATGGGCACGGTCACCAAGGTGCTGGACGACCAGGCGTTCGTGCGGCTCATCACCGACACGAAGAGCAAAGTCGCCGCCCAGGTGCTCGACTCGAAGGCCGACGGCATCGTGACGGGCACGCCCAACCGCGGGCTCAGCTTCGACCTCGCCCAGGCCGACATCAAAGTCGGCGACACGATCGTGACCTCGGCGCTGACCGGACGTTTCCCCGCCGGCCTGCCCATCGGCCGCGTCACAGAAGTCAGTGGCACCACGCAGGACCTTTTCCGCACGGTGAAGCTGGAGCCGCTGGTCCGCATCTCCACGGCGCGGACGGTGCTGGTGCTCACGAGCTTCACGCCCGCCGACGCGGGGAGTCTTGCGCCATGAAAGCCGTCCTGGCTGTGCTCCTCGTGGTGCTCGCAGCGCTTGTGCAGGTGACGGTCGCTCCGTTGTTTCCGCTGCGAGGGGCGGTCGCCGACGTCGGGCTGGTCACACTCCTCGCTCTTGCGGCCGCGATGGGGCCGCGCGTCGCCCTGTGGGCTGTGCCGCTCTTTGCCCTCACGCTCTCGTGGGTAACCGACCGTTCACCCGGCCTCCTGCTCCTGGCGTATCTGCCGCTGCTGCCACTCGCCTACTTCCTGGAGGGGGTACGCATGCCGCTGGGCCGCTTCACGCGGGCGCTGGCCGCCGGTGCGTCGACGGGACTCTGGGCACGTGGTCTCCTGGCGGCGGGAGCCATGGCGCAGGGAGCGAGCTTCGCGCTTTCGCAACTCGTGACAACGGTGCTCCTCCCCGGCCTGGTGTTCGACCTGGCGCTTGTCGCCGGCCTCTACCTCTTGCTGCGGCTGGCAGGACGTGAGCCGCTGTCGCTGAGCCTCGCACGGACGGGCTGGTGACGGGATGAGCGTGCTCGGCGGCGGCGGCTTCGACGTTGGGGCAACTCCGAGCCGCAACCGGCCCCACAGCAACCTCGGCGTGCTGCGCATTGCCGTGTTCGCACTCTTCGGGATTCTCATCGGGCAACTCGCGTACATGCAGTTGTGGAACGGGAGCGACTACGCGCAGCGCTCGCGCGAAAACCACATCATCGAGAAGAACACGCTGCCCACGCGCGGGCTGATCTACGACCGCAACGGCGAGCCGCTCGTCGAAAACGTGGGCGTGTACACGGCAACCATCCTGCCGGAACTGCTCCCCGAAGCCCCGGCCGAACGCTACAAGCTGTATTTGCAACTCGAGCGCCTGGTCGGCGTCCCGGCGCTCGAAGTGCAGGCGAAGGTGAAGCAGGCCGAGGACGACCACCGGGGCTACATAGAGATCCCGGTCCAGAAGTACCTCGCCAAGGAGCAGGCGCTCAGGCTCGACGAGGCCTCGACGGACATGCCCGGCATCAGCCTCTCCGTGAAGCCCGGGCGGAACTACCCGGCGGGACCGGAGTTCAGCCACGTCCTCGGCTACATCGGGGACCAGACTCAGGAGGAGCACGACGTCCTGAGAGGCGACGGCTACGCCCTCAACGAGCCCGTAGGCAAGAGCGGTATCGAGTCCCGCTACGAGAAGGACCTGCGCGGCACGCTCGGTGTGGTCGCCGCGGAACAGGACGCCCAGGGCCATCTGATCGAGGCGCTCAAGACGACGGCGCCGATCCCCGGCAACGGCGTGAGCCTGGCCATCGACGCTGGCCTTCAGCGTTATGTCGCCGAATTGTTGCAGGACTCTATGGCCGGCGACCAGGTGAATGGCGACGCCACGATGGCCGCCGCGGTGGTCATGAGCCCGAAGACGGGCGAGGTGTACGCGATCGTCTCGATCCCGGCGTACGACAACAACATCTTCAACGAGCCGGACAAGCACGGCGACGAGTACGACGCGCTGCTGCAAGACACGCGCCACCCGTTCCTCAACCAGGCGCTGTGGGCGAGCGCCCCGGGTTCGGTGTTCAAGCTGGTGACGGCGGCGGCGGCACTCGAAACGGGCCGTATTACGCCCGAGACCGGCCGCGACGTCACGAGCAAGGAGCTGGACGTCAAGGGCGTGAACGGCCAGCTCTACCCGCTCTACGACTGGCGCGTCCATGGCTACGTGAATCTCTACAGCGCCATCGCCTGGTCCTCGAACATTTACTTCTACCAGGCGTCGTGCGGCATTCTCGGGGAGAACAAGGGGCTCGGCAAGGATGCTGAATCATCCGCCGTGATCCTCGGGTACTACGCGCGCGCGCTGGGCTTCGGCTCGCCCACCGGCATCGACATCGGGGGCGAGGCTGACGGCGGGATCATTCCCGACCCGGCGTGGAAGGCTCGCGTGCACGCCCCCGACAACCCGGAAGACCGCGAGTGGTACTACGCCGACACCTGTTTCATGGGCATCGGGCAGGGCGACGTGCTGGCGACGCCGCTACAGGTGGCCCGCATGACGGCTGCTGTCGCCAATGGCGGCAAGCTGCTCACGCCGCACGTCGCAAAGGAGATCGTTTCCCCGGACGGGAAGGTCATCCGCGCGATCACCCCGGTCGCGAAACAGGTGCCCGTGAGCGCAGCCAACTTCGCGGCCATCCGCGAAGGCATGCACCAGTCGGTGGGCTACGGCAGCCCGGGCGGGGCGGGGGCGCGGGCCCAGGTGCCCGGGCTCGACATCGCGGGCAAGACCGGCACGGCCGAGTTCTTCAAAGCGGACGGAAGCAAGGCCCAGCACGCCTGGTTCACCGGGTTCATGCCGTTCAACGACCCTGAAGTCGTGGTTACGGTGTACTTCGACCTGGGAGTGGGCGGCGACAAAGCCGCGCCGATCGCGGGCAAGATCCTCAAATACTTTAACGATAACGTGAAGCCGTGACACTCGCTTACCGCCGCACCAGCGTGTTCCGCGGCTGGGACCGCTTCGACTACCTGATTGTGCTCTCGGCGGTGCTGCTCGTCCTGTACGGGCTCATTCTCATCTACAGCGGTTCCGCCAGGACGTACGACGGACCGATCGCGAGCTTCTCGAACCCGGTGGCAAAGCAGGCGCTCTTCGCGCTGACCGGAATCGCTGCGATGCTGCTCATTTCGAAGCTCGACTACCACTATCTCACGCACTACTCCTGGGTGCTGTACGGCATCTCTATCCTGTCGCTCGTGGCGATCCTGGTGGTTGGCCAGAGCTCCTACGGGTCCACGCGCTGGTTCGACCTGGGCCCCATCCAGTTGCAGCCGTCCGAGTTCGCCAAGCTGGCCACGATCCTCCTCCTGGCCCGCTTCTTCAGCGAGCACGGCGGCGACGCGAAGGACCTGAAGACGCTCGTCATCTCGCTCGCCATCGTCGCGCCCTGCACCATCCTTGTGTTCATCCAGCCGGACCTCGGGACGAGCATCGTGTTCGCCGCCATCTGGCTCGGCGTGGTCGTGGTGGCGGGCGTGAGCCGCAGCCACTTGCTCGTGCTCGGGGCGATCTTCGTCGCGGTCCTGCCTTTCGCCTGGACCTTCTTCGTGGCCGACTACCAGGTGGAGCGCATCTCCGTGCTCGTGGACCCGGAGCAAGACCCGCTCGGCGCGGGCTACAACGTGCGCCAGTCAGAGATCGCGGTCGGCAGCGGCCAGCTCTTCGGCAAGGGGCTAACGAACGGCGAGCAGACGCAACTCCGGTTCCTCAAGGTGCCCACGAAGGACTTCATCTTCAGCGTGCTGGGCGAGGAGCTCGGTTTCACCGGCGCGCTCGCGCTTTTCGCGCTGTTCATCCTGTTACTGATGCGAGGAATACGTGCTGCGCAGATTGCGGGGGACACGGCCGGGCAGTTGGTTGCCGTCGGGATAGTCGTATTGATCCTCATGCAGACGTTCATCAACGTGGCCGTGAACGTCAGCCTCTTCCCCGTGACGGGCATCCCGTTGCCGTTCGTGAGCCAGGGCGGGTCGTCGCTCGTGAGCGTCTTCGTCTCGTTGGGGATCCTTCAGAGCATCATCATGAGGCACCGCGCCTACCGCCAGACGTAGGCCGGTTGCCGATTAGCTGTCCGCCGGGCGCGACTCCGTGCGGCCCGCACCGGGCGCCAGCGGCGGGGCGCCGGCGAGCAGCTTCATAGCCTCGCGGAGTGTACGTACCGGGTGCACGGCGATGCCCGGGACACCCACAGCGCCGTGGGGCACGACGCAGCGTTCGAAGCCGACCCGGGCGAGCTCTGCCAGGCGGCGCTGGATGTTGGGCACCGGCCTCACGGTGCCCGAAAGCGCGACTTCGCCCAGGAACGCCGTCCCGGCCGGGAGCGGCTCATCGCGGATCGCCGACACGAGCGCTGCGGCGACCGCGAGGTCAGCCCCCGCGTCGCGCAGCCGCATGCCACCAGAGACGGTGGCGACCACGTCCATGTTCGAAGCGTTGAGGCCGGCGCGCCGCGCGAGCACGGCGAGCATCAGATGCAGCCGCGCCGTTTCGAGCCCCGAGGCGATGCGGCGCGGGGAGGCCAGGTACGAAGGCACCGCCAGCGCCTGCACCTCGACGGCGAGGGCGCGGGTGCCCTCCATGACGGCAGTAACGGCGCAGCCCGAGGCGGTGCGGCCCGCCACGTCGAGGAAGACTGCGCTCGGCTCTTCGACACTGCGGAGGCCCTCGCCGGTCATTTCGAAGACACCAACCTCGTCCGTGGCGCCGAAGCGGTTCTTGACGGCGCGGAGGACGCGCCAGGCGCCGCCTTCTGCGCCTTCGAAGTACAGGACCGCGTCGACCAGGTGCTCGAGGAGGCGCGGCCCGGCGATTTCGCCCGCTTTCGTCACGTGGCCGGTGACGACGGTTGCCGTGCCCGTGCTCTTCGCCCAGCCCACGAGGCGGGCGCCCGCCTCCGCCAACTGGGCGGGCCCGCCCGTGCGGGTCTCCAGGCCGTCGACATAGACCGCCTGGATGGAGTCGACGACTGTCAACGCGGCCCCGCACGCTTCGGCCGCAGCCAGCGCCGCCTCCAGGTTGGTCTCCGGGATGAGCGTGATGGGCGCCTGTTCGAGGCCCAGGCGCGCGGCCCGCAGCCGCACCTGCCGGGGCGACTCCTCGCCGCACACGTAGGCGACGGCTGCGCCAGCCATCGCGAGGCGGGCAGCGGCCTGCAGGACCAGCGTCGACTTGCCTATTCCCGGGTCGCCGCCGACGAGCACGAGCGAGCCGGGCACGAGCCCGCCCCCGAGGACGCGGTCGAACTCCTCGATGCCGGTAACGAAGCGCTCGCCGTGGTCGTCGGGGACGTCACTCAGCAGCACCGTGGGCGCGGGAGGGACAGTCGCGGCCCGCGACCCTCGCGCGCCGCCCGTGGGCGAAGGTCGCGCTGACGCCTGGTACTGCTCGAGCGAGTTCCACGCCTGGCAATGGGCGCAACGGCCGGCGAAGGCAGCCGACTCCCACCCGCAGGCAGAGCACCGATAGCCGCGGCGAGTGGATGCCACGGCGGCGATGATACGGCAGCCGCGGCGTTCAGTTCGCCTCGGCCGCCTTGTCGAGGAACGGCCGAACGGACGCGGCGAGCGCGCGCTGCGGGGCCAACTGCAGGTGCGGGTCGCGCTCCAGCAACTCCTCGGCGAGGGCGCGCGCGCGCGCCAGCAGGTCACGGTCGGTGAGCTTCGCGACGCGCAACATGGTGTTTTGGCCGCTCTGCACACGTCCCCAGGCCTCGCCCTCGCCGCGCATCTCCAGGTCCACTTCCGCCAGCTTGAATCCGTCGGTGGTTTCGACCATCGCCTCCAGGCGTTCACGGGCGTCGGGCCCGGGCCCGTCTTCGGTGCTGAAGAGCATGCAGTAGCTCTGCGTGGCGGAGCGGCCAACGCGGCCCCTGAACTGGTGCAGCTGGCTGAGGCCAAAACGCTCGGCGCCTTCGATCACGATGACGGTCGCGTTCGCGATGTCGATTCCCACCTCGATCACGCTGGTGGAGACGAGTACGTCGAACTCGCGCCGCGAGAAGCGTTCCATGATCTCGTCCTTTTGGCGGCCGGGCATGCGGCCGTGGAGGACGTCGAGCCGGTAGCGGGAGAGCGGCCCGCGGCGCAGGCGTTCGAGTTCCTCTTCGGCGGAGCGCAGGTCGAGCGCCTCGGAATCCTCGACGAGCGGGCAGACGACGAAGGCCTGTTCGCCGGCGTCGAGGTGCTCACGGATGAACTGGTAGGCGTCGTCGCGTTCGTGGGGCGCAACCCAGACGGTGCGCACGGGCTTACGGCCCGCGGGCATCTCGTCGATGGTCGAGACCTCGAGGTCGCCGTACACGGTCAGCGCGAGGGTGCGGGGGATGGGCGTCGCCGTCATCACGAGCAGGTGCGGATTCAGGCCCTTCTGGCGCAGCTTCGCGCGCTGCGCTACGCCGAAGCGGTGTTGTTCGTCGACGACGGCGAGTCCGAGCCGCGGGAGTTGCACGTCGTCTTCGAGCAGGGCGTGGGTGCCGATCAGAATGTCGGCGCCGCCGTGAGCGGCGTCCTGGCGGACCTGCTGCTTCTGGGCCGGGGTGAGCGAGCCCGTGACGAGCAGCACGCGCACGGGCCGGCCGAGCCAGGGCGGCACGAACATGCCGTCGAGCGCCGAGAGGTCGCCTCCGCCCAGGAGTCGGGCGAAGGAGCGGTAGTGCTGCTCGGCCAGGATCTCGGTGGGCGCCATGAGCGCCGCCTGCAGTCCCGCGTTGACCGCTGCCATCGTCGCGGCGAAGGCGACGACCGTCTTGCCGCTGCCGACGTCTCCCTGCAGGAGCCGCAGCATGGGACGCGGGACCCGCAAGTCCCGCAAGATCTCGTCCATGGCGCGCTGCTGGGCCCGTGTCAGCGGGAAGGGCAGCGAGCTTTCGAAGCCGGCGCGCGCAGCACCGAGCTCCAGCACGGGAGAGGGAGCGCCCTGCTGCCATTCCGCGCGGCGCATGAGCACAGCAACCTGGATGGCGAGGAATTCGCCCAGGGCCAGCCGCCTGCGCGCGTCCTCGGCCTCGTCGAGCGAGCCCGGGCGATGGAGTGTGCGCACAGCGTCCGCGACAGGGGACAGCCGCTCACGCGCCCGCAGCCACTCCGGCACCGGGTCGGGCACGAGGCCGGCGACCGCGTCGACTGCGGCGCCTATCGCGCGCCGAAGCGTGCGCTGGCTCAGGCCCTGGGTCGCCGGGTAGACGGGCACGAAGCGGCCCGCTGACGAAAGCTCGGCGTCGAACGGCTCGACCTCGGGGTTCTCCATCTGGAGCCTACCCCGGTACGCGCGGATTTTGCCGGAGGCCACGACCTGCTGGCCGGCTTCGAGCTGGCGGGCGACGTACGGCATGTTGAACCAGACCACGCGCAACGAGCCGCTCGAGTCCTGGAGCAGAGCCTCGGCCCCCTTCACGCGCCGCCCGTAGCGCATCTCGCGCACGGAGAACACGGTCGCGACCACGGTCTGCTGGGTCGAAGCCGGGCGCAACTCCGAGATAGTGCGGAGGTCGGTGAAGTCGTTGAAGCGGCGGGGGAAGAGCCATGCAGCGTCGCCGGCCGTGAGAACGCCGAGCTTTTCGAGGCGTGCGGCGCCGGCCTTGCCCACGCCCGGCAGCGCGGCGGCGGGTGTATCCGGCGCGATCCTGGGCGGCTTCGCGACCGGCTCGGCTTTCGGCGCCGGCTCGGCCCGGGAGCGCCGGACGATCGCCCCTTCTCTGCGGGACCCCCTCGCCGTGGCCGCGGCCATGGAAGGGGCTGGTACCGTCCCGCCGCCCCGCAACGCCACGATCGTTGACTGCAGCCAGTGCCGGCGGCCGTCCTCGGCGAGTGCGCGGTAGCCGCCCTGCGGGAGTGCCGCCACCTGGCGCCCGAGGGCCCCACCGCGCGCGACGAGGCCGTCCTCGGACATCTGTTGAAGCATGCGGTCGAGCCCGCCGACGACGACCTGGTTGGAACAGCCCTTCTCGAGCTCCAACTCGAACACGCGGCAGAGGCGCAGAGAATCCACGGCTGGCATCAGTCGTGCCTCACCGCGGCAAATCCGAACACGCCCGGGCCCGAATGCACGCCGACGGCCGGGCCGATGCTCGCGGGGATGATCTCCGTGTGCGGGAGGGAGGGGCGCACGCGTTCGATGATCGCCGCCGGGAGGGCGTCGTCCCCCCCGGCGGCGACGAAAAGCCGCTTGATCGTCTGATCCGCTGTCGCCAGCTCGATCACGCGCTCGACGGCGCGGGCACGGGTGCGCACGCGTTCGAAGGGCGCCAGTTCGCCCTGGTCCACCTGCAGCAACGGTTTGATGCTGAGGATGGAGCCGAGCAGCGACCGCGCCCGGCCGATTCGTCCGCCGCGCCGCAGGTACTCCAGGGTGTCGAGAGCAGCGATTACCTGGACGCGGCCGACCGCGCGGTGGGCAGCGGCGGCTACATCCGCGAGGCCCGCGCCACCGCTCGCCGCTATGGCAGCTTCCAGGACGATTGCGCCGAGGCCAAGGCTGACGTTATAGGAGTCTATGAGGTCCACATGCAGCGCCGGGGCCACAGCTTCGCGCGCCACCGAGGCCGAATTGAGCGTGCCCGACATGCGCGAGGAGATGTGGATCGAGACGATCTCGTCCGTCTCCGCGGCCAGCGATTCGTACGTCTCACGGAACCGGGCGACAGACGGCTGGCTCGTGCGAGGCGCGCCGTGGAACGTGCGCAGCCGCTCGTAGAACGTGGGCGCGTCGATTTCGGGGCCGTCGAGCAGGGCCTCGTCGCCGAAGAGGACGGTCAGCGGGACGACGGTGATGCCGTACTTCGCCACGAGGTCGGCGGGAAGGTCGCAGGTTGAGTCGGTGACGACACGGACGGCCATAATTGATTAAGCGCCTATGCGCGCAAGTATAAGCGTTCGCCCCCGAAGGCGTTAGAATGGCAGGTGTGACGACCGTGAAACTTGCGCCCTCGATCCTGACGGCTGACTTCGCCCGGCTCGCCGACGAAGTGCAGGCCGCGGAGGCGGGCGGCGCGGACCTGCTGCACCTCGACGTGATGGACGGGCGCTTCGTGCCGAACATCACGTTCGGTCACGCGCTCGTGGCCTCGCTCCGGAAGGTCACGCGGCTGCCGTTCGAGATCCACCTGATGGTCGTGGAGCCAGAGCGGCAGGCGCCGTATTACGTCGAGTACGCGGACATGATCGACGTCCACGTCGAGGTTTCGCCCCACATCAACCGCACGCTTTCGGAGATCCGCCGCATGGGGGCGAAGTGCGGCGTGTGCCTCAACCCCGGCACGCCGGTGAGCGCGATCGAGGAGTCGCTGCCCGAAGTCGACCGCGTGATGGTGATGGCCATCAACCCGGGCTGGGGCGGGCAACAGATGATGCCCCGGCAGCTCGAAAAGGTCGCGCGCATCCGCGAGCTGCTCGACGCCGGCGGGTACAGCGCGGACATCGAGGTCGACGGCGGCGTGAAGGTGTCGAACGCGGGCCAATGCGTGGAAGCGGGAGCGAGCGTGCTGGTCTGCGGCAGCTCGGTTTTTGCGGCGGGCACGAAGGTGGCGGACAACCTGGCCGCACTGCGCGCCGCCACTCGCGGGTGAGGCGCATCGTGACGGGAGAACCTCACGCCGGACGCCCCCATATGCCGGGCTACGGCCTCGCCGCCGCCAGCGAGGGCGCCGGGCTGCTGGCCTGGACGTGGGCCGTGGAGCGGCTGGCGCGGAGCCACAACTACTGGGTCGCGACAGTCTGGCCAGGTGGCCGGCCGCACCTGACAGCGGTTTGGGGAGTCTGGTTCGAGGGACGCTTTGTCTTCAGCTGCGGTCACGAGTCGCGGAAGGCGCGCAATCTCGCTGCAAACCCGGAAGTCGTTGTCTCTACGGAGAGCGCGGACGAGGCCGTCATCGTGGAAGGAAACGCCGCGGAAGACGTCGCGGAGGATGCGCTCGCCCGGTTCCTCGACGTTTACGAGGCGAAGTATTCCTGGCGGCTCGACCCCGAGCATGACCGCATCTTCGCCGTCCAGCCGCGCACCGTCTTCGGCTTCATCGAGCACGACGGCCAGTTCGCGCAGACAGCCACGCGCTGGACGTTCGACGTCTAGCTGCGCGCTGGTGCGGCGCCGGGCTCAGGCGTACTTGACGACGGTGCGGAGGCAGCGGGTGCAGATATTGAGCCGGTGCCACGAGCCAGCAACGAACACGCGTTGCTTGTTCACGTTCGGCTTGAACGTGCGGCTCTTATGGACGGCTTTGCGCTCCCAGCGCCCACCATGGGTATGCCGGATGTGCCGGCCGAACATGGTCGTCTTGCCACAAACATCACAGGCGCCACTGGCCATGCGTCTTGTCCCCGTATCTGCGAAACTCGTGAACCGCCATCCTAACAGGCGGACGGCATAACGGCCAAACCGGCCCCCACGGAGGGCGCCCGTGAGCGGCGCGACCACGAGTACCGGCACTCTCGACGGCGACACGCTCCTGGCGCTGTTCGCGACCGCGTCGGCGCTGCTCGACCAGTCGGCCGCGGCCATCGACGCGATCAACGTCTACCCCGTGCCGGATGGCGACACGGGCTCGAACATGGCCGCGACGCTCCGCCAGGCGCTCGACAGTGGGCGGGCGGTGGCGCTGCCCCGGGACGCCGGGGACGTACTGCGGGAACTCGCGCGGGGTGCGCTCTATGGGGCAAGGGGCAACTCGGGCGTCATATTCTCCCAGGCGCTGCGAGGCATGGCGGAAGCCGCCGCGGGCGCCGCCGCCATCGACGGCCCGCTCCTGTCGCTCATGCTCACGTCCTCCGCCGCACGCGCCTACGAAGCGGTAAGCAAGCCGGTCGAGGGCACAATGCTGACCGTCCTGCGTATGGCCGCTGAGGCCGCAACACGCTGCCCGGCGAACACGATGGGCGGTGAAGCGCTCTCCGTGCTCGAGACGGCCACCCGGGCGGCGGAAGCGGCCGAGGCCGCGACTCCAACACAGCTCCTGGCGCTCGCGGAGGCAGGGGTCACGGACTCGGGCGGCGAAGGGGTCTGCGTTATCCTCCGGGGCCTGCTGGCGGGCCTCACGGGCGAGCGCGCAGAGGCGCCCGTTGAGCCCGGCCGGCCGCTGGCCGAGCTCGCGGGCCACGCCGGCGAGACGTTCGGCTACTGCACGGAGTTCGTGATCGAGCCGCTGGCCGTGCCGATCGACGTGGCCGCGCTGCGGGCGGCCGCCGAGGCAGGGTCGAACCGCTCGGTCGTCGTCGTGGGCGACGAGACGCTCGCGCGTGTCCACGTCCATACCGGCGACGCGGAGGCGCTCCTCGCGGCGGCGGGAGCATTCGGGCGGCTCTCACGGGTGAAGATCGACGACATGAGCGCGCAGCACCGCCGCTTCAAGACGGCGGGAAGCGGAGCGAACGCGCCCCTTGCGGTGCTCGCCCTCAGCCGGGGAGCGGGCTTCGACGCGATCTTTGAAGGGCTCGGCGCCCATGTCATCGACGTCGGCGGAGTCGTGAAGCCGGCGGCGGGCGACATCGCGGCCGGCGCCGACGCCCTGGCAACGCCGGACGTGATCGTGCTGCCAAACCACAAGAACGTTGTGCTTGCCGCGCGCCAGGCGGCCCGGCTCACACGCTGCACGCTTACGGTCGTCGAAACAGAATCGCTCCCCGAAGGCGTGGCGGCGGCGGTGGCCTTCGACCCGAAGGCTCCGGCCGCCGTCGCCGCCGCGGCGATGCGCGAAGCCGCCCGCCAGGTGACCGCCATCGAGGTAACGCTCGCGGCAGCCAACCGCATCGCCGACGGCGTCGCGGTGAAACGGGGCGACGCGATCGCGCTCGTGGCGGGCCATCTTGTCGCGGGCGCGGCGAGCGGTGTCGAGGCGCTCCTGGCTGGCCTCCGTTCCGCCGGTGCGGCTGAAGGCGGCCTCGTGACGGTATACACGGGCAAGGCCGCGCAGGGAGCTGAGGAGGCCGCGCACGAGGCCGTGGCCGCGGCCTTCCCGGGCGCGGAGGTCCAGGTTCTCGACGGCGGACAGCCGCTCTACGAGTTCGTCGCCTCGGTGGAACGTTGAGCGCCAGCGCTGGATCCTTCCCCGCGGGCGTGACAATGTCCGCGCGGGGGAGACATGGCTGCTAAACCGGCAACGCCGCCCGCCGCACTGGCGGGCATCCGCGTGATCGACCTCGCGACGCCGCGGGCGGAACTGGCCGGGCGCGTGCTGGCCGAACTGGGCGCCGACGTGATCAAGGTCGAGCCGCCGGGCGGCTCTGAAGCCCGTCGGGTACCCCCGTTTGACAGGCGGCCCGGTCACGAGGGCGAGTCGCTCTACTGGGCGGCCGTGGGCATGGGGAAGCGCAGCGTGGTGCTCGACGTCGAGCGGCCAGAAGACCGCGCGCGCCTGCTCGCCCTTGTCGCAGGCGCCGACGTGCTGCTGGAGTCCTTCGACCCCGGCTTCCTGGACACGCTCGGCCTCGGATATGAGGCGCTGGCGACGCTCAACCCGGGGCTCGTCTACGTGTCCGTGACGCCATTCGGCCAGGATGGCCCGGAAGGCGGCATGCCCGCCACGGACCTGACGCTCGAAGCAGCCGGCGGGCTGCTCAGCCTGCAGGGCGACGCGGGACGTCCGCCGATCCCCGTGGGGTACCCCCAGGCCTCATTCCACTCCGGCGTGCAGGCCGCCGCGGACGCCGTCATCGCGTTGCACGAGCGGCTGCGTTCAGGGCGTGGCCAGCACCTCGACGTTTCGATGCAGGCGGCGATGGTCTGGACCTTGATGAGCGCGACGGGTTACCCCCCGAACGTGCATGACGACCCTCCGGGCTACTGCGCCCACCGGAACGACCCGCCGGTGCAGGTGTTGCCGGGGTTCGTGCCGGCGCGCCTCCTGGAGTGCGCCGACGGCTTCGCCACATACACGACGACGCTGCCAGTCATCGGCCCCCGGACGCACCACGACACCCTCCGCTGGGCCGAGTCCGAAGGCAAGCTCGAGCCCACGCTCCGAGGGATCGACTGGAACAACTGGATCCGTGACGCCGTCGAGGGCCGGCTGCCTGTCGAGACGGTCGTGCGCTCCATGGCGGCCGTGGCCGCGTTCCTCAAGACGAAGACGAAGGCGGAGTTGCAGGCGTTCGCGGTCGCTCATGGTTCACTGCTCGCGCCCATCTACACCGTCCCGGACGTGCTGACGGACCCCCAGTTGGAGGCGCGCGGGTTCTGGACGGAGTGCGGCGGACGGCTTCACCCGGGCCCTTTCGCGAGGCTCTCGGGCACGCCCCTGCGCATGGACCGCCCGGCCCCGGCGCTCGGCGAGGCGCAGCGGGCGGTCGACGTCCGGGCGCCCCGGGCGGCAGCCACCGCAGCGGGCGAGCGCCAGTCCGCCTTCGAAGGGCTGAAGGTGGCCGACTTCGCATGGGTGGGTG
>Ga0315281_10001650_pt1 | contig 33088 bp, 32 predicted proteins | sample YL17G07_0_MG_FD_204540 | JGI IMG/M metagenome (GOLD analysis project Ga0315281, IMG submission 204540) | Sediment microbial communities from Yellowstone Lake, YNP, Wyoming, USA - YL17G07_0 | ecosystem: Environmental > Aquatic > Freshwater > Lake > Sediment | place: USA: Wyoming | collected...
TCTCGCGGACTTTCGACTCGAAGAGCTTCCAGAGCCAATCGTGGTCGAGCTTCGGATGGTCGACGACAGCGCAGATCTGCTGGTCGTCGTCCTCCATGCCGGGACGGCGGACGCGGCGAAGGCCGCGCCCAATGGCCTGCTGGCCATAGACCTTCGACGAGAACTTGCGCAGCAGAAGCCCCAGGGGCGTTTCTTACGCTCCTGCCATGAAAGCAGCGGCCCGGCCCGACGGTGAACGGAAGCGGACTTCCCCTCTGGCGAACGTGGAGCGTGTATACGACCAGGAACGCGAGGCCATGCGCGCCGCCCTGCGGACGGCGCTCGGCCTGCCTGCCCAGCTGCCCCGGTCCTAGACCCACTAGGAGACGCTCATGAAGCGCAGGAACCAGCCAGAAGCGCAAATTGAAACAATTGCCGACGGTTTCCGCCAGCCAGAGCGCGAAGCGCGCCGACCCGTCTTCCACCCCCACCGCGCTCGCTGGGCCACCCGTGGCGAGGCGGTCAGCCATGATCCCGCGTGAACGCGACGAGGGCTTCGACGACGCATTCGACCGCACCGTGGTCGGGGGCGAGCGCCCGTACCCTGAACTGTCTGGGCCGCTCAGCCGCTGCGGCCAGAAGCGCCGCCTCGCCGCCTACCTGCGGGTGAGCACGGACGACCAGCGGGAGCGCGAGACCAGCAACACGCAGCGGGACGAGATCATCCGGTACGTCGAGCGCACCGGCGGCTGCGAGATCGTCGAGTGGTTTGTCGACGACGGCGTCTCCGGCACGATCCCACTGGGGCAGCGGCTCGCCGGACGCCGCCTTCTGGAAAACGCGGCTGCCGGGAAGTTCGACGGGATCATCGTTACGCGGGCGGACCGCCTGGGGCGGGACGTGATCGACCTCATGCAGCTGCGGGCGCTCTTCGAACAGCTCGGCATCGAGCTTGTGGGTGCGGTGGAACCTCTCGACGACGAGCTCGGCTTCGACATGCGCGCCGTGTGGGCCAAGCACGAGCGGCGGCGCTTTCTCGCCCGCTCCCGCGAAGGTCTCCTGCGTGCCGCGCGGGAGGGCCGCTTCGTCGGTGGCATCTGCCCCTACGGGTACAAGGTCGAAGGGAAGAAGCAGACGGCCCGGCTGGCCCCAGACGAAGCCGTGGTGTTCGAGGACATGAGCGCGGCCATCATCGTGCACTGGATCTTCGAGCTGTCCGGGCGCGAGGGGTGGAGCTGCTACCGCATCGCGGACCACCTCAACGCCCTCGGCGTGCCCACCTGCTACGCGAAGGACCGGCGACTGGTGGGCAACGAGGCCAAGGGGCGCCGCAAGCGGGCCACGGCCGCAGTCTGGAGACCCAGCCGCATCCGGGCGATGCTGATCGCCCCGATCTATCGTGGCGAGTACGGCTACGGCAAGCGGAACTGGAAGAAGCCGGGCAGTGGTCCCGCGATGCGGCGGGAGGTCATCGTCTCGGAGTGCCCGAGGCTCGTGAGCGACGAGTTGTGGGCCGCCGCACAGGCCACACTCAAAGACAACCGCATCGGGCGGAGCAACCGCACGTACCCGCTGACGGGCCTGATCAAGTGCGGGTTGTGCGGGCTGAGCTGCGTCGCCTGCTGGAACGCGAAGGCCGGCAAGGCGTGGTACCGCTGTGGCGGCAAACTGAGCTACCGGGGGAAGCTCCTCGGCCGCTGCCCCGCGCGGGACCTGGATGGCGGGTTCATTGAGTCCCTTGTCTTTGAGGACGTCGGAGCGTTCCTGCTGGACCCGGGCGACGTGCTGGGCGAGTTGGCGGCCGAGCCGCAGGACTGCCGAACCAGCACAGGAGGTCAGACGGAGCGGGTGTTGCTCCAGCAGCGGCTGGCAGACGTTGAGCGGCGGCGGAAGCGGCTTGTAGATGCCCTCGGGCGTGAGTTGATCACCGAGGGCGAATTCCGGGAGCAGGCATCCGACATGGAGGCCGAGCGCATCAGTGTGGAACGCTGCCTGGCCGACCTCGGTCAACCAGAACCCCAGGAGGCGTTTGTCCCGGAGGACATGCTCATGGAGTTGCGCAGGCGGGTGGAAGCGGGCCTCACCCCGGCGCAGCAGTTTGACGTGGTCGGCAAGCTGGTGGCCGGGATCTCGGTCCACACGAGCATCGACGAGGCCGGGAAGAAGGCGCTGCGCGTTGAGGTCCGCTACCGCTTCCCGGCGCCGCAGACCCCTGAGTCGATTGTAGCTCGGACCCGCACGGACACGCGTGCAGATCAGAACTACGGTGGGCTCGCCACTCGGGTTGTGGTGCTGCCGTGAGGCACCCCACGTACGTCGAGGTGTTCCGGGAGCCCGCGCAGGCGGCCCTCCGGCGCGGCGAGCAGTCGTCCTTCGCGTCCTGGTGCCTGCTTCGAGCGGCCGACCTCGATGGGTCTGGAAGAATGTCCAGGGACGCGGCCGTGGACATTCTGCGCGCAGGCAGGGGCGTCGGGGACCGCCAGGCACGCCGGCTACTCACTGCAGGCGAGGGCTTCTGGTGGGTCAGCGACCCCGACCGGAATATCCGGCTTGCGAGCGGCGTGAGAGTCTGCGAGGGGCTCGACGTCGATTACGTTGGCCGGCCGCATCTCATCCCTGCGGTAGACTTCCGCGGGGGTCCGACCCGTCTGAGGGCGGTGCTGGCCGCCACGGTCTCTCGCACCGACGAGAAGGGCAGTCCGCTCACGCGCAGGGCGGTCGCGGAGCGGACGGGCGTCCCGGCATCGACCCAGCGGCGCTACGAGAACCGGGAGCGCACGGCCCGCAGCCTCTACGCGGTCTACGTGCACCTCTCGCACACCAACCCACACGCGGCGGCCCGCCTGGCCGTCCGCTACAGGCACTGGGGCGTCCACCGCGGCCAGCAGGGACACCTGATGCGCCGTCACGGAGACGTCCGTCGCGCCGTCGGTCACCTCCCTGGCTCAGGGAGGGCGGCGCGCCGCCTCAACAGGAAGCTGGCCCGGGGCACCCGTCCTGCGCTTCAGGCGCGCGGGCGACCCGTTCCCCGGGCCTACTTCCTGGCGGCGCGTCAGCCATCTTTGAGCCGGCGGTTGGGGGCCTGGCGGCTTTCCAAGCTCGCGCTGGGGAGACCCGCCGCCCGGCCGCTCGTGTTCGACCCGCTGTTGGACTACAGCGTGGTGGAGACGCAGACGCGGTTCGGGCGCCGGCGCTTCGACTGTCTCGTCGAGCCGTTCTGGAAGGAGGACATCATTTGAGCGGGAGTTATAGGCGTAGCCAACCACAGCCAGGGGCGAACCGTGACCTTCAGCAGGTGCGCTGCCCGTTCTGCCGGCGCCTCGCTGCGGAGGCGGCGCCCGGTTCGGTGCTCCGCGTGAAGCGCGTTAGGTGGCAACGGTCGCAGGTCCAAAATTCTGACGGACACATTATTGTCCAGTTCAGATTCAGAAATCTGGTAGGCCCGGGGGGATTCGAACCCACGACCAATGGATTAAGAGTTGATGCCTTCAGCGTCCATGGATTGACATAGCGTGCCTCGGCGAATTTGGGACAGGTCCGCGACCGACCGTCTTCGTCCACACAGTATGTCTAGTTATCACCGGCGATGCTGTCAGAGATGCTGTCACCGCCTCGCCTCGGGCCCATGCCTCCCCGGAGGCTCATGGCCGCCCCATTCCCGCAACTTCGATCCCGTGTTGGCCACGGTCCCACAAGGAGAATCACGATGACTCAGATCTGCCTCGCTGCCCCGCATACCATCTCGCTCAAGGAACTCGACCTCACCAGCCCCGGCGTTTACAGCTTCCTCGAAGGGACGGTAGAGGACCTCCGTCCCGGGGCGGTCACTCGCGCCCTCGAGGTGGGTGTCTACTGCCTGGAACGGGCCGGCAACGGCCGCGACCTGGACTACGTCCGCCTGGAGTTCGAACGGCTGCTCACGTCCGTGCAGGCAGCTGTCGCTGACATCCCCGGTGCTGCCCGCACCCAGCTCCTCACGGCCCTTGGCACAGGGGACGGGCAGGCGCTCGCGCCCATTGAGCGGCTCATGCGCGAGATGGAGCGCTCCACGGCGACGCGCGTGGGCGAAGTACGCGAGCTCTTCAAGAGCGAGCTCGACCCGGGCCGACACGGCTCAACCCTGGGCAAGGCGCTGCGTCAGCTCGGCGCGCTCTTGGACCCAGGCCGTACCGACTCCGTCCAGGGCAGGCTCGAGGCAGGGCTGCGCACGGTGACGGCCCCGGACGGGACGCTCGCGCGCTCCGTGGCAGAACTCGTCTCCGGGTCCGTGCGACCGCTTGCCGACGAGGTGAGCCGCCTGACCAACATGGTGGCGGCGGATCAGGCGGCGCGCGCCGCACGGGAGCACACCACAGTGGCCGGGCTCGACTACGAGCGCGCCACCGTCGCACAGGTGGAGCACTGGGCAGCGACCGTCGGGGCAGAGGTAACGCACTGCGGGACCGACAACCGGCCGGGAGACGTCTTGATCACCACGACAGGGCGCTCGCTCCTGGGCGTGGAGCTGCGAGTTGTGATCGAATGCCGGGACCAGGCAACGCCGGCCGGGCGCAAGCCGATCGGTGACGCCATGAAGAAGGCGATGGAGGAGCGCCGGGCTGACTGGGGGATCTACCTCTCGGGGAGCGAGGCCGGGTTGGCCCAGGAGATCGGCGGCTGGGCGGAGGGGTCCTGCGAGAACGGCCCGTGGCTGGCGACGACCGCGGAGACGCTGACCACTGCGTTGCGCTTCGTCCTGGCGATGGCACGCGTGGATCAGGCGCAGCAGAGGCAGGAGGTGGACCAGGCGGTGGTGGCGGCCCAGGTTGCACGCATCCGCGATGCGATGCGGGGAGTCACGACCATCAACGCGCGGGTGACCCAGATCCGCACGGCGGCGGACCAGATCGCGGAGCAGGCGTCGGCGATGCGCGTTGCGGTGAGCGAGGCGGTATCTGCGCTCGAGACCACAGCCGTGCGGGCGGAGGCGGCATGAGAGCTGCCGTCGACGCCTACGCCCCGTTCCCGACCACCAACGTGGGTGGCTTGTGTAACCCGCTCCAGCCACTTGGTCAGGGTTTGGCCAGGTGCCAGACATTACCGACGCCATCACCTGCCGTGCCCCCCGGCCCGGCGTCTGCCGCATAGCGGTAGAGAGGCTTCCCGTTGTACGCGACCTGCTTCGCGCCGTCGTCGCGCGTGATCAGGGAGAAGGCCCCGCTGGCCCCGCTGATGCCTGAGGGCGGCGCTGCCGCCGCAGTCGTCATAGAGGGCCACGCGTTCGCGCAACCTCCGTTACAGGCGCTCTTGCCCGCGGCTGTGTCGTTGTCGAATGTGTAGAGCGACAGGCCGGCGCTGTCCGTGAGCACGTTGCCTTTGGCGCTCGTCCCAACTTTGATGAGGGCGGCCGACGGTGTGTTGGCTGCAGGCGCTACCGTCGGCGTCGAAGAAGCCACGGTGGACGCGACCGTTGTGGCCGTGTTCGCCGGTGAGGTAGCGGCTGTGCTCACGACAGCCGTCGCGGTCGGCGAGTAGCCGTTGTCCGACCCGCAGGCTCCGCCGAGCAGCGCAGGGACTGCGACGGCGGAGAGAATAAATCCCAGCCGCCGGCAAGATAGTCGTAGTCGTTTCACGTCGTGATGCTCCTTCAGTCTCTCCGTGGCTCCTCGGGCACGGGACGGATCGAGTCTCCGCGCTCCGCTGCAAACTAACCATTGGACGATAGTCCTAGGACCACCGTGCGCCGGTGGTTCACACTTGCCGGGTCCAGGGGCCGCCACCCAGGCCTGGCTCGCGATGTTTACTCGCGCAAGAGACCACGACGCTCGGCCCACAGCGCCGCCTGCGTCCGGTCTGCGACACCGATGCGCTGAAAGACGCTGATCAGGTGCGCCTTGACCGTCTTCTCGCTGATTCCAAGCCGCTGCGCAATTTGCTTGTTGGCCATGCCGCGCGTGAGCAGGATCAGCACCTCGGTCTCGCGAGGGCTCAGCTCCCGTGTTTGTTGCCGCTCCCTGCGCGCAGCGATGATCGCCTGGGCCGCCTTGGGCGAGAGCGCTGACTCCCCGCGCGCCGCCGCGCGAATGCCCTTGAGCAGTTCCTCCGGTTCTGAGTCCTTCAGCAGGTAGCCAACCGCCCCGGCGTCGATCGCGTCGATGATGCGCTCACGGTCCGAGAAGGATGTCAGGACGAGCACGCGCGTGCCGGGAAGCTCCTGGGAGATCCGCCGGGTGGCTTCGACGCCGTCCATGCCCGGCATCACAAGGTCCATGAGAACGACGTCGGGTGAGAGCTCGATGCTCCGGCGCACGGCCTCTTCGCCGTCTGCTGCACTGCCCACCACTGCTACGTCCGGATGGTTCGCGAGGAACTGGCCGATTCCTGCCCTGACCAGCTCGTGGTCGTCAACGATGAGCACCTTGATCACGGTACGGGCACCTCGACCCAGAACTCCGTACCCCCATGTTCGCCCGGACCAATCCGAAACTGTCCGCCGCCGTCCCGGACCAGGTTCTCGATGAGCTCCAGTCCCATGTGCCCGGTGGCGCGATGCTCCTCGCGGTCGGACAGCGCGAATCCGCGACCGTCGTCGGTCACCACGAGCCGGGAGCCGTACCTGTCACGCTCGACCAAAACGGTGACGTTGGCGGAGTTGGCATGCTGGAGAACGTTGCGTAGTGCCTCCCGCGCAGCGCGGTACAGGAGCTGCTCCGTGTCCTCCGGGAGGCGCATGCCGGGGGGCGCGGAGACAATGACGCTCAGCCCTCTAGCACGCAGCGGCGCGGCCAGGTCCCCAAGTGCAGATTCCAGCCCTTCTGAGCGCAGGTTTGGTGGATACAGGTCGACGAGGAGCGAACGGAGCTCCTGCACCGTGTGGCGCGCCTGCGCCGCCGCCTCGCGGATCGACTGCACGCTTGCCGCTGGCGCCACCCCGGCCAGCGCGTCTGCAGTCGCCACCAGGCGGTAGGACTGGCCTACCAGGTCTTGGACCGCGCCGTCATGCAACTCCCCTGCAATCACGCGCCGCTCCCGTTCCGATGATTCGACCGCCCGTCGGAGGAGCAACTCCCGCTCATCCTGCCCGCGACGCAGGCGCCGCGCCAGTGACCACGCCAGTGGCAGTTGGACGAGCTCCAGGACGATCAGCCCGGCGATCAGCGTCGGCAAGAAGTTCCGCCAGATCTGGTCTCCGCTCTCGGTGACCGAGTCGTAGGGCAGGTACGTTTCGAAGAGAAGACCGGTGCCATTCGGGGTGTGCACAGGGAAGTACACCTCCAGCAGCTTGTCGTAGACGCGTTCGTAAGCGTTCTCCGGGCGGGTCAGGTCACTCAGGTCTGCAGCTGCGGAGTCCGTTGCGAAGGCCTCCACCTCGTCCTGTCCCAGGCTGAATCGTTGGCCGACGATGCGGGGCTCGTCGGAGTAGACAATCGTCCCGTCCTGGCTCCACAGCTTCACCCGCACGATCGAGCTGCCGATGACCCGGTGGCGCACGATCTCGTCCATGGCTGCGACCGCGGCCGGGCTGCCCGTCACGAGACCGTCGCCGAGGGCTGGTTCGATCAGGCTGCGACCCACGACTTCCGTCAGCCGGCGAGAGTCGCGGATCGCTTCGTCGGTAGCCGTGCGCCGCGCGAAATACACGACCCCCAGGCTGACCAGTGCGAGCGTCGTCAGCCCCGAAACCGCGAAAACCAGCACCGCCGAGGTGACCGAGATGGGCGCATTCGACCCGCGCCGCCAGGTTCCGAGGAACCTCCGGACTGCGGTGGCCCGGTCTCGCATCGTGTCGGGTCCGATCACCATCGGGGGGATGTTACTCCGGAGGTTCATCGACCAGTCCAACAAGGCGGGGGGATGCGACTCCCCCCGCCTTTCTGTCAGCGCGCTGCGAACCGTCCAGTTCCCGCGGCAACGCCCGCACTGCGGCATCCAGACGGCTCAGGGGCCGACCTTGGTGCCGGTCGTCGCGTAAACAGTCTGGGTCGCGAGCACGGCGCCAGTGGAGTACTCCGTCACCGTGATGGTGACGAGGTACGTCGTGGCCTGGGGCGCGAAGTCGTTGTCGAGATTCGGGCTGCTATAGCTGTCGTTCGTCTTCAGGTACGGGTTGGTCGTCGAAGACCACTCCACGTTCCCTGTCACGGTGTTCGTCTCCGTCACGTTGATGCTCAGGGTTTCCAGGGGTCCACAGTTCTTGACCGTGTAGTTGACCCAGATGGCTCCCCAGGTCTTGTAGTTTCCGCCTGTCGCCTTGAAGCTTGAGATCTGCGCACACGGCGAAAGCGTCGCGGTCGTACCACCGCCACCACCCCCACCGCTTCCAACTCCGCCCGACGCGAAGACCGGCGAGACCGCAGAGACTGCGATCGCTCCTCCAAGCACAAGGGCAAGCGCCGCCCTCTTGAAGATCCTTGTTGACTTGATGTGCATCCTGCTACCGCCTTTCCACGTTTCGCCCTCGCGGGCAAATCGAGAATCAGGTGCAGCGGGTCCCGCTCGCAATTGGACCATAGTCCTAGGACCTGCCGGGACGGCACAGGCTTCGGACCTCACGATTCTCACATGGTGCGGTTCAAGGTCGGTCACGACAGGGCCCGGGCGAGCGGTTCGCTGTGCGATGGTTCCCTGGATTGGAGAGCAGCCTGCGGGCCCGTAGACTTGTGGCTCTGCCTGGGCTTGCATTCATGGCTCGATGAGGGGGATGGCAGCAGATGAGTATCCTCGACGTCCCTGGCGCCCGGCTCTACTACGAGACCCGCGGAAGTGGTCCCTTGACAGTCATCTTTCCTGGGGCCAACGGAGAAGCCAGTATCTTCAGACGAGTGACCGAACACCTGGCGACGGATTACACCATCGTTGCTTATGACCGCCGCGGGTTCTCACGAAGTCAACTCGATGGCCCGCAGGATTACGATCATCGCCTTGAGACCGATGCCGATGACGTCCGGCGCCTGATTGAGTGCCTGGGCGGCGAGCCTGCGATCGTCCTTGGCTGCAGTTCTGGAGCCATCGTCGCTTTGGAGGTGCTCATTCGCCACCCGTCGGTGGTCAGCACGGTGGTTTCCTTCGAGCCGCCGGCCGTGAAGGAATTGCCCAATGGGCAAGAGTGGCTGGCCTTCTTCCTCAGCATCTACGAGCTCTACCGGCAATCGGGCATCGAGCCCGCGCTGATGCGGTTTCGCGAGCGAGCGTTCCCAGAAGCAGACCGCCAGGCCATGGCCCATGCGCCAACGAATGAATTCACGCTGTCCAACGCGAATTACTGGTTCGAGCACGAGTTACGCCAGTACCCGGCCGTTGACCTCGATCACGAGGCGCTCACAGCAAATGCTGATCGGGTGATGCTGATGGCCGGGAGAGAATCGCGTGGTTATCCAACCTATGAAGTTACCGTGGCACTGGGCAAGAAACTCGGTCGCGACCTGATCGAGCTGCCCGGCGGTCACGTTGGTTTTGTGACCCAGCCCGCCGAGTTCGCGCGCCAGTTCGTGCAGGTGCTTACAGGGCCACAGCGCGATGCCAAGACGTGAGGCGACCTCATTGGGAACGCTGGCCGGCCGGGCGCGAGCTTCGACGAGGCCAGCGGCCCAGGACACTTCTGCTATCGCCCGGAGAAGTCTGTCAGCGGCCCGGTGATCTGACGCGCCGCCTACTCCATCATCTCCGCGAGGATGGCGGCCCTGGCGGTGCGGACGCGATGCAGGTCGCGTTCGAGCGCAGCCTTGGTGTCGGGGGCAATTCATGGGCCAGGTGCTGGAAAGCTTCGACGATGGCCTGGAGGGCGTCAGTGAGCTCGGCGAGGGGTGCGGATCCCGCAGCGACCACCAACGCCGCGATGACGCAAGCCCGTGACGTGCGAGGCCGGCGTGCCATCGACGTCAGGCCCGTTCGACCGTCCCCGAACCCTTGCTCTCCTGAGCCGCCAACGACTCAGCGCGGCCCTTGATGCCCATCAGCATCTTCCGTTCCATTACGAGCGATCCAGGCTCCATGGCCAGGACCATCCCGAGCCAGAACAGCGGTCCCGAGCCGGGCAGACGGTTGCGTGAGATGAGGCGAGTGCTGCCGTCGTCACGCGGAGCGAGGACAAAGGACCACGTTGACCTGGCGGGCGTCCACTGGAGCACCAGGGCTCGTTATGCTTCCACCTCTCGAACTGTCAGCCCGTTGCCGCTCCTGGCGTTCAAGGGAAAGAACTGCCCCGCCTCCAGGTGCTGGTATTCCGGCAGGATGCGGTCGCTGTTCTCGACATCGACTCCGAGGAGCCGCTCGAGCCAGTCGTAGGTGTAGACGCCGGCACGAGGCTTGGGCCCCATCTGGACGAGCCATGGCCAGATGGCTTCCGGCCCGGCCTTCACCGTGGTCGCCCGAGTGGTTTGAATCGCGACGTCTGTCAGAAGTTCGTCCCCAGGCAGGAAGCTCAGGATCTCCTCCGCAGTCGCTCCCCAATTGAGGACGCGTTGGCGGCCAAACCTGAGGTAGGCGAGGAGCGCTGTGCCGGTGACAGGAGCGACAGCGGCGAGGCGACAACAACTCTTCAGCAACCGATGCACCGTCCCGGCCTGGTCCCCGACGAGATCCGAGAGCCCGCAGGGTTCGAGGTCTGAAGACAGAGTGGAACGTGGAGCCCACGACCGCCCCGGCTCATTGGGCCAATTGCCGTCACCCAACCGGCCGGGATGATCGAACGCTATCGCATCATCGTGGAGGAGACGCTTCGAGCTTCGGGTCCACACCGCTACCGACACGCAGGACGTCTCGTTCAACCAGCTGCATCTAGGAGACAACAGCCCCATCAAGTTGCCGAGGCGTGGCGCGGCGACTTGAGGCTATTTCGGTGGTTGGGGAGACAGCGCAATCGGCAGAGAGGTGATCCGAGGCCCGACCGGAGGCTGCAAACGCTGGGGTGGCCGAGCTGGTGGGCGCCGAAGAATGAAACCGGGTCGACGTGGGGGTGGAGCGGCACTTCGCACGCACATCACTGGCTCCCCGCGCAAACCTCACTCTTCCGACACGCTCGTACCGCGTCGGGGGCTAGGATGCGCCTCAGAGTCAGCACGGGCAGGGGTTCACACATGGCGGAAGTTGATGCTGAGGCTCTCGTGAACGCTGCGATAGCGCGGGGAATGCGCTGCCGAAGCTGCGACCGGCCGCTGGGGTCTTCGCCCGGCGACGATGGGCCCAATCTTATGTGCGAATGTTGCGCACGCCATTGTCCGTACTGCGGAGCTGACGTCCAGGACGAATGTGAGCATTTTCTGACGACCACAGGCGAGATCGAAGCGGACAGCCTGGAGCCCGAACTCGCCATTCCGCGGTTCGATGCTGATGCCGGCGAGTATGACGAAGATGAGCAAGACGAGGACGGCGGCGTCCCTCAATGGTCTGAAGGGCAGAAGATAGCGACGTTCGGGCGCCTGGCGTTCCTGCTGCCCAACTTCGACGGCTACTTCACGGGCGACGACTGGACAGGCTGGGATGAGACCATGCTCCGTCGAGAGATACTCGAGAACGTTGCCGCCCAGGTCGTCTCGCTCCCCTGGGCCGGCGACTGGATGGCCGCGAGTTCTGGCACGGACCACTTCAGCGAGGATCCCGCGGCAGTTTGGCGAGAGTACCTGGACGCCTGGAGCGAGCTGGAGTCGTGCCTGCGTCTTCTCACCGCCCTGGCTCCCGAACGCGAAGGCCCGTCAGGTTGAGTCGCCCGCCGGTGCGGCCCCGGGTGCACTGGCGGTTGCAGCCTCGCAACGCTCGACTGCCGCGCGGCCTCCCAGCCGTCCCGCCAGGACCGCAACCTGGCCGAACCGGCGGCCCAGCTCCAGCGCTTCTGTGAGCGGCATCCCCAGGACGAGGACGCTCTCCTCGGCGGGCCAGTCGCCAGCGACCGGAACGCCTTCTCCAGGAAGCCACGTCAGACCCAGTGAGTCGACGTGATCCCGCAGCTCGCGGTTGCGCCGCTCATTTTCGTCGTCGGTCATCGGCACGGACCCGGGGTTGGACGCTGTCACGTACGCCCACTCCGCCGCCCCATGCTGAGTCAGAAGACGGTCGGCCTCCGCTGAGTGATGCCCGTGTCGCAGCGTGAACGCGCCGCCCGCGCCAGATACCCGGAATGCGGTCGCCTTGTACGCCGTGAGCAGCTCTGGTGGGATCGCCATCACTCGGCCGAACGATACGGGCAGCCCGAGGCTGGTCACAACCGGGGCGGATCGCAGCATGCTGCCGCCGCGATGGCGGGCAGGCCTGGCCGTCCAAGAGCGGATGACCGGGAAGCAGCTTGAGCCACCACGAACTTGTCCTCATCCCGGCCCGGGTGTGGTAGTATGCGCGAAGCGTCAAGAGAGGCGGTCCGACCGCCCGGCAACCTGGTTACGACCTCCAAGGTGCCAACACGACGCGGCTGGTGAGAGCCAGCAACAAAAGGCGGGCCACCGTTGCCCGCCCCTCCCGAATGCGGAGGGGTTTCGCGTATCCGGAAGGAACGCGTTGAGCCCCTCCACCAGCGAGGGGCTTTCTTGTGCCCCGGAGAGGAACGCGCCAGGACTTGACGCGATAACCAGCTAACGTTGCTCAGCACCAATCAAGAGTGGCGCGAGGGATCTGGCCCGACGACCGCCCGGCAACCCCGGTGAACCCGGAAGGTGCCCCTGCCAGGACCGATTGGAGGATCCAAGTGTCCCTGCTCACCCCTGTCTCTTCGCCTACGGCCGTCATTCCCCTCACGCTCCACTACAACGTGGCCAAACCAGTCACTGGCCGCCTGTTCTCCATCAGCCATCACGGCCTCGACGTCGAGTTCATCCTCGAAGACGGCACCCGGTTCTCGATTCAGCTCGACGAAGCGAAGCAACTCGTCCGCCTCGCAGGCCCCAACCCGCGCGGCCCCGTGGTCTCGTACGACGGCCACCGAGTTGTCGTCAGCCGGGGGGCGTGAGGATGCCTCGCGCGAAAACGCCGCCGCCTGCCACTTCGACCGTGGAGATCACACGCGAGCCCGGGCTCCTCGCAAAGCTGGGGGTCGTCGGTATGGACCGCATCGAGCCGGTGCTGCTCGGTGCGCTCATCACGGGCGACCCGCTGCTGCTCATTGGGCCCCATGGCACGGGGAAGTCCTACCTCCTCGAACGCGTCGCGCTCGCGCTCGGACTGGAGTGGCGTCACTACAACGCCTCGCTCCTCAACTTCGACGACCTGGTCGGGTACCCGCTGCCGGACGCCAGCGGCGGCCTCACCTACGTCCAGACTCCATCGTCCATCTGGGGCGCCGAGGCCGTCTTCGTCGACGAGATCTCCCGCTGCCGGCCAGACATCCAAAACAAGCTCTTCCCCGTCATCCACGAATGCCGGGTGCAGGGCCTCCTCCTGGAGCGGCTGCGCTACCGCTGGTCCGCCATGAACCCGCCGTCCGGCGATGACGAGGACGACGGCCCGGCCTACCTGGGCAGCGAGCCGTTGGACCTCGCCCTTGCCGACCGTTTCGCGTTCGTGGTCGAGATGCCGGGCTGGACGTCGCTCACGCATGCCGAGCGCGAGACGCTCGTCCTCGGAAGCGGCGCGCCCTTCGAGCCGGATGCCGCCACACGCCTGGCTGCGGCCGTCGCTACCGGGCGGAGGTACTTCGACGGAGTCCTGAGCGAGCGGGCAGCCAACCTCGCGGTGTACGTCCGGATGGTCGTAGACCTGCTCGGCTCAGCCGGCGTCGTGCTCTCCGGGCGCCGGGCAGCGCTCCTGCTCCGGAACGTGGCTGCCGTGCATGCCGCCCGGCTCGTCTCGGACCCGGCCGCCGCAGCCGGGGACTCGGCCTACCTCGCCCTCTCTCACTCGCTGCCGCAGCCGGCGAGCGGGGTTCGCGTGGACCCGGTGAAGGTGCTCACCTGCCACAGAGAGGCGTGGCGGCTCGCCGCCGTACCCGCCGACGACCCGATGCGTCAGGTCCTCTCCGAGCCGAACCCATTGGCGCGCGCCCTGCGCGCGTCGCGCATTGCCGCGATCAAGCCCCGCGACTTCTCCTCGGTGGTGGCCGACGCGCTCGCCAGCCTGCGGCCGGGCGGACGCCACGCCCTGGCCGCGGCCCTCTTCGAATCCGGGGCCGCGGGCCGCCTCGTCGCGGCCATCGCCGAGCAGTGCGGCGAGCTGTACCTGGCCGTTTGTACTCCCCAGGACGTACACGAGTCAGTCAGCGCGCGCAGTGACCGTCACAGGCTGTGGCAGGCCATCGAGTCGGAGCTCGCCCGGCGCGACCCCGCGGACCCGGAAACGGGCATGGTCAGCAACCTCCTCGCCTCGCTCTTCAACGCACGCGCCCTCGCGACGACGGACGGCCTCACCGCCGCTGTGAGCGCCTGGGAGACCACCCGGGCGACAGTGAGGGGGTTCGCGTGAGTGAGCTACGACCAGCACCTGCACCGCTGTTGCACAACATGTCGGCTCCGCCAAAAGCGGCCATCGACCACGCCGGCTCACCCACAAGCAGTCGTGGGGTGCTGGTCGCGCTGCCATGGAGCTGGTCGAACGACCCGATGCCGCTCCGCGAGTTGGGGACGTGTCTGGGGATCGTGTTCCCCATGACCTCTCGCGCGGCCGAGCGGCTGCTTCGGGCGAAGGTCAACGAGCACGCCGCGACGTTGCCGTTCCCCGCGGCCTGCGTCGTCAGTAGCGAACGCAACCTGGCGTCTGAAGAGGTAACTGATCCGCTCACCGTCGTCACGGTCCTATCGAAGTCCTCGGGCCACGTCTACCTGCGCGACAAGGAGCCAAACTTCGACCGACTGACCGCCAACGCCCGCCTCGTCCTCCTCATCCCCACAACCTGGAGCCCAGCATGACCACCGCTGCGCCAACCCGTCCCATTGCCGAGCGAGTGCTCGATTCGTTCCCGTCTGGCAGCTACGCGTTGCACGCACTCCTCCAGGTGCTCGAGATCGTCGAGTCGGAGGAGGTGGAGACCGCGGCCACAGAATGCCGCGTCCAGCCGCGGATGCTCATCAACCCGCGCTTCGTCGAGGAGCACGCAGCGACGTCCGAGAAGCTGCTGATGCTGGTGATGCACGAGCTGCACCACGTCTTGCTCGGCCACACGCGCCTCTTTCCGCGGGCGACCAGGGTGGACAACCTCGTCTTCGACGCGGTGATCAACGCCCTCCTCTGCCGCATGCTCCCGGCGCCCGAGCACACGAAGTTCTTCACGGACTACTACGACGACCGGTCGTTCCCCGCCTGCTTGCTCCGGCCCCCCGCCCGGTGGTCGCCGGGCGACGAAGCCGTTGCCTGCCCGCCCGCCCTCGCTGGCGAATCCTCGAGCCGCGCACGGCATGTGTATGAGCAGCTCTACTCGGAACGCGGAGCGAGCTATCACGACCTCTACCACGTCCTTAGGGACCACGTCTCGGAGGAACAGGCGCAGTCGGTCCCGCTTCTCGGCGGTCACGGCGGCGACCGGTGTCAGCCGATCGAGGAGGTGGATCTGCGCGCCGGTTCTCCGGTCCTCTTCGGCGCCGTCCGCCGGATCGTGGAGGAATGGCCGCAGCCGCCAGACCCGATCGCCGGGCGCTCACTCGAGGAGTTGACCCGCGATGAACTCCTGAGCCCGGCGCCCGGCGCCTCGAACCGCCAGCTGCTCCGCTCACTGCTCCGCAAGGTCGGAGGCGTGGATGGGCACGGCTCGAGCCGCCGCGCGTGGCGAGAAGACGCCCGGACCGCGGAGACACCGGTCCCGACGTTCCAGCGGCGATCGGTGGTACTCAGAGTGATGGGTGCCCAGCCCCTGCTCCACCAGGCGAGCATTCCTGTCCGGCGCTGGCTGCCCACGGGCGAACGCGTGCACGTTTACCTCGACGTCAGCGGCTCGATCGGGGACCTGAAGGGTGCGCTCTACGGAGCAGTGCTCGACTGCGCCGCCTTCGTCCATCCACACGTGCATCTCTTCTCGACCGTCGTCGCCGACGTCTCCCTCGACGGCCTTCGCCGTGGCGACTGCACGACCACGTTCGGCACCGACATCACCTGCGTCGCCGCGCACATGAAGGCGAACCGGGTCAGGCGGGCCGTCATCATCACTGACGGGTTCGTCGGGCCGCCGCACTGCGAGCACCAGGACACCCTGCACGACGCCGTCGTTGGCGTCGCACTCACACCCGGGCCGACAACCCGCAACGACCTGTTGTCCGTCACCAACCACTGGGCGCAACTGCGCCAGCCAATTCGAAAGGGGTGATCCACCATGACCAGGCTGTTTCCGGCCGAGTTCGTCCTCCCCGGCCACCCGGACAAGCTCTGCGACGCCATCGCCGACGCCCTTGTCCACGAGGCGAGCTCTCGTGAGAAGCGCGCGCTCGTGGGCATCGAAGTCGCCGTCCACCGCGACAACGTCACGGTCACTGGGCGCATCGCCTGCCAGGACGCCAGTTCCATCGACGTCGTCAGCGCCGTTCGTGGCGTTTACGCCAGTGCGGGATACCGCGAGCGGGACGAGGAACACGAAGAACCTGGCTGGCTCCCGGCGCCCTCACACCTGAAGGTGTCGCAGGACGTCTGTTTCGGCCCTCTGCTCGACGGCGAGGCCGAGTTCCGCTCCATCTCCGACGACCAGTCGATCGTCACGGGCTATGCCATCGACCTGCCGGGCACCAACTATCTGCCGCCGGAACAGTGGCTGGTGTCGCAGATCGCCCGACGCCTGGAAGCGCTTCGGACCGAACGACGGGACCTCCGCCTGGGCCCGGACGGCAAGGCGATTGTTGTGCTCGAACAGGATGGCGACGCTCTCCGGCTGCGTACGTTCAGCACGTCACTCCAGCAGGCAACTGGCGGAGATAGCGTCGACCTCCATCGCGCGGTGCTCGCGGTCTTGAAGGAGAGCGGCCAAGCGGCCGCTTCGGCTATCCCGCACTTCGACCCGTCGCTCCCGCCAGAGGTCGTCGTCAACGGAGCCGGGAACTTCGCGGTCGGCGGGCCGGAGGGCGACAACGGCCTGAGTGGCAAGAAGCTGGTGGTGGACGCCTACGGCCCGCGTGTCCCTATCGGAGGAGGTGCTCTCTCCGGGAAAGACCTCTACAAGGCCGACCGGGCAGGCGCCATCCTCGCCCGGCGCCTGGCGAAGCTCATCGTCCTCACCGGCGTTGCCCGCGAATGCACTGCCACTCTTGCGCTCTTCCCCGGCGACGCCGAAGCGCGCATCGTTTCCCTCCGCACCGGCGACGGGCGCGAGCTGGAGACGTGCCGCTGGTCACAACTCCTCGACCTCAGCCTCGCCGGGGTCGGCGACCGCTTCACCGGCGCCGAAGACCTCGTCGACGTGGCCCGCCACGGCCACTTCACCCGTGACAGAGCGTGGGAGGCGTTGACGCTGGCATAGGGCCGCCGGAATGCTTGGCCCATCCGGATCACTTCCGGCCCGAGCGCCAGTTGGAAGCAGTCGTGGAAGGCGCTGCTTCGGGTCCGCTTCCGAGGCGGCTGGCCCCGTCGGTGGCAGAGCTCGTCGGGTGGGCTAGCCGGCCATGCTCCGGCCGACGCCCACGAACTTCCGCGCCGGCACGACGAAGATCTGGCAGACGCCGTCGAGGCGCTGGCCCCGATGCTGCTGGGACGCGCCGAGGCTCGGGACGAAGCGCGCCTCGCGCACGACGCCGTAGAGGCCCTGTTCGGCGGTACGCGCGCGGCCTGACCAGCGACGACCCTCCGCTGCGCCGACACTGCGACCGCGCAACATCGGAACAATCGTGTCCGGCCCCGCATGGGCGACAGCCAAGAAGGGCCTATAGGTCCGGGAATGTAGAGACAACCGGCAGGCCCGTGGGGCGAGCGGACCCCATAGCGTCGTACGTCGGGAGGGACTGTGACCACACGTCGCACGGTGCTGCGCAGCCTTGCCGGCAGTGTGGGTGGCAGCTGCCTGCGCCCTGCGCGAAGAGTCCTTGGCCGCGTTGCCCTGGCGTTCGTGCTCTGCCTGGCACTCGCGTCGGCCTACGCATGTGACGCCGGACCCGTGGACGTGGACTTCGGGAGCCTGGAGGCACCGGCTGGCGGCACCGCCAGTGCTCCCCCGGCGACGAGCCCGCTCCGGATCGCGGTCGCGCCGGTCCTTTCGGCGAAGCCCACGTCGGCGCTCTACCAGCAGCTTGCCGAATATGTCGGCAACAAACTCGGCCGGCCGGTCGAATTGGTCCAGGGCAAGACCTACGCGGAGATCAACGACCTGTTGAAGTCCGGCGACGTCGCAGTTGCACTGGTGTGCACGAACCCTTACCTGCAGGGGCGTGACGACTTCGGGATGGAGCTGATTGCGGCACCTCTCGTGAAGGGTGAGCCGGTTTACTATTCGTACCTCATCGTCGCGCGCGCCTCCACAGCGGCATCGCTCGCGGACCTGAGAGGCCTGAGTTTCGCGTTCACCGATCCGCTCTCGAACACTGGCCGCCTCGCCCCGACCTACCAGCTGGCGTTGCGCGGCAAGAACCCGGACGCCTTCTTCAGCCAGACCATCTTCACGTACTCGCACGACAGCTCTATCAGGGCGGTCGCGGACGGCGTTGTGACCGCGGCGGCCGTGGACAGCCTTGTCTATGACTACCTGGTGGAGGCCGAGCCAGCCGTCGCGGAGAGGGTCCGGGTGATCGAGCGCTGGGGGCCGTTCGGCATCAACCCGGTGGTGGTCAACCCGCGGCTCAACCCGCAACTGAAGGACGACCTTCGCGGGGTGTTCCTGGGGATGCAACACGATCCGGAGGGGGCGGCGATCCTGCGTAGCCTGCGCATCGACCAGTTCGTGGTACCAGACGACTCGACCTACGACTCAGTGCGCGAGATGCGGGCGTACCTTCGCGAACGTGGGTTCGCACCCTGAGATGCAGCCATGAGCCTGCGGAAGAAGTTGGTGCTGGCCATTGGAGGTCTCATTCTCCTGCTCGGAGTCGGGGGGACGCTGCATGCGCGGCTGACTCTCGCCGGTATCTCGCAGGACGAACTGGAACGGCGAGCCCTGGCCGTCTCCCGCGACCTGGAGAGCCACGCAGGCGAGTCGATGCTCACCAATGACATCTTCGGGCTCTATCAGCGGATCAACGAGCTGGCGACGGCCAACGACGACATTCGCTACGTCGTGGTCTTCGACGCGCAGGGCAACGTGAAAGCCAGCACCTTCGCCAACGGCCTGCCCGTCGGCCTGCGCGACTCGAACCGCGCCGCCACCGGCCAGCCATACTCGCTGACGACCCTCTCCACGAGTGAAGGGAATGTGCTCGACGTTGCCTACCCGGTCCAGGGAGGGCGGCTGGGTGTCATCCGGCTCGGCGTGGCCCGCGGTCCAATGGAGAGCGAGGTGAACGGCCTGACCTCCAATCTTCTTGGCCTCACGGGTGCAGTGCTTGTCATCGGCCTCATTGCGAGCTACCTGCTCGCCACCGTTCTCACCCGGCCGCTCGCACGGCTGACCCTGGCTGCCCGCGCCATCACCCGGGGCGAGCCGTCGAACCACGACGAGCTCTACTCGCATCCCGAGATCGGTCAGGTTGCCATTGCCTTCGACGACATGACGCACAAGCTCCGAGAGCGGGAGGAGGAACGAGCGCAACTCCTGGCGAAGGTGATAGGCGCCCAGGAAGACGAGCGCCGCCGGATCTCGCGGGAGCTCCACGACGACGCGGGACAGGTCATGACATCGGTGCTGCTTGGCCTGGCTCACCTGGAGCAAGCGTCTGAAGAGCAGTCCGTGCAGGTCGAGGCGGCAGAGCTGCGCGCTGCCACAGCGGTGGCGCTTGACCATCTGCGCGACATGGCCCGCGAGTTGCGGCCAAGTGCCCTCGATGACCTCGGCCTTGAAGCAGCCCTCCAGCGGTACGTTGCGGACTATGGGCGCAAACACGCGGTAGACGCCGACTTTCAGTCGCAGGGGTTCGACGGCAGCCGGCTCTCTCCGGCGACCGAGACAGCTCTCTACCGGATAGCGCAGGAGGCTCTGACCAACGTCGTCCGCCACGCACAGGCCGAGAGCGTCAGCGTCCTTCTCGAACGCCGGGATGGCCACGCAATTCTCGTGGTCGAAGATGATGGCAGCGGCTTCGACGTCGACGCGTTGCTCCACCTTGCCCTACCGGCCGCAAAGCTTGGGCTTCTGGGCATGGAGGAGCGCGCAGCGCTCGTCGGCGGCACCCTGACGGTTGAGTCGCACCCAAGCAAAGGCACGGCCGTCTTCGCCGAGGTGCCCGTTGCGGGAGTGGGGCCATGACGCAACTGCGAGTCGTCATCGCGGACGACCATGCGGTGGTCCGCTCCGGTCTGAGACTCATCCTCGGGAGTCAACCCGACATCGAGATAGTAGGCGAGGCCGCCACCGGCGAAGAGGCCATCCGGCAGGCCCGGTCCCTGCGGCCGGACATGATCCTCCTCGACATCGCGATGCCCGGCTTGAATGGCCTCGAGGCTGCCCGCGCCATCCGGCAGGAGGCGCCCGAGGTCCGCATCGTGGTCCTGACGATGTACGACGACGAGGCGTACCTGCGCGAGTTTCTCCAGCTGGGCGCCGCCGCTTACGTGCTGAAGGAGGCGGCCGACACCGAGCTCCTTGCCGCTATCCGGGCCGTGCAGCGAGGCGAGCCCTTCATCTACCCATCGCTCACGCGCCAGCTCATCGACCTCTACCTCAAGCAGGCTCAGCCACCGCTGCCCGTCGACAACCACGAGGCGGAGCTGTCGCCGCGCGAGACGGAAGTGCTGAGGCTCGTCGCTCTGGGCCTCACGGGCCAACAGATCGCCGGCCGGCTGCTCATCAGCGCCAGCACCGTGGAGACGCACCGCGCCCATGTCATGGAAAAGCTCGGGTTGCGGGGACGTGCGCAGCTCGTCCGCTACGCGCTGAGCAAGGGCTTGCTCCAGGACGAGAATCCACACCCGTAACGTTTGACGCGGCCATCCCGGATTTCCGCGATGGCGCCGCCCACCGAATCCCCAAGAACCACGATGCGTTTGGGGCCGCCTGTCCGTCTTCCTCGTTGCCCAACTGGCTCACGCTGGTAGGAGCAATTCCGCCGCCGGATGTTCAAGCCCGGCAGGAAGGATGACGTGCATGGCTGACGAGTCACGCCAATCGAGCGCACCGGTGGCCGACCCGATTTCACGAGTCGAGCCACTCGCACGGACCGTCGATCGCCGCGACATGCTCGACGCGTTCATGAAGATCGGGGCGGTATCCCTGGCCGTGGCCCTCGGCGCCGGATCGAGCCTTGCGCCACTTGCCTCGGCGTTCGCCGACAGCGACGAGAAGAAGCAGAAGTTCCGCTACGGCATGGTCGTCGACACGCGCCGCTGTGTCGGCTGTAAGGCGTGCATGGTCGCGTGCAAGGCCGAGAACAAGACGCCGCCAGGCGTTTCGTACACCGTGGTCGTCGAGAACGGCTTCGGCGACCGCCCGGGCGACCGGCCGCTGTTCCTGACCAAGCCCTGCTTCCACTGCGACGAGCCGCCCTGCGTCTCGGTCTGCCCCGTCGGGGCGACCTTCAAGCGCAAGCAGGATGGCATCGTGGTCGTGGACTACGACCGTTGCATCGGTTGCCGCTACTGCATCGTCGCGTGCCCGTACCAGGCCCGCTACTTCGACTTCGGCGAGAACTACCCGGCGGTTGCGGACAAGACCGCTTATGCGGAGGTGCCGTCTCCGGAGTATGGCCAGTTCCGCAAGCGGGAGGCGGACGAGTCGCCCATCGGCAACGTGCGCAAGTGCACCTTCTGCTTGCACCTGCAGGATGCGGCCGGCAAGTACGACAAGGCCGCCGGCCGCTGGCCAGCGTGCGCCAAGACGTGCACCGGCAAGGCGATCTACTTCGGGGACTTCAACGACCCCGACAGCGACGTTTCGAGACTCCTGACCCAGCGGCAGCCCGTGCGCCTGAAGGAAGAGCTCGGGACTGAGCCGAACGTCTACTACCTGCTCTGAGGGGTAACCAGTATGTCCGCAAAGCTGCTCAAGTCATCTTTCTGGACCGCCGGGATTGTCCTGGTCCTGGTCGGCGGATGGGCATGGTACGACCGCTGGGCCAACGCACACGAGAACACCGACTACGGGAGCATCGTGCCCTGGGGCCTCTGGGTCGCGCTGTACATCTACTTCATCGGGCTGAGCGCGGGGGCATTCCTGGTTTCCTCGCTCGTGTACGTCTTCCGGATGAAACGGTTCGAGACGATCGGCCGGATCGCGCTTTTCACGGCGGTAGTGACGCTGCTGCTCGCCCTGCTCTCGATCTCCGCGGACCTCGGCCACACGTTCCGCTCCTGGCACGTGCTGGTCTACCCGAATTTCAAGTCGCCGATGGCCTGGATGATCTGGCTGTATACGGCGTACTTCATCCTCGTTGTGCTGGAACTCTGGTTCGTGCTGCGCTACGACCTCGTCGCCGGAGCCCGGGAACAGGGCGCGCGTGCGACCCTCTATCGGATCCTCGCCTTCGGGAGCAAAGACGACTCCGAGGCGACGCGCGCGAGCGACCGCCAGATCGTCCGCATTCTCGCCACCGTCGGCGTTCCCCTGGCCATCATGTTCCACGGCGGCGTCGGCTCGCTCTTCGGAGTGGTAGCCTCGCGGCCAGCGTGGCATGGAGGCCTCTTCCCCATCCTCTTCCTTGTCTCAGCGCTGGCGAGCGGCGGAGCGCTGCTCGTGGTCATCAGTGCCATCTTCCAGGACGGCCTCCGCCGCAACCGGGAGACGGTCATTGCTCTCGGGACGCTGGTCCTTGGCCTCCTGCTGGTGGATGTCCTCTTCCAGATATCCGAGACGCTGGTCGGTTTCTACGGCAACGCGCCCGACAAGATCGAGAACCTGAAGCTCGTGTACTCCGGGCCATACTGGTGGGTCACCTGGATCTGGCAACTTGGCGTCGGCACGCTCATCCCGATCGCCGTCCTCTCTCTGCCCTCACGGAAGGACCCGCGGATGGTCGCTGGCGCGTGTGCGCTCATCGCGTCCGGGTTCCTTGCGGTCCGCCTCAACATCGTGATCCCGGGGCTGGCCAGCGAGCAGGTGAAGGGCCTGAGCGACGCGTTCACCTCCGACCGGCTCTCGACCGACTACGTGCCCAGCGTGATGGAGTGGCTCTTCAGCGTCGGCATCGTCGGGATCGGACTGGTGCTGTTCGGGGTAGGCGAGTGGTTGCTGCCCAGGGAACACGAATCCGCCCCTGAGGAGGTGTCCCATGTCACAGCTTGATACGAAGAAGGTGGCCCGCAGGCGGCTCTTCAAGCTCGGAGGCGGAGCGGCCGTCGGTGTCGCGGCAGCGGCGGCAGTGTCGGGGGTCGGCCTGCGCTCGGGCGAGCACGACATCAAGGCGAGCGCGGCCGGCACGGACAGGTGGGGCCGCCAGGCCGGCCAGTGGGTCCCGAGTTGCTGCAACATGTGCGGCGGCCAGTGCGGGATCATGGTCCATGTTGTCAACGGCGTGGTCGACAAGATCGAGCCGAACAACTGGAACCCGAACAACTACACGAACATCTCGACGGACTGGTTCGACGGCTACACGCCGGAAAAAGGCTGCAAAGAAGGCGGCATGATCTGCCCCAAGGGCAACGCCGGCATCATGGCCCTCTACGACCCCGACCGCGTGAAGAAGCCGCTCAAGCGGACCAACCCGGACAAGTCCGTCGGTGCTGACCCGAAGTGGCAGGAGATCTCGTGGGACCAGGCGATCGACGAGGTCGCCGGGAAGATGAAGGCGCTCCGCGACGCCGGCGAGTCACACAAGCTGCTCTGGTTCAGCGAAGACCACTCCTTCACCCATCCCCAGGCTGACTTCTGCGCGCTGTACGGCACGCCCAACTACTCCAACCACTCCAACCTCTGCGACGTCGCGCGGAAGGCCTCCTTCAAGACGGTTATGGGGAACGACCGGCCCCTCGCGGACTTCCTGCAGTCGAAGTACATCATGCTCTTCGGCTGGAACCCGACCTCGGCGCTCAAGTGGATTCACCTCGGGCGCATCATTCCCAGGGCACTGGAGAAGGGCGCGAAGCTCGTCGTCGTGGACCCCTACATGTCGGATACGGCCGCAAGGGCAGGGGAGTGGGTGTCGCTCCGGCCCGGTACCGACGGTGCGCTCGCCCTGGCGATGGCCAACGTCATCATCCGCGACAACCTCTACGACAATGATTTCGTCGCGAAGTGGACCGTCGGCTTTGACAAGTTCTCTGAGTACGTCAAAGACAAGACGCCGGCGTGGGCCGAGCAGATCACCAGCGTCAAGGCGGCGACGATCGAGCAACTGGCAAAGGAGCTGGCGACCACGAAGCCGGCGCTCGTCGACGCCTGGAGCGGCCCGGGGCAACACTCGAACGGCGTCCAGGGCGGCCGCGCCATCGCTGCACTGAACGCGCTCATTGGCTCCTTCGACCGCCGCGGTGGGATGATCGTGCCCACCAGGGCCGGCGGGAAGTGGAGTGTCGCCTCAGGCGACGCGGTCGCTGTGGCCGGCCTCAAGCAGCCCCGGTTCGACGAGCTGTCGAAGTTTCCGATGGGGCACGGCTCCGGGGTGTACACGCAGTCCTTCGCGAACCTGGCGGAAGGCAAGGGCCCCTACCAGCCGAAGATGGGCGTCGTCGTTTTCCAGAACGTCATGATGTCTGTTCCCGGCAACCAGAATGTCGCCAAGGCCTTGGCCAAGCTCGAGACGCTGGTCGTCGTCGACACAATGCTGAGCGAAACGGCGATGATGGCCGACTACGTCATCCCCGGAACCACGTACCTGGAGCGATACGACCTCACCACGCACTGGGTGACCTGGTCGACGATGGGCCTGCGCCAGCCGGTGGTCAAGCCGATCTTCGGGCAGCTCGCCGAGTACGAGTTCGTGGCCGCGCTCGGCCGGAAGCTGGGGCTCCAGACCAAGGATGGGAAAGACTACTTCAAGGTCGGAGCGGTGTCGGGGCAGCCAGTCGAGGACCTCACGGCCTGGTACGAGGAGGAGCTCTCCGCCGAAATCAAAGGCGGTGCGCCCGGGATCACGCTGGCGGAGTTGAAGACCCTGCCCGGCGCAGTCTGGGTGGACAAGAACGGGACTGCCTACGAGAAGTTCGCGGCTGCCATCTCCCAGGACCTATTGAAGACCGCCTTCTACGACGGCGATGAGAAGGCGGACGGGACGCTCGTGTACGACAAGGCGAAGGACCAGGGCGGCAAGGTCGTCGGCGTTGTCGTCGGCGGCAAGGTGGTCAAGGGTTTCGCCACTCCCAGCCTGCGGGTCGAGTTGTACACCAAAGGCCTGGCCGACAAGAAGGACTTCAACGGGAAGGCCGTCGATCCGCTGCCCGTGTACGAGCCCCGCGACTGGCAGCCGTCGCAGGAGTTTCCTCTTTACCTGATCAACTGGAAGGAAGCGAACCACACGCACAGCCGGACACAGAACAACCCGTGGCTGCTGGAGATCAAGCCCTACGGCCCGCTCGTCATTCACCCCGACACCGCCAACAAGTACGGCGTCAATGACGGCGACGAGGTTTGGGTGGAGTCACCCCACGGGAAGGCGAAGGCGAAAGTGAAAGCCTCGGTTCGCATGCACCCCGAGGTGGTCGGCTTGCAGCACGGATGGGGGCATACGGCGCTTGGCCGAAACGCGAAGGGCCGTGGCACTCCCGACAGCGCGCTCCGCCCGACCAAGGCTGACCCGCTTTCGGGCATGGCCCTGCACAAGGAGGCCTGCGTCAAGATCTACAGGGCCTGACAAGTGGCGTGCTGCCGCTGGGAGGGTCGCGCCGCCCGGAGAGTCGGGACGGCTCGGGGCCCGAATGAGCGGCACTACGACCACATCGTGGCGGGTGACCTTTGGGGAACGCCTCAGGCCGCCCATCCTTCGGTCAGGAGTTCTGCTTGCTCCAGCACGGTTTGCGTAGCCTTCTCCTGCTTGTCCGGCGGGTAGCCATGCTTGCGTAGGATTCGTTTCACGAGCACACGGAGGTGCGCTCGAACGTTCTCACGCACCGTCCAGTCGATCGTGACGTTGGCGCGGACCGTCTTCACGAGTTCGCGCGCGATGGCCGTGAGCGCCGGCTCTCCAAGCACCTTGACGGCGCTGTCGTTCGTCTCCAGCGCGTCGTAAAAGGCCAGCTCGTCTTCGGACAACCCAAGCGTCTCGCCGCGCGCGCTTGCGGCCCGCATGTCTTTGGCCAGCGCGATAAGCTCCTCAATCACCTGTGCCGTCTCGATCGCCCGGTTCTGATACTTCCGAATCGCCTGTTCCAGGAGGTCCGCAAAGGAGCGCGCCTGGACGACGTTCTTGCGTTGCCGGGTTCGGATCTCGCCGGCCAGAAGCTTGCGGAGCAACTCTACCGCCAGGTTCCGCTCCGGCATGCTGCGCACTTCCGCGAGAAACTCGTCCGAGAGGATCGAGATATCCGGCTTCTTGAGTCCGGCCGCGGCGAAGATGTCCACTACTTCGTCTGAGACGACCGCCTTCGAGATGATCTGGCGGATCGCGTGGTCCAGCTCCTCGTCGGTCTTGCGGTCGCCCGGGGCGCCCTTGGCCAGCACCGCGCGAACTGCCTGGAAGAACCCCACATCGTCCCGGATGCGCAGCGCCTCTTCGTGCGGCACCGACAGCGCGAACGCCTGCGACAGTTCGGTGACCGCTCCCAGCAGGCGCGCCTTGCCGTCTTGCAACGCGAGGATGTGCTCCTGCGCAGCCGGCAAGAGCGACAGGCGGGCTTGCGGCGTCCCGGTGGTCCAGGGCGACCATTCGAAGCCATGGAAGAGGCCGCAGCAGATCTCGTGCTTCTCCAGCATGAGCGCCACGGCCTCGGCCTGGTCGATGGCGGTCTTGCCGGTGCCGCCACTCTCCGTGTAGGTCGCGAGAGCAGCCCGCAGCTCGTCGGCGAGCCCGAGGTAGTCGACGACCAGGCCGCCGGGCTTGTCCTTGAACACGCGGTTCACGCGGGCAATTGCCTGCATCAACCCATGGCCGCGCATCGGCTTGTCAACGTACATGGTGTGGAGGCTTGGGGCGTCGAACCCCGTGAGCCACATGTCCCGCACAATGACGATCTTGAACGGGTCGTTGGGATCGCGGAACCGCTGCGCCAGCGTCTCCCGTCGCGGCTTGTTGCGGATGTGGGTTTGCCAGTCCAGCGGATCGGTGGCCGAGCCTGTCATCACAACCTTGAGCGAGCCCTGGTCGTCGTCGCTGGCGTGCCAGGCCGGCCGCAGGGCCACGATCTCCCGGTACAGCTCGACGCAGATGCGGCGGCTCATGCAGACGACCATCGCCTTGCCGTCCATGGCCGCGAGCCGGTTCTCGAAGTGGTCCACGAAGTCGCGTGCGATGAGCTCGAGCCGGTTCTCGGACCCGACCACAGCCTCGAGCTGGGCCCAGCGGCTCTTGAGCTTCTCCTTGCGTTCGACCTCCTCGCCCTCGGTGACTTCCTCGAACTCGGGGTCGATCTTCGGGCGTTCGGATTCCTTCAGCTCCAGCTTCGCGAGCCGGCTTTCGTAATAGATAGGAACGGTGGCGCCATCAATGACCGCCCGCTGGATGTCGTAGACGCTGATGTAGTCGCCGAACACTGCGCGTGTGTTGGCGTCCGTGTGCTCGATGGGCGTGCCGGTGAAGCCGATGAACGACGCATTCGGGAGCGCATCGCGCATGTGGCGCGCGAAGCCGTCGATGAAGTCGTACTGGCTGCGGTGCGCCTCGTCGGCTATGACGACGATGTTCCGGCGCTCAGAGAGCACCGGGTAACGGTCACCGCGCTCCTCGGGGAAGAACTTCTGGATGGTGGTGAACACCACGCCCCCGGATGCTACGGAGAGCCTGGTGCGAAGGTCCGCGCGGTCCGCTGCCTGGACTGGCGGCTGCCGCAGAAGGTCCCTGCAACGCGCGAACGTACCGAAGAGCTGGTCGTCGAGGTCGTTGCGGTCGGTGAGCACCACGATGGTCGGGTTGGCCATCGCCGGGTGCAGGATCACCCGGCCCGCGTAGAAGGCCATGGTCAGGCTCTTGCCCGAGCCCTGCGTGTGCCAAACCACGCCAACCCGCCGGTCACCCGGGTCGCCGCCCGGCTTGCGGCCCGCATCGTAGCGCCCGGGCGTCTCCTGCAGGTGACCGGCCGCGACCGCTTTGGCCGCCCGCAGCGTCTCCTCCACCGCGACGTTCACTGCATGGAACTGGTGGTAGCCCGCCATGATCTTCGTGAGCTTCCCGGCGCCCGCGTCGTCGAACACGATGAAGTGCCTCACCAGGTCGAGGAAGCGATGCTTGTCGAAGACACCTTCCAGGACCACCTGCAACTCGGCTAACCTCGCCGCGGCATCTTCGCGTCCGGTGATCGTGCGCCAGGGCTTGAACCACTCCTTGCCCGCGCCCAGCGCGCCGATGCGCGCCTGCACACCGTCGGAGACGACGAGCGCCGCGTTGAAGGCGAAGAGCGATGGGATCTGTGCCTGGTAGGTCTGGAGCTGCTGGTATGCGCTCCAGACGGTGGCGTTCTCATCCGCCGGGTTCTTGAGTTCGATGACTGCCAGCGGCAGGCCGTTGACGAACAGGACCACATCCGGCCGGCGTGTGTGCTGACCCTCCGCCACGGTGAACTGGTTCACCGCCAGCCAATCGTTGTTGTCCGGCGTCTCGAAGTCGAGCACGCGCGCCTGCGTGCCGGCGATGGAGCCGTCGGCGCGGCGGTACTCCACCGTGATGCCGTCCACCAGCATCCGGTGCACGGCGCGGTTGCGTTCCACCAGCGTCGGCGCATCGGCGTGCATCAGTTTGCGGAATGCGTCGTCCAGCGCCTCGACGGGCAAGCCGGGGTTGAGGCGCACAAGGGCCTGGCGCAGGCGCTGCTCCAACACCGCGTCCCGGTAGCTCGGATCGCTGCGTTCGGCGCCCGGCATACCGACGGCGATCTCGGGGCCGTGCAGGACGGCGTAGCCCAACCCTTCCAGCCAGGCGAGGGCGGCGTCTTCGACGACGGACTCGGTGAAGTTCGTCACGACATCCCCTTGCTCTGCCGCGCCAACTTCAAAGGCTCTGTCATGAAACGGCGAACTTCGCCAACGACTTCGTGCAGCGCCGGCGCATCGAGCCGGTTCTTGTCGAGGAAGGCCTTCCACTGGGCTCGCTTCGCAGCGTCGCGCGCAAACTCGTCACTCAGCCCGAGTGGCACATCCATGGACAGCGCCGTTCCGCGGCGTTGAAACGTCGCCGCGATCGCATCTGCCAATAGCTGAGCATCCAGCACACCTTCGCGCGCCAGGGCACGCAGGTCGAAGTAGTCCTTCATCCGGCTATTGGCCATGCCGAGATTCACTATCGCCTCCAGCTTCTCGGCCGCCACCGCCGCGCGCGGGTAGACGCGCAGGCGTGGCGGTGGCTGGTCGTCCAACAGGGTTGGGTAAACCGCCTCCTCCGGCCCGGGCGTTACCGCGTCGCCATAACCCACGTCGAGCTGAACGTTGCAGCGCGCACTTCCAAGCCTGCCCAGCAGCCGCACGCGCATGCCGCCATAGCGGGAATCTTCACGGATTTCCTCGATGGTGATCGATGCGGGGTCGAACTCCATGCCATCGTCTACGGTTACGGTAACGCCGCATATTTCACGCATGGTACTCGCCAGCGCCTCGGTATCTGCCGGTCCGAAGCCGAGAAAGTCCGCGTCTCGCGTCGGCCGATGCGGTACGTCGAACCACAGGTCGAACAGCAACGCTCCTTTCAGCCAGAAGGCCTCGCGCGCCGGTACAAGGGACAGACGATAGAGGAAGCGCTCGATCGCATAGCGCGTCAGGATCAGGTTGAAGTCCTCGCCGCGTGCCCTGGCCCGGTTCAATAGCCGGGCATGAATGGAGGCGGCGCGGCCAACGGTCATGCCACCGCCTCCAGATACGGGCGCATCACATTGGTCACGCGGTTGATCTTCGCATAGCGCCACAGATCATCGGCACTCGCCTTCTTCGCGCGGCGTGCCTCGCGCAGCGCCTCCAGCGCCACGTCCAGCCCGATCTTGTTGCGGAACTTGAAGCAATCCACCACCGTCTTGGCCACGCTGGTCACGCGCACCTGTGCCCCATCAACCCGGTGAGTCTCGACACCGGCCGTCAGCGCAGCGGCGGAGAAGCGCAGCGTGCGCAGTGGCGGGTAATCAAGCCGGGGCGGGTGTTCCTTGTTGCCAATGGCGATCCAGACCTCGAACGGCGCCTGGGTGGTCAGCTCGTGAAAGCGCAGCGCGGTAAGGAGGCAGAACAGCACGCCGGGCGCGCGCTTTGCCACCGCCAGCAGCGCTCCATGCTCGCCGACCTGGTAGCCAGGCATGGCGTACAGACCGCGCGCCACGCGCACCAGTTGACCCGCTGCCACCATGCGCGAGAGTTGACTGCGAGTGATGCCGGCCGCAACCAGTTCCCGCGACCGCGCCGTGCCGGCGCGGTGCAGGAGATCCTGGATGTGGCGTTCCGTCGAGGTCATGCTGGCTATGTTCCATAGTTTCGGTAGTTATGCACAAGTACCGAGAGAATGGAACGTCCCTCGGCCGCGACGCCGGGGCCGTACAGCACGGCGCAGCCGTGTGGCTCTGGCCAAGCTCATATGGCCGCCTGCACCGCCCGTTCCGACTCCCGCACCCGCGGCTCGCCGGAGATGAGCGTGAGCGGTCGCGTGTCGTGCCGGCTCCCATCGCGACGCATCATCCGTGCGCCCCTTGGCCCGGGGCAGAGGCGTCACGAGCTCCAAACGGGGGGTTCGGCAGGCCATCGTCGAAGTCGAACTTCATAGTGGTCGTGCCAGGCGGGAGGCGAATTGCGGGATAGTGCTTCGGTATCCCACGCGGCCAGTACCTCGGCCCCATCAGCATTTCGTGGGCCCTGGTGAGGCACCATGAGAGATCTGCGTTCCCGAACTGCTCCTCGCCGTCGACCTTCACCCCGCGGCTGAGAGATCCCGCCCACAGCCGGCCTCCGCCATAGGTCACCCCGGACTCTACGCTCGCCAAAAGGTCGGCCTCGTTGTCCGTCTTCTTCGGCTCAGTCAGAGCCAGGTGCGCGGCCACCTTGTGCCGATAGGCCAAGAGCCTTGGCATCACAAGCCGAACGTAGTCTTTGGCCCGCTCAGAATCGCCATGCCGGAGCCACCCCACCAACTGCGCGTAATTGCAGGCCGACACGGCATACCACTGAAACCAGCAGGCGACCGCTCCAAGGGGGGCAGGTGCATCGACATCGGTCAGTATCGCCATCACTACGCCATCTCTCTTGAACCTTCGCGCCGCTCGCACTTCGGCAGCGACAGTCTGCTCATAAAGCCACTGCAAACCCTCGGCGAGGCGAGCCAGCGCCATCAATGCTTCGTGATTCTCGTCGGTTTCCTCCGGCGTCATCTTCCAGTTCTCCAGCTGGTCGAGAACGGTTCCGAGCATTTCACGGGGCTTGCGAGGATCGGTCACGCCGTCGCCTCCACCGCCCGCTCCGAGTCCCGCACCCGCACCTCGCCCGACAGCAGCTTCGGCAGCAGCGTGTCCCGCAGCTCGGCGAGGGTACGGGATTCGCGCTCCGCTGCAACAAGGCGCTCGTAGAGCGACCGCGCCTGCTTGTCGAACGCGTCCATCACGCACTGGTCCGGCGCGACTAGGGGGATCGGGCGGAAGTTGGCCTTGCTGATTTCCTGGAACGTCGACCCATTGGCCCGGCTCAGAATGTCATCCTGTGCCTCGCTAGCCCAGCGGAGAAGGAAGAGGTTCGACACTCCGGGCCTCGGCTTCATCGCGATGAACCCTTGGTTGATGGCGGCGGGGACCTCAGCGACGGCGAGGTAGCCGATTGGCGCCCGCGAAGAGAGGAGCACCGTTCCCGTTGGTAGCAGCCCGGAACTGATCTGCGAGAGGCCTCCGTCGGTGATTTGTCGCTCGGTGTCGAGCAGGACCGGGACCGCGAGCCCGGACAGGTCCTTCGGAGTTGCCCAGTGGTGTACGCCGCCTTCCCAGAACCGAGGTTCCTTCGTACTCGGGGTGCTCCCACCGGCTACCTCTGCAAGATCGGCGATCGCGCAGACCCGCCACCCCCTGGGAATCTCCCCAAGCTCGCTCTCCTCGAACTCGCTCGGGAAGAGTGCCGCTGTCTGCGAGTCCATACCCGACGGCCGGCGACCCTCGGCCTTCGCACGGACGGGGTCGAAGTCCACGAACCACGACTTGAAGAGCGCCCGCGCCATCGCCTCCAGCGTCTCGTTCATCTGGCGGTTCAGCTCGATCTTGTCGTCCAGCGTGCCGAGGATGTGGGCGATGGCGTGTTGTTCGAGGAGTGGCGGAACTGGCACGAGAATCGAGCGAAGCGAAGACAGTGGCTGTCCGATGCCTGGTGTTCCGACGGTTGATGCATGCTGGAGAAGCGCGTGACGCCCCTGCTGCGATCGAAAGAAGTAGAAGATGAAGAGTGGATCGATCATGTCTCGATTGCAGGTGAGCTTCATCAAACTCGTGGAGAGGATGTAGCGCCTCGCCGTATCACTCGGAATGATGCCGACCTCCCCGATTGCACCCCGGTGCGGGAAAACCAGATCACCGGGAAACACGTTGCACGACCGCAACTCATCCGCAGTCTCTTCGGACACAAACACGAAGTCGCCGACGAGGGCGCGCGTGTCCGAGATGTTGTTGCCCCGGATCACCGCAACACCGTCCGCAACGTACCTATCGGCCTTCATACGAGACCCAAATGGACCGATAGCGATGGCGCGACCGTCGTCCCCTTTGATCTGATCCACGGTGCAAGTGCGCCACTCACCCACCATGCCCAAGCTCCCTCAGGTTGATGGCGATGGCGGCGTCCAGCTTCGTGGCCTCGGCCTGCTGCTGGCGCAGCGTCGTGGCCGGGCTCGATATCAGGCGCCTGCCTGGTCCCACTGCATAACTTCCACGACGGTCTGCCTGCGGCGCGCGTCCGCGACGATAGCCTCGAGCCTGGTCATCTCCCTGTCCGGTGCGGGCGATCACGCCGCGTAACGCAGGATTTCCAGCTCCGCGGACACGTCGGCATTCGCAAGCATCTCCTCGATGCGCGCCATGACAGCGTCCTCGATCAGGTACTCCCCGCACTGGTCGCACTGGAGTACGGGCAGCCCCTTGAGGATGACGATGCGGTTCATGTCGAGCTTGAACGGCAGGTCAGATGTTGCCGCCTTCAGTT
>Ga0315281_10001651_pt1 | contig 33079 bp, 32 predicted proteins | sample YL17G07_0_MG_FD_204540 | JGI IMG/M metagenome (GOLD analysis project Ga0315281, IMG submission 204540) | Sediment microbial communities from Yellowstone Lake, YNP, Wyoming, USA - YL17G07_0 | ecosystem: Environmental > Aquatic > Freshwater > Lake > Sediment | place: USA: Wyoming | collected...
CGTTTGCTATGCCAAGGCAGGCGATCTCTTGAGGAAGGGAGAAATCTTTGGCTTGATCCGGTTTGGATCGAGGGTCGACCTCTACCTCCCCCCTGAAGTCAAACCTATTGTCAGGGTCGGACAGCACGTTAAGGGAGGGGAGTCGATCATCGGGTATCGAGGATGAAAAAGAGAAGACCACATATTAAGATGAGGAAAGGGGTTTACATCCTTCCCAACCTCTTTACGACAGGAAATCTCTTCTGCGGATTTTGGGCCATCATTTCTGTCTTTCAAGAGAAATTTTTCTATGCCGCCGTTGCCATCCTCTTAGCATGTGTCTTCGATATTTTGGATGGCAAAGTGGCCCGCCTTTCAGGAGCCACTTCCAAATTCGGGGTTCAGTACGATTCTCTGGCTGACCTGGTTTCTTTCGGAATTGCACCGGCCCTACTCGCCTTCAGCTGGGCCCTCAGGCCTTATGGAAAATTCGGCTGGCTGGCAGCCTTTCTCTTCGTCGTCTGCGGGGCTTTGCGATTAGCTCGATTCAATGTCCAATCTGCTTCTGGGGAGGTAAAATATTTCAAAGGCCTTCCCATTCCTGCGGCAGCTTCAATGATTGCATTGACCATCCTGCTCTATCTCCGATTGATCGAGATGGATTGGGTCAAGGATATTGTCATTCTGGTGATGATTTATATCCTGGCTTTTTTGATGGTATCGAACATCCGTTACTTCAGCTTTAAGGAACTCGATCTGGCGAGACGAAAACCTTTTAGCATTTTTATCTTCGTCATCCTTTCGATGATCGTGATCGTCATGGAGCCTACCATTGTGCTCTTCGGTTTCACTCTTATCTATGTCTTTTCAGGTCCGGTGAGTATGGTGAGAGCCTGGCGTAAGAAAAGAGCTTTAAGGAAGTTGGAGCCTGTTCCCGAAGAGGATCTGGTGATCCGTGGATAAGAATGCCCAATAAACCGTTTCCTTTTAGAATGGAAATTTAGAATAATTTTTACTTGTCATCACCTCTGTTTTCGTGTAAATTATTTTTAAGGTTTAAGGCTTTTCCCTCCAACCTTTTGCCTTGAACCTCAAACATCTTAAGATTCCCTGGTAGCTCAATCGGCAGAGCGGGTGGCTGTTAACCACTAGGTTGCAGGTTCGAGTCCTGCCCGGGGAGCCAGCAAACAAAGGGCCCGTGCTAACGGCATGGGCCTTTTTGTTTGCTAAGATTCCCCTTTGCAGGACTCGAAGCGAGGATTCCGCCGACCGGATAGGGAGGAAAAGCTCCACGGATGTGCTGCGTCAGGAATCCGAAGGGGAGGTTACGCAGGGAGAAACAGATGGTTTCGACCGTAGTGACCGAGTCCTGCCCGGGGAGCCATTTCGACGCGCTTAGGGGCACACCACGTTTGTGGGTGCCCCTTTCGCTTGTCCTTCGATGAACTCAGGATCCTGAGCAAAGCCGAGGGACTCAAGGTCTCCGACCGGGCACAAGAAGCGCGGAGAAATGGCCCTGAGCGTACCCCGAGCGACACGACTTGAGCTCGTCGAAAGGTCCTGCCGAGGGGTTGTCGAAGGGCCAGAAAATCAAAAGAAATGCGTGCATGGTTCTACATACTCAGACTTCAGTCAGGTTCTCTTTATATAGGTGCTATAGCAGACCTCGATCTGCGCTGCAAAGAGCACTTTGCAGGCAAGGCATGTCGTACCACCGCTCTTGATCCTCCGGTTTCTCTTATTTATTCGGAGACATTCGAGACATTTTCAGAAGCACGTCAGCGTGAAGCCCAAGTCAAGCGCTGGTCTCGATCCAAAAAAGAAGCCCTCGTCTCTGGTGACGTAGCCAAGTTGCGAAAACTCGCAAAATCAAGAAACGGAAAAATAAGCATGCCCTGAGTTTGTCGAAAGGTCTTGTCGAAGGGTTTACCCTGAGCATGGTCGAAGGGTCCTGCCCGGGGAGCCAGCTCGAGAGGAAAAAGTAGTTTCGGCTTCTATTGTGTTATTGCAAGACCTGACCCTACCGCTGTCACAGTCTCCACTATTTTTTAATCCTCCCGTGGTCGGGTGTCGGTACGACAGTGTCGGTACGACAATCGTTCCGATTCGTTCCGACTCTTGTCGACTTCTTTCACCTTAATGTTTTTAGCCCTTCTTTGACATTCTGGCAATGGTATCCATTACCTTCTGCATTCCATATTTGTCTACCAATGATTCCAATCCTATCTCCATCTCCCCCAGCTTCTCTTTTTTGGCCGAAGTCTCTCTGGAAGGAGGACCTTCTTTATCTCAAGATCCCCCTCTGTACGAAGTCTTCGCTCACGTAATCCAAGCCCAGTTTATCCAACGTCTCTTGGGTAGGGATACCGTCATGATTCCACCCCTTGAACTCATAATACGCGTCGAGGTGCTTTTGTTCCATCTCAGGGTCTCTTATCTTCCAATGGTCCGCAGGAGGCGCCTCATCAGCTCTTCTTAAGCCTCTTCTTATATTAAGGGCTCTAATCAGATTTCGATTCCTGGCAGATATTGTCCATAGGGCATCTGAATCAAGATCCATCCCGGTGGCAAGGGAGATGAAATTTGGCAAATTATAAAGGTGATACGGGGGCCTCCCGCCAAATTGGCCTCTAAAGGATGACACAAAGGCGCAGGTCCCGATGGCGTCATCAATGTAATGCATGGTCTCATTCCAATCAGCAATGTTGACAGCCGTTTCAATAGATGGATGTTGACGCGGCTCCCATTCCAAAAACCATTTTTTAAACTTCTCAGGAGCTGCGTCCCAATTCTTTACGAACTTTTCTCTCTCTTCCTTATCAGCAATAGGTGACTGGGGGAAGGACCCCTCAATTTGGGTGATCCCCATCTTCTCACCGGTGGCATACATAAGGAAATAAGGGTAATTGATCCTTCCCAGCTTGAGAGGCAGTTGCTCAAATTTTTTCATGGTATTATGATCAAATGTTTCTGCACCCTTACCGATCTGACGGGCCGCCCAATAAACACCATTGGCTAAAGCATCTCCAACCCCTTCCCGCCGAACAATTTTTTCAACGAGGTAGAAAAATCTCTCACCGGAGTCGGTCGGAAATCCTGGAAGGTCCTGGTCAGTTAAAATGCCTGCTTCGTAGAGTTCAACGGCGAAGGCGAGAACTTGCGGCGTTGAGAATCCGTCCAGTCCGTACTCCTGTGTAACGCCAAGAATGTCATAATTAAAATCCAGCTCTTTATAGGCCGCCATCGCATAGGTAAGTTTGCTGTAGCATTTTTGAAAATAGGGATGCCGTCCCGGATATCTAATCGCTTGATGGCAATCCTTCGGACAGTTATAGCAACCCGTCCATCGAACCCGCGCGCTTTCAGAAATCGCCTTCCACTTCGCTTCACGTTCTTTGGTCCAATAACCTTTTACCCGCTCACGCGCATTGCCCCAGGCGAAATTATTGACATGCCACTCTTCGTCGTCCCCATGCACATAATCCCCACAATAGGGGTTCTCATAAATTTCCTTATGCATGCGGTTGCATATCTCGAAGAGTTCAGCCGGTCGGGCAATATGGATGTCCTTTGTTCCACGAACCGCTATCGCCTTTAACCCTTTATCTCCCATGATCACGCCTACCCCTCGAGAGGCGCTGGAGTTGTCGTGTTCGATGGTAGCCATATAGACCCTGTTTTCACCGGCCAGGCCGATAGCAGCCACCTGGGCTTTGGGTTCCTTCAACTCCTTTTGAATGAGTGCCCCAGTTTCTAGACCGCCTTTCCCCTGGAGATGGCCGGCATCACGGATTTCTACTTTGTCATTGTTTATCCACAGATAAACCAGACTGGGGGACCTGCCGCGAATGACTATTTTGTCGTAACCGGCATATTTCAGTTCCGGTCCAAAATATCCTCCAAATAATGAATGGGAATATAAGTTTGTCTGTGGAGAAAAGGTATCAACAGAGGTACGATTGGCAGCGGAAACAGGTGTGCCATCTAAAAGACCGGCGCTGAATATGAGTAGATTATCGGGAGAAAAGGGTTCAACTTCAGGAGGAACCCTATCCCATTGTATCTTCCCGGCAGTCCCCTGACCCCCCAGATGAAGTTCGGTTAATCTTGGGTCGGTTTCTACCCTCTCAATGGTTCCTCGGGAGAGATCGATTTCCAAATTAAACCCTGTCTCTGCATATCTCATTTTTTAACACTTCTTAATATCTCCGCAGCCACGGCCTCCCGCTGCGCAGCTTGTTCATATTTTAAGATCGTTTTTTCTATATAACAACGTAATGCTCCTCTCAAGAGGAAAAACGTTTGGCGATCATTCATCATTACTTTGCAGCCTAAATTATAACTTACGAAAGAAAAAAGCGCAGTTCGGACGTCCCCTTCGCTATGGAAGAACCTCCGTTCCCTAGAAAAACAAAGTTTGAAGTCTACGGCGAAGAGATGATTGACAAAGAGGTGGAAGAGTATTAATCGTTGCCTATCCCTCTGACACAGGTTCGATTCCTGCCGCCTCCACCAATTACCAAAGCAAAAACCCCGATGATCTTGGGGCTTTGCCATTTTATCAACCTCAGCTCTGGCTTGGTCAAAGAATCGCTCAAGCTAGATATTTGTATTTTAAATCATACTACCCATCAAGGTATCCTCCTAATACGCCTCCTTCATTTGCCCCCATTTTTCTTCAATAAAAGTTTCTCATGAGTTAACCATTCCTTTCCCCTCTTAACTGCGATAAATTTCCCCCTGGATATAAGAGTCCTTATGCTGTCTGGAGAATAGTTAAGAACCTTCCCCACTTCTTTTGCAGGCTTGAGTGTCATCCCGTCTTTCTCCTCCAGAAGCCGCGTCAAAATCCTGTCCATACTGACTCTCAAGCTCTCCGAGAAAAGATCCTCTAACAAAGATGTATCCATATGCTCCAAGGCACTCTGGACATCTTGTCGAGAGAAGGGTAATGCCGTTAACTTCCTCAAAACATAATCGGCTTGTTCGAGTGCTTTGTAATACTTGGTTTTGTTCTCATCATCGCCCTTTAGAATTACGGGAGGATATCCTGCAGATATGAGAAGGTAGTTAAGGATTATCCTTCCAGTTCTTCCATTCCCATCATCGAAGGGATGGATGGTCTCAAATATAACATGTTGCTTTGCTAAGAAACCCATGAAATTCCCTCCGTTGGAACCTTGATTTACATACTCTTCAAAAAGAATTATCCAGTCATTGACGAACAAACCAGGAGGCGGGACAATCTTTGCCCCCGTTATTCTCGAATCTCCTTTCCTATATTCTCCCTTGGCGCCGATTGCTTTGCTTGTCTGTCGTATTAGTGGGATCCCGAAAAAGAGTTTTCCACTTCTGTAATTTTCATATGCTAGGCCATATAAGAATCTTGCCGCCCTGTAATAATTGAGAGCTTCCTCTTGACTTCTCTTGAGAGGTTTTCCGCTGGCCAACACTCCCTCAAGTTCTTCCTCACTAACGAAAAAGCCTTCTATTAAAATGGAGTTCCGAGTCTCTTCTTTTAGGATGTACAGCCATTCTTGGTTTATGACCTCAGGCTTAGGCAACCCTCCGAGATCTTTCAAGAGGTGAAACCTTTCGGTAATCATGTTTCGCATAATTTCCTCCTAACATAAAACATTAATAAAATCAGCATATTTTTAATGTTACGTTTGGACGTAAAATTTGAAACGTAACAAAATATCGTTTATGTATGTTTCGCACAATTATGAGTTATCATAAAAAGATTTAAATGTCAATATGTTTCATGTGTTGCGTTTGTAGTAAAAATTTGAAACGCAACACTTTTCTCTTGATCACTTAATACACTTGATGCTAACTAACCGAAATCACAGTATTTTAATGAGATACAGCTGTTGATTTGAATGATGATTGGGAGTTTGGAAGTCCTGTGAGACTTTGAACATTGCCTGATTGGAGCGGGTTCGGTATTTGCCGTATTCAGACCCCCCTTTTTCTTTAAGTATGCGGAAGGTTTCGCCGGGGAGATCTAGACGATATATGTCTCTTCTTTTGACGTGTGACCTTTAATGGGTGAGCCCAGATACATTTGTGAAAAGTGAAATTTTTCAACTACCCCCCGGGTAAACTTGGATTATAATTAATTCAAACAAACCTGTGGATAGCGCGGTTTCCACATCCACATATTTTTCAACCACTGTAAAGCCCTGGCCCGAAGCATAGTTGGTTAAGGGTTTTAGCTGAACGTCACGGAGGGGGTCAGGAATCCGAAGGAAAGGTCAACGGATTGACTTGGTGGATAGAATCTGGTAGTATTTATTCATACCAAGATGCGAGGAGGTAATAAGATGGGGACTGCAGTCAAAAAAACAATTTCTCTTCCCCCGAAACTCGCGAAAGAGGTTGAAGACATATCCCGTGAGGAAGGAAAACCTCTAAGCGCGGTGATTCAGGATGCCCTCCGACTTGCCAGAAAGGAAAGAATCAAAAAGGAATTCTATCAGATTCAGGATTATTGGAGTCGCAAGGCAAAAGAGAAAGGGATTCTCACCGAGAAAGATCTGGAAAGGTATTTAAAAAAGTGAGAGTGGTTTTTGACACAAATATCTTTATCTCGGCGTTTGTCATTCCAGGAAGTCTGGCTGAGAAGGCAATACTCAAGATCATCGAGGAAGAGGGTTCGTTGTTGATATCAACGGATATCATCGATGAGGTTCTATCGGTTCTCTCCTCAAAGTTTGGCCGTGACAGAGAAGGACTTAGCCATGTGGCTGTCACTCTTTCGGAGCTTGCTGAATGGGTAAAGCCAGCCCGGCGGGTCAAACTTTTTAAGGATGAACCTGACAACAGGATACTGGAATGTGCAATATATGGCGAGGCCGATCTCTTAGTAACCGGCGATAAAAAGATCCTTCAACTACGAGAATACAAAGGCGTAAAAATAATAAGCCTAAAAGAATATCTTGAACTTTGAGATTATCCCCTCCGGAATTTAAGAAGATAAGAACACAGGATCTGCCCTTGACACAGGGCAAAAATGGCGAGACCCATAAAATGGTTTGTATCTAATTGTTATTGAATCAGAATATAAGAGCCGTCCCCAAGACATGAAGTGACTCTCGGGTCTATCCTATAGCGGACATGGGAGTGATTTCTTTTTCGAGTCTGCCTTCAAGCATGTCCTCTGCCACATCCAATTCGTAGTCCATCTGCAAACCAAGCCAGAATTGCGGGGACATTTTGAAATACCGGGCAAGTCTCAAGGCAGTATCAGCGGTAATACCTCGCTTCCCCAAGACGATCTCATTGATTCGCCTTGCGGGGACTCCTAATGCCAGGGCAAGCCTGTTCTGGCTGAGATCCATCGGTTCCAAAAACTCTTTTTGCAGGATTTCCCCGGGATGAACCGGAGCAAGTTTCTTTATGGCCATTTTCTTCTCCTATTTAGTGATAATCAACAATTTCCACTTGAAAAGCATCACTGTCGTGCCATTTGAAGCAAATTCTCCATTGGTCGTTGATTCTTATACTATGCTGCCCAAGCCTGCCCCCCTTGAGCTTCTCCAGTCTGTTAGCTGGCGGAACCCTCAGATCATTCAAGTTTTCAGCACGATTTAACATTCTCAACTTTCTCAAAGCCACTCGCTGCATCGTTTCTGGAAGCTTTGAGGACCTCTGCCTTTTAAATATCTTTTCGGCCTCTCTATCCTTAAAGGACCGTATCATGTTATCAAGATACCTCAATTAACGTTTAACGTCAACCGTTAAATGCAACACAAGTCCCGATTTAGAAAACGAAGTCGCTTTTCCGAGGTGTCATTGCGAGGTCGCTTCGGCCGCGGCAATCTCGTTGGGAAAAGGTTGTGAGGACTACTTGTATGGTCGGACCAAGTCAAACCATTAAAATAACGTCAGATACGTGAGAATGGGAGGCTCATTCGAGGGGCTCAATGGGGTCAATTCCTCACCGCTGATAAGCCATATGACAATATGCTAAACGTGGGTTGCAGATCAGTGAACCAGGAGCGAAGGAGATTAAGGCATCGGCTGAGCGATGATCGAAATGCTCAGAATTTATTCAAAGGGTTTCTTGGAAAATGTAACGATTGAAGAATTGACCCCCTGATCCAATTTTGATTCGTCATAAAAAGTGTCAATTTTCACCTACGTCCCTCAGGGCCTTGGAATGGGGTCAAATCTTTATTCTTGAAAAATCCAGCCCCTTAAACCGTTGCCCCTGCTCTGCATATTCATTTGAACATTCTGGAACCTATATCGGTCAACACATGTCTTCTGGTTATGATCCCCACTGGCATTGACTTTTCATCAACTACTGCCAGTAAGTCTAGCTTTTTGTGCAGGATCAATTCGCATGCTTTTTCAAAGCTATCACTAGATTTAATCGACAGACGTTTACCGCTCGTGATTTCATAGACTTTCTTTATTCCCATAATTTCGCACTCGGTGAAAAAACTCGCCATCCATTCCTTTTTCCCGGTCTTGTCGCAAACGTCACGATAAAGTTTACGAAGTTCATTCATAAAATCGGCAAGAGTCAATACGCCCGCATAATTTCCCTCATTTTCGATAACAATCAGCCCGGGCGAATGAGGAGACTTTTCCAGCATTTTCTTGATGTCTTCAAAGGCTTCCTTAAGGTTGGCATCCGCCTTTATTGTAGAAAAATCTGAGGTCATAACATCCTTGTTCGTTTTTTGAGGTTCCATTGGTATACCTCCATACCTGCAATTTACGCCTTATGGTTCGCTATTATAGTAACCTTTCAGGGGGACTTCGTCAAAAGTAAAATAAGGCAAGATTTTCTTTAGTCCTTCCTGTAATCCACAAGTCGCCATTTTTGCAGAACATGCATGATTTGAATCGGTAATCATCGGTGCTACTTTTTCTTGACATACAACTCCTTCCTTTATATTGTTAATTCATCCAACTTCAACCATGATCTATACGCATGCGCTGAATCGCGGCGAGAATATGAGGAACAACGGGAAAAGGAGGTACGCAATGGGAGATAAAGGTAAAAAGGATAAAGACAAGGGTCGGAAACAGAAGATAAACAAGCAGGAGGAAAAGGCAAAAGAGAAGATAGCGAAGCAACCGAGAAGAACCTCTTGACAGAATACATGGTGAAGTGTTTGCCTCACCCGAACGGTCACTTCGGCTTCCCACCTCCAGTGGAGCCTCCGTGCCCGTCGCTCAGCGCCGAGCGTTCGCTGAAGGATTGAAATGCCAATAAGGGATACATTCAAGTATGAGGCTCGCTGGGATAGCGTGGGACTTTCCTGTGCTTTCTGCCAGCACCAGGCCAATGACAAGGAATGGCCGAATCTGGAGCGTGACTACAAATGCGCCCTACACGACATGCCCCTGGCAGTGGAATTGAATTCAAAGGGATACATGGGAGGGGAATGGGTTTGTCGAGACTTCGAAGACAATGGCAAATCATATCCCTCCGCATTGAAACACTTTATCGAGATTCGAGAAACACTGCCAAAGGAAACACTTTTCGGGTTCTACGGGAGGAACGGATTCCTAAAGGAAATCCCCTTCTCGGAATTGGAGGAGCACCGATGAAACGACCAGCGAACCAGGGGTTGCACCGGATCGGCAGGAAACGGCTCCTGCCTCCCGGTGAACCCCGATGTTATACTCTATTTCAAACGGAAATCGTCACCTCTTAACGCAGGCCGATCATCACTCTTTGTAACAAATAGCCCACTTTTTTGACTCTTCCTTTCTGAAAGTTTCGGTTGACCAACTCTCATAAAATATGTATATTTCAATCAACAACCCACGGGGTGGCAGTGCAGATATTTCTTCGTTTTCAGGGGAAATAAGCCTGGGGTCAGAAGGAAACTTTCTTGAAATATAGACAAAGTCAAGGATAAAGATTCGACCCCAGACCTCTGCCCAAATCAAGCGGTAAGAAGGCAAGGAACCTTTTCGGAAATGGAGGGTAAACGGGGATGCATCCCACGAATTGCAAGAAGATATTTTTCGGGATTGTCCTGGCGGCCATTTTGCTATTCGCGCTGTTTTTCATCCCCGCGTCGGACCCACACCTCGCCAAGGGGGTTGCCGGCAAACCGTTCACCTGGAGGCAGAACATAACATGGAATGCCCTTGAGGCGTCCTTCCGTCAGGCGCGAAGCCTCAATTGCAATGGATTCAAGGAGCCGATTGACGGGGACTTCCGTCAAGCCAGGCGATACCTGGCGACTCTGGCTGCTTTGCAGTTTGGGCCGGACGCGACGATCTTTACCAAGCTGGAAAAGACCATCTTCAGTCTCGGAGCCGTCGTGGCCGCCTGCCCAGAGAGGCTCCAGGATTATATTGATCTGGTGACGAGAACCCGAAGCCTGCTCAAAAGGCAATCGGAACACTGGGACATGAACGACCGTGCCGCACGGGACCGTCTCTACCGGTTGATTTACGGGGGGCGGGCGGCCCTGGAGGAAGTCATGCTCCATGTGCCTGCGGGTTCCTACCCGGCCCTCATCCTTGCGGACCAGGTCCCCTCCCTCAACCCGTCCTATATCTTCCGGGGTTTAAAACTCCACAGCGGTGACATCCTGGTTTCCCGCGGTGGCGCACCCACGTCGGCCCTGATCGCCCGGGGGAATGATTACCCCGGAAACTTCTCCCACGTGGCCCTTCTCTACGTAGATGAGAAAACGGGTGAGCCCGCCATCATCGAATCGCACATCGAAAGGGGCGTTGTCATCTCCAGCGCTGAAGAATACCTCAAGGACAAGAAGCTTCGGATCATGGTCCTGCGCCTGCGCCTCGATCTGCCTCAGATGAAGGGCAATCCCATGTTGCCCCACAAGGCCTCCACGCGGGCGTACGAAGACGTAAAGGTCCGGCATATCCCATACGACTTCGAGATGGACTACAAGGATCCCTCGAAGCAGTTCTGCTCGGAGGTAGCGTCCTCGGCATATCGTCTGCTCGGCGTCGAGCTCTGGAAGGGGACGACCCACATGTCCTCGCCGGGAGTCATGAAGTGGCTGTCCTACTTCGGGGTGACCCACTTCGAGACCCAGGCCCCAGCCGACCTCGAATACGATCCACAGTTGAGCATCGTGGCGGAATGGCGCGACCCCGAGACGTTGTGGCAGGACCATGTGGATAGTGCCGTCATCGAGGCCATGCTGCAGGGCGCCGATGAAGGGGATCTGATCCCGTATCCCTGGTGGATGCTTGCACCAGCAAGACTCGTGAAGGCTTGCAGCGTTGTCCTCAACCTTTTCGGCGAGGTGGGGCCGATTCCGGAGGGGATGGACGCAACCGCGGCGTTGCGCTTCCTGGGGCTGTGGGTAAGGCACAGAGAGATCAAAAAAAAGGTGCTCGTCCAAGCAGCCCTCTTCCAGAAGAAGCGGGGCTACAGGCCCCCTTACTGGGAACTGGTCCCCATGGCCAACAGGGCCCGGATAGAGCTCCAGGGGCAGTCACGGTGAAGGCACAGTGAAAGGAAGAATTTCTGGTTTGCATGACCTGTGACTCCAGCAGGAAAATCCCGTGCACCGCTGACCAATATTCATAAAATAGATATATTCAACCAGGAATCAACTTGGGTGGCGGTGGTGATATTTCTTCGTTTTCAGAAAAAAAGGCCTGAGGTCAGAAGGAAACTTTCGTGAAATATAGGGAAAGTCAGGAATAAAGTTTGATCCCAGGTCCTTGCCTGGGGATTGAGTACTAAATGTTGAGATTGACCCCTCCACCCTTTTCCACGAGGAGGAATAATGCTATTACCTGGAGATATATCCATCTGGACAAGAATTTTAATTCTTCTTTTTGCAATTCCAGGGGCTGTTTTATTCTTCTTAGGAATAGAGTGGGTTTTGCGCCGTAAGGTATTAAAAGGCAGCATAGGAGGGCTTGTTGGTCTTTTACTTCTCGGGATTGCAGCATTGATGATACCAGTTTTGACCAATCTGGATACCTATCACCCATTGATAGAAGTTAGTTTCAAAAAGACTTATGTAGAAAGCTATGAGGTTGAAATAAGATTAGGAAAACGATGTGAGCATCTTGACAGTTGGGGTGATTCATTACAGATCAGCGCCCGCATTCTTAAGTGGCATGGATTACCTGCCCGAATGGGTTTTAAATCATTTTGCCGTCCCGAAAGTTCAAAAACTTCTTGTTTTCAATCTTATCCAAAAATGATGGAGCGATCCGTATTCAGTCGAGAGCAGGGGCTGGATATATGGGTGTTTATAAAGAACCACGATAAATGGATACCCTGGATGGGTGCCGTCTATGGAAGTACGAGATGTATGCCCGCAATCAACGGCGCAATCTATCATGTGTCTTTCACCGGAGATGAATTGAGCGTCCGCCCGGTTAACGACACCGCTCGCAAAGCTTTAGATGAGATCACCGCGAAGACAAGTCCTCTTTTAGACCTCTCGAATATCAGGGATGAATACCAGTCGATTATAAGAACATTGCGGCAATTTCGTACAAAATCGATCAATCTTTACGACTATTCGCCAAGAGGCGGTCAAGCAAAGGCCTTCGTAGATACCTCAGGAGATATCCGGAGGCTGGAGGTTGAACTTGATAGTGATCTAGATAAGAAGATCGAAGCATATTATTACCGGAATGGATCGCTTATTTTTGCTCACTTTGTTTTCCACCGATACATTGACCCAGAAAATACGTCGGAGAAGCCGAATGAAACTGGAGTGTTGTCCATTAATGGTAGAAGAGTGAGGAGTGAGATGAATCGCTATTATTTTAAAAAAGGGAAAATGATTCTATGGGTGAATAACGAAGGCAGGGAAGTTGACATAAATAGCGCGAAGTTTGCAGAAACCGAAAAAGAAGTTTTGAATTTTTCTGATAAACTAATTTTGAAGTTCAAATGAGATCTTTTTGTTCCCAAAAGGGCAATATAGACCCCGAATCAATAACCCAATGACCTGATGACTCAACGACTAATAGCGGAAGCAAGTTTCGGTTGACCAATTCTCATAAAATATGTATATTCCAATCAACAACCCACAGGGTGGCGGTGAAGATATTTCTTCGTTTCCGGCAATGAAAAAGTTTTTGTTGATTGTTGAGACCTGACCCTTATAATTTTTTACAAATCTATGTTGTAGTTAGGAAAGGAGGTATTAAAATGAAGCGTATTTTTCTCAGTATTATCATTTTTGTAGCCATTGCGGTCGGGGGGTGGCCCGTAACACCCGCGAGCGCCCAGCCTTACCGCTGGACGGGCTTTTATTTGGGCGGTCAACTCGGGGCCCAGTGGATGGTTAGTAAGTCGTCTCTCAATTATTCATCTATTTCTGGCAGCAAGACCTTCAACGACACCAGCTTCATAGGGGGCGGTCAAGTGGGTTTCAACTGGCAGCCGGCAAGGATGCCCTTAGTGCTTGGGGTAGAAGCTGATGTGATATGGGCTAGTCACGATAAGGGTGGCGAAATCTTCCGTACGGGGTTAGACCACTTGGATGGGCGTTCCGAGCTTGGCGTTCAGGGCTCCGTCCGCGGCCGCCTTGGTTGGGCAATTAACCGCGTACTTCTTTATGGGACTGGCGGTGTTGGCTTCGGCGACTGCAAAGCGACAACGATTGCCATTCGCGATGGCGTCGGTTCCGCAAGTTTTGACAAGAGGAAGACGCGTATCGGCTGGACCGTCGGCGCCGGCGTCGAATATGCGCTGCCCTTTTTCTCGCACTGGACAATCCGTGCCGAGTACCGTTACGCAGACCTTGGCTCAATCAACTTGTCATTTCCAGGCGCTACCTTAGGAAGCGGAATTACCGTTTTACCTTATAATGCAAAGGCCGATTTCCGAACTCATGCGGCAATCTTTGGGGTCAATTTTAAGTTTTAAGACGCCTCGTTAACGACGAGTTACCGATTTATCTACATTCACTCGAAATCCCGGGTTATGCAGCCCTGGGGCTTTTCATTTTCAGGCCACAAAAAAATCTGATGCAGCTGTTTAGGAGGGGAGGCAGGGCCAGAAATGGTCCTGCCTTTTGTTTGCACATTTCCATCGGTAATCATCAACTCGCCGTATTATCCAGGACTGTAGATTCGTAGGTGTGACAAACAGCCCATTTTCTCAGGGTTTTCTTTCTGAACGTTTCGGTTGACCAATTTTCATAAAATATGTATATTCCAATCAACAACCCACAGGGTGGCGGTTTAGATATTTCTTCGTTTTCAGGGGAAAAAGCCTGGCAATAAAAACACGGGGTCTGCCCTTGACATGGGACAAAAATGGAGAGACCGATAAAATACTTTTTACCTAATTGTTATTGAATCAGAGTATAAGAACCGCCTCCAAGATATTCCCATAGCGAGAAAAAATGGGACGAGGAGATGAATATGATTGAAAATTCAAGTAAGAAAGCCACAAAAACTGTTGTTCTCTGCTTTCGCTTGATATTGGCAGCTTTTTTTCTTACAGCGGCCTTTGGAAAACTGGTTGATATTGAACGTTTCTCGGTGCAAGCCGTTTATTTCTTTGTTATCCTGCCCATGTTTTTAGCTCGTCCTTTTGGACTGGCCTTACCTTTCATTGAACTGCTGTGTGGATTAGGTTTACTTTTCGGAGTGTTAACCCGATTGTCGGCTTTGGGGATTGGCCTGCTGAGCTTATCTTTTTTCATTGCCAAGACTATCATGTTTTTACATGGGCGTAGCGTTGATTGCGGTTGTTTCGGAGCGTTCGGAGACACATTGGCCTCTGTAACCATCTTCCTTGATCTTCCAATGTTGTTCTTTGCGATGGTCGTGATGTGGGCGCCTTCTGATGTCCGTCACTGGAAAACTGTGGGGAATCTTTTGCCAAAGGCATGGAGAGAAAGATTAAGATTCATATGGTGAATGGAGGATCGGGTCAAGGAATCGCTTTGGATCATCACAGTTATTGCTGCACTCCTTATTCCAATAATCTGCTTCATCGTTGCTGTAGGAAACTTTCTTGAAATATAGACAAAGTCGAGGATAAAGATTCTCCGCCAAAGGCGCCATATGCAAGGAAGGGCAATGGATTTTCAATTTGATCAGAAGAAATTGAAGTTTGTTCAGCGGGTCTTGAACAACCGCGTGCTTTTCAAGATCGTGCTGCTTTTCCAGGCGCCTATAGACTTCATGATAGGAATGAGACTCAGAGAACTAAATGAAGAATCATGTAAAGTCTCCGTTCCTTATAGATGGCTCAACAAAAATCCCTTCAAGTCGACGTTCTGGGCAGTATTGGGTATGGCAGCGGAGTTGAGCACCGGCGCATTGGTGATGATGTACACCTATAAACTCGACCCTTCTGTTGCTATTATTGTGGGTGATTGTTCCGGAGAGTTCGTCGCCAAAGCCAAGGATCTTACGACGTTTGTCTGTAATGACGGAGAGCGCATTGCCGAAACGGTAGAAAAGGCGATAAAAACGGGGGAATCTCAGGAAGTATTGTGCCAAACGGTTGGATATTCAAAGGCAGGAGAGGAGGTTGCCCGTTTTACATTTACCTGGAAGATGAAGAGGCGGCAGGCATAGAGCTGTCTGGTGTCAGCTCTTGATTAGATGGATTATGTCAAATTTCAAGACCTGACACCTCATCTTTTCTTACAGAATGCGGCGATCGTTTGAGAAATAAACATAAGGAGGTAACTGCAATGAAAATTATCTACACTCTCTGCGCATTTCTTTTAGCAGCCGCTGTTAGCGGATGCGCCCATCCCAAAGTGATCTACTCGAAGGTTGAGGGTCCCGATCCTGATGGTGCCATCAAATTCAAATTTGCTCACAGCGTGTTGGTAACAACAGCTCAGGCTGGCAAGGACGACAAAATCACTGGTTATACAATTCAGTCAGTACCTGTGGCTGCTTCTGTAGATCCAAAATATGCGATTGAAGGCGCTGCATGGTACAGAAACTGGGGAGTTGAAACGATACTCAACGCGACGTATCAGGAAGGCAGTTCTGACCTTCTAAAGGAGGTAGGAGTTACCATAAAAGATTATCGAGTTGACATTATTAAGGCTTTAGGGTCAATTGTCGCGGGGGCAGTATCAATGGCGAAAGAGGTAGGAGACGTGCCTAAACACCCTCCTGAACCAGTCGATGTCAGCCAGTTCCTCAAAAAAGAAATGGATGCCACACGCTGTAAGGAAGACAAAGGTGATCGCGTTTGTCGTTCCGATATCGACGAATTTGGATGGAGGATGTATATCCGAATCAATCCGCTTCCCAAGGATGCGCTGGATGTGTCAACACTAAAATTCCCTTACTCGACCAACTCTTATCTATACAGTGCCTGTCGTAATGCGCAAGTTTCACTGGAATGGTCAAAAGATAGAACAGAACAGAACCTGAAGCAATCGTACGAATCAGGCGGTAAAACGATCATCCTTCCTAAGACTACGGTGCAGATTGCTGATCCAAACTACTTTGAGGCGTTGGCGTTTCCGAAAAATGGTAAGGTGGTTGCGAAGGGTAGTTGCGGAGCCGAATCCACTGCCTCCGATGCAAAAACTTCTAATGTTTTTGATATCATTAGTGCTTTGGTAACAGCGGCGAAGAGTGTGAAGGACGCGGTGGATGGTAAGACTTCTTCTACTTCCACCCCTAAAACCACCCCTTAATGATGATTAATCGATGGCGAGCTGCTAATCGGCAGCTCGCCATCGGTCAAAGAGAAGAAAGGAGGCTCACATGACAATCACGAACGTATTCAAGACAACCACATCCGCAGAATCCCCTTTGGATGCTTCCCGTGGTACTGAAACAAAGTCCACGGTAAGTGACTTCTTGACAGTCCAATCGTTTACGAACTTTGCTGCGATGACGGGAGCAATAACCGCGGCTTGGAGCGGGCTGCAGAAGTTGATTCCTGAGGCATCAACCCTCTGGGTGCCCTATGTGTGCGCCTTTATCTGGGCCCTCATCTCAATCCTAATTTCAATAGAAGGTCTCAAGACGACCATTGGTTCATCAAAAAAATTAGAGTTCGGCACGGTACTCCAGGCAATCTTCGTAGGTGTGATCAACTCGCTGGTCTTGGCAGGTGCCGTAGTTGGAACGAAACTCGTAACAAGCTAAACTCCTTAGGCAGGATCCGTGTGAAGATGGCCCCTACACGTTCGCTGCTGCCTAACTCCCGCTTGCACACGGACGTGCAGCCGCCTACTGTACGCCAGTGAAGCAGCCATTATACTCGATTTCAATCGTTAATCTTCAATAGATCACACTTGCATCCCTCGAAGATAAGTAGGTGTAACAAACAGCCCACTTCTTTGAGTCTCTTTTTCTGAAAGTTTCGGTTGACCAATTTTCATAAAATATGTATACTCCAATCAACAATCCACAGGGTGGTGGTGTAGGTATTTCTTCATTTTCAGGGAAAAAAGCCCGGGGCCACAAAAAAATTTTCGTGAAATATAGACAAACTCAAGGATAAAGATTCGACCCCAGAGCCAACAACAAACAGGTATACAGGAGATAATAATGACTTACTGGAGAATGCAACTTCACCCGGCTGACCCCGAAGAGGCTGTAAAGCACTGTGTTGAAAGCCTTGCGGCAGGTTATATCGGATTGGATTTTCGTGAAGACGTTGGGGATTTGATGTCAACGAATCAATCCGCGCTTCCTGAGAACCAACGCGATTACTGGGCCTTCGCGCACGAGATGGCAGCCGGCGACACGGTGCTTATCATTGCACACCATTTCCCTTTTGCCTTGGTTACTATTCATGGCGAGTACAATTTCATCCGATCCACTGCTCCAGAACTTGGGGTCTGGTTTAGGCATTTCCGTAAGATAAGAGATGTTCGGTATTACGCCGATTTGGTAACCAATGCTCAAATGTGGGAGCGTATAACCATGACCGACACGATTTCCCCTTTACGAGATCCGACATCCTTGTCTTATAGGCTAATTGAAGAATGGCTACAGAGGACATAAATTCGGTTCAGAAAGACAAAAAAAGGGTCTGCCCTTGACACAGGACAAAAACGGCGAGACCAATAAAATCGTTTGTATCTAATTGTAAATGAATCAGAATATAAGAACCGTCCCCAAGATACGAGAACCGGAAAATGTGGAGAAAAACCTTAAAGCGTTTTAGAACCAACGTCCCCTAAATCTTAGACAAAGACAATTTAGTTAATATCCCTTTTGTTGTTCAGGGTACGTTATGGAGGATTTGACAGCGGAGGACGTGATCGGGCTTTGCAAGAAAATGTTTCTTGACACAACCATAGCCTTCCTATATTTTAAGATTAACTGCTAACAGGCTAAATTAGACCGACCCAATATAATCTATAATTTCCACTTCCATTGTTGCAATAACTTACCTAGCGTGCTGGGTTAGTCAATGTATATAATTTCCCAAATATAAGTAAAGGAGGCATCCGGCGATGGAAAGTAAAACTAAATTTTTGGTATTTTTTAACAAGATTTCTGACAAGGATAAAGGGTCAATAAGGATAGAGGTTAGGGATAAAGCCTCAGGAGAAGTCGTATGCCCGGAGATGCAAATTCAAAACTGCTCGTATGAGGAATTTGAAAAACTCACTAGAGGGGCGACTCCTCCTAATCGTGAGGAGAAGAGCTATATTATAGAAATGGAATGGGGGGAATTAAGGCACCGGCTTAGTGGACTTAACAGACCAGCGCTTGAAGATTGTTTTGAAAGAGCGGAAGAATGGATGAGGAAGAGGGGGCAAAGAAAAATAAATTGATTTTATCAGATTTGTTGGAGGGGGACACCATAAGGCTATAAATAGTTTCATATTAATCATGGTAAACATCGAGAGGCCAGGTGACGAAAATCATCGGGCCTTTTTATTTGGTCCTTTCAAAAATCGCACCCGCAAGCAGGGCAACCAGCCTGTATAGGAACAACCACCGTTATTCTGCGTCGGGCCGAGTGGCGTTGTTGGGCCTCGCATTCTATTTCGATTCTCCCTCAGGTTTTCTTAGACGGATCGAAGCTAATATTTCCTTTATAATATCCTTATATTTATCGTCCTCGATCTTTCCCAACAATCCTATAAGCTTCTCACCATGCTCAGGATAAAGTTGCGCATTCTTTACTCCTTCTAAAATTTCTGGCAACCTATATTTGAGATTCCAGCTTCGGTATTCTAAATCGTATTCAAGCAATTCAATCAGACCGATGATTGCTCCCAATTTACCTTCTTTCGAATATTTGTAAACCTCCAGCTCCCTTAGCCGCGCACCAAGCTCCGGAAGTTTTTCCTCAATTGTCTTGATGGAAGAGGAAGTGGACTCCAATATTTTTGCAGAGTTCTCGATAAGTTTTGTGATTTCCGCCTTGTGAGTAAGAATTTCATTCTTGGCGATGTTTAGTATATTTGTAGATGCTTTTTCGATCTCGCGTTGAGTGGCGGCATTAGTTTTTTCAATTAAATTTGCTTCGGAAGTCTTGACCTCACTTGTTGTAAGGTTAGCGATCTCCCCCTTGACTCTTCCAATCTCCATCTGAGTGGCCGCATTACTTTTTTCACTGATTTCTTGCTGGGCAGTGTTAATTAGACTTCTTGTAAGAGTTTCAATCTCTTCCCTAATCTTATCAATCTCTCTTTTGTTGGCACTGATATTGAAGTAAAGGTTTACGGAAATTAGACCTAAGAATATTGCCGCTACTGTCGCAAGTGTCCAATAGACCGTTTGCAGGATTCTCTCGTTTGTTTTTTGTAAGATATCAACTTTCGCATCCAAAACTTCAAGTTTGGTGGATGATGAAGGGGTGGGAGCTGTTACTTCAAGTTTGGCGGATGATGAAGGTGTGGCAGCTGTTGATTGCAAAGGTGATCCAAAATATATAATTCCGAAGAAAAGAATTATTGAGCAGCAGTAATTAGTTCTTAATGTGGATAGATTCATAATTACTCCTCCTAATGTTATAAATTTGCAAATACATGAGCGGTTCAGCTCCGATCCATTCGGACGACGGTTGTTCTTACATCCGACATTGGAGCTCCCCAGCAGCCAAAGTTTATCGGCGATCCGGTGGAGCCGATTGATTAGGCATGGTTATCCTGCCCCACAAGATGCTTTCGCAGTAATTGCGTACAATCACAGTTCTCAATGACTGGCTCAAGCCTACTTCCCAGTCTCAGTTTTATCTCATTGATTTCCTCTTGGAGTAGACCTCGTCCAGTTCCCAGAATTAATGGAGGTTGCGGAATGTCTTTAAAGCGCTGTGGTATTTTCAATATCTCTAAGTTCTGTGGGTCGTAACCAAATCCAAGGAAGAATATTTTTTTTGCAGATCTCAACAATAGATCCTCTTTACTTCGAAACGGCTGGGTGTAATTGGCCACACTTTCGCCAACGATCTTGATGCGCTTTCTGGCTTCATCGAGATACTTTAATTTATAACTACCTCCATACTTATATCGCCCTTTTTTCCAAGGAGGGTCGTCTATACAGCCATATACGTGAATAATGGTAATATTGGACAGTATTCTATTTATTTCCTCAAGCTGAACCTCAGAAAAGGTGTTCCTAAAGCTTTCATAGAGAAGATGCTCAAAGACCCTGTCATAGTTAAATGTGATGAAATACACTTCACCGTAGTAGAAATGGTCGGGTTTAGCGACGTCAACCATCATTTCATTGAAGAGTACGGAAAACCAATCTAATGACTTATCTTTTCCCTCAAACATTATTGAGGACTTATTCTCTCGTTTTACGATGGCATTGACTATAGCAAGCTTCCCTATGTCTTTATATCTCCCGTTTAGGCTAAGCCATATGTCAATAGATCGAATCCGGGAGTTCTGGAAACGTTCGACGAAATCGTCAGCAGTCTCCATCAGATTTCCCAGTTCCAAGTAGTCACCCTTGGATGCTCTAAAAAGGTCACTTATATCGGTCTTGAAATTAAGGCAGATGTCGTCTTTCAACTCACTGCTGCTTTTTGGATACCCATACGGAGCACTTGCACCGGCACCGAGGATAAAGACAGTGTCATTGCTAATCATGAAGTAGTCGTTCTCTCTTGGATTTCTACATTTGCCTGTTGGTTCTCCATACCATTCAATGGGCTGCTTCAAGGGTTGTGAAAAATGAAAGTCACAGGAAAAACTCTACACCTTTCCGGGGAAGCTGTCAAATCTTCTGCAGACAAAGGAGACCCGAGAGGTCGCCAGATGGGCCAAAAGAAAAATATCCTTTAAAGAAAGACTTTTCTTGGTTTTGGCGAGGATTTTTTATAAAATATAGATTAAAAGTTCGATAAACCATTAAGCGAAGCGAGGCTATCATCAGAAGGCCATTGGCGGAAAGGGTTTCAAGCCCTATCTACCAGTGGCCTTTTTGTTTGTACGTAAAAATGGAGTTAAATCCTTATTCTTGACATAATTAGTTTGAGGAGAGCTTCTATTCAACTCCTAGCGAAACAAGCTGAAAGCAAAGTCAAAGATAAAGATTTGCCCCCAAATCCTCTGACTCAAAGTTTTCCTTTGACCGTCCTCCCCAAATTGTGTATATTTTCAACCAATAACCTCGGCGGCACCCCACCAACGTGAGGAGGTACTCTTTCTATGAGCAGCGAAAAAGACCCTCCAAGAATTGAACAAAAGATTGTCGTTGCATTCGACATTTGTTCGTCCACTGCAATTATTGAAGACTTACATAAAACCGAAAATACAAAAAAATGGAGAGATTTTCTCATTTGGATCAAGGATTACTTGAGGACAATGGAAAGGAGGATGGATTTTTCTATTTACAAGTTTACTGGAGATGGGTGGATCTTATTATTCGACTTTGACAATCCTGGAAATACTCTCATCGATTTCTTAAAAAACTTTTGTCAGCAATTTAAAATGAGATACAAAAGGAAAGTCGAAAATTACCTCGAAACACCTCCCGTCATATCAGGTCTAACATTTGGCATTGATCGGGGTTCATTAATAAGATTCGTAATGAACGAACAAACAGAATATGTCGGTCGAGCAATAAATGTTGCATGCCGACTTCAAGGCGTGATTAAAGATAGAGATGAATCGCCGCAATATAAAGCTCTTATTACTAGACCGCTCTATCAAGACATTCGCCATTGTTTAACCAATCTGAAACTTTACCAGGTTAAGAGAAAATTGAGAAACATCTCCGGAGAGAAAGAAGTGTATTGTATAAAAGCGTCTCTTTTGTCTTGATAAACGGCTAGGCAAGGGGAACATCCTGGTTTGTGAGGAGTGTAGACGCGACACCGATACTGAGACACCAAACAAAAAAGGGAGTCCACCGGCTCCTTTTTTTTGTTCAGTTATTTAAGTTCTGTGGCTTATTTTGATTTTAGCTCCTTTAATTTCGCGGTCAGAGCAGGCACGACTTCTTTATAATCCCCAACGATACCAAAGTGGGCGACGTTGAAGATATTCGCTTCTTTATCCTTATTGATAGCCACAATGACCTTTGATCCCAAACAGCCAGTGATATGCGACATGGCGCCAGAAAAAGGCCTTGGGGTCACCCATGTGCCTTTCCCATCCATTGACTGTCACAATTTATCACCTGATAGTGGCATTATGACAGTATACACTATGGTATTATGACAACGTATTTTTCAACCTTGGCCGGGTCGGACCAAGTCAAGCCATTGATATTGTTAATGAAGGACAAATAAATGGCACGTTTTTGAGCCTTAGAATCGCATTTTCATATCTAAAATCATGTTCCTAAGGCAGGAGATAGGATGTGGGCGTAAGTTTATCTTCATGGAACCTCTCTCTTGATACAAATTACTGACACTTGTGAATATCTACAGGTATTATGTCTCGGATCTGGTAAATTGCCAATCAATACACCGACGATTCCTTCAGAGGAAAAAGCAATTCATGAAAAAATCTTGAGGTAAAGCTAAAAACATTATATATTAATTACGGTTATCCCCTCGGTATCTGGAGGGGCCATTAGCAAAGGAAGCTTGGAGAAGCAAAAATGGCACACATCATCGTAGACCGCGAGAAGATTTCTGATTTCTGCCGGAGGCATCATATACGAAAATTGGCCCTTTTCGGGTCAGTATTGCGGGAGGATTTTAAACCCGAGAGTGATGTGGATGTCTTGGTTGAATTCGAGCAAGGGCATGTTCCCGGCCTCGCCTTTTTTTCTATGGAGAGGGAGCTTTCTGAGATCTTAAACCACAAAGTCGATTTGAATACTCCGCAGTTTCTAAGTCCCTATTTTCGAGACCAGGTTCTGGCCGAAGCGGAGGCTCAATATGTCGCAGCATAATACCAGTGTTTCTCTTAGGCATATGCTTGACCACGCCCTCGAAGCGGTCGCTATGGTCGAGGGTAAAACACGGGCAGATCTCGATAAGGATCGGCAACTCAATCTTGCTTTAGTGCGTCTGCTTGAAATAATCGGAGAAACGGCCACACGAATCCCAAAAGAAGATCAAGCCCACTATTCAGATATCTCTTGGCCAGAAATCGTAAGTCTACGCAACCGCCTCATCCACGGATATGACACGGTTGATTTCGATATTCTATGGCAAATCATGAGTCAAGATCTTCCGCGGCTAATTGAATCCCTTAGAAAAGTCCTCGGTGAAGAATTTTAGGGGCATTCCCCCAATTTGAATTTAATCCCGCCCAAGGCAGGATTCGAGCCCTCCCCGGGGAGCCAGATTTCAAAAAGGCCGTCTTTTTTTAGAAGAGACGGCCTTTTCCTTTTGATAGGTTAAGAGTTTTGGTTGTGCAGGGATGGAGAAGCTTTCCGCGGCTTATGCTGATTTTAGCTCCTTCAATTTCGCGGTCAGAGCAGGCAAGACTTCTTTATAATCCCCGACGATACCGAAGTGGGCTACGCTGAAGATATTAGCCTCTTTATCCTTATTGATAGCCACAATGACCTTTGATCCCAAACAGCCAGTGATATGCGACATGGCGCCAGAGAGAGCTACGGCTATGTATAGTTTAGGGCTGACCACCTTTCCGCTCTGACCCACCTGGAGCGTCACCGGCGTCCAACCCTCGTCACAGGCAGGCCGAGTAGCACCAACAGCACCACCCAGAACGCGAGCGAGCTCCCGGACCATTTCGAAGTTTTGAGCACTGCCTATGCCACGGCCACCGCTGACGACGACCTCAGCGTCTTCCAGCTTCACCCCTTCCACTTCCTCTTTTATCCGATCGACCACCTTGACTTTAAGCGCCGAAGGGTCGATCTTGCCTTCTACAGGAATAACCTTACCTTGCCGAGAGTCATTGCGCTCTGCTGGCGGCACTATTTTCGACCTTAGAGTAGCCATCTGAGGCCGGGCAGACTTTGATACCATCGTGGCGTGGGCGTTACCACCAAAGACAGGCCTCGTCGAGACCAGGAGCTTGGTCGCCGGGTCAATGGATAACGCCAGGCAATCCATAGAAAGCCCACCCCCTAAGCGACCATTTAGTCGCGGAGCTAAATCACAACCGACATCCGTATGGCCAAGAAGCATGACAGAAGGAAGCACTTTCCGACAAAGGTCAGCGGCTACCTGAGTGTAGGCATCGGAGTTATAATTATCCAGGAGACTGTCTTCGGCAACATAGACGTTGTCAGCCCCATAGGCGATTGCCTCCTGACCCAAGCCACCTGTTTTGCTACCCATCAATAGGATGCTTAAGTCCTCGCCCAGTTCATTGGCGAGCTTTCTCCCGGCTCCGAGGAGTTCTATCGTGACTGGCGCTAATTTCCCTTCAGCGATCTCGCCACAAACCAAAACACCTTTATGAGTATCCATTGGTTGTCCTCCGTTCACTTTTAATTCAGACACTGGACTTCAGACTTTAGACATCAGACCTGAATCTTCAAATTCAGACATTGGACTACAGACATTAGACAACAGACTCTTACTGTCTGACTCAAAGTATAATTATCTGCAATTCAGACACTGGTCTGCAGACGTTAGACAACAGACTTTTCTATATAAGAAATTAACCCTTGAAGTGTTCTCAAACTTTCCTGAGCCTTCGCCCATAACTCCTCATATGTTTTGGGGTCTAAATATTCCAATTCTTTTGTAAACCTGATGTAGTAACTCAACTCTGCCAACGATGATATAGCGATATACAAAAACTGTAAGTATTCATTCCTATTCTTCCTGGCTGACCCCTCTACGATATTTGCTGCCACGGATACTCCGGATCTTCTCATCTGAGATGTCAACCCCCAGACCTCACTCTTCGGGAATTTTTTTGTAGCCTTATATATCAAAAGTGCCAATTGATCTGCTAACTGCCATGCCTTTATCTTTGTGTAATCTCTTGCCATTTCCAGCCTTCAGTCTATTGTCTGAATCTTGAAATTCATGCACAGGACTTCAGACTTTAGACAACAGACTTTCTTATTTACTTACTTACTAAGGACCTCTCTTCGGTCTAATGTCTGGAGTCTATGGTCTGATGTCTGAATCTTGCAATTCAGATACTGGACTTCAGACTCTAGACATCAGACTCTTAATACGCAGAATTAAACCTACTGCTCTTTTCTCCTTACGTAATCTCTGTTTTTTCCCCTTTCTTGTCTGATGTCTGAGGTCTAAGGTCTATAGTCCAACTGTTTTTATAATCATATCAGTTTAATAATCTTCGAGGCGAGATTGACTCCGGCTTCACCAGGAGTACTCCCGGTAATCATCTCACACTCGGTCTTTCGGGTCGGCACAGAGAGACTGGTGACTTCAATATGGGCGTTCGCCTTGTCCAACTGCGAGGACTCAGCCCCGATATCCTGCGCCTTCCAGACCGGAATCTGCTTCTTGCGAGCCATCATCAGGCCCATTCCACCGGGAAGACGAGGGAGACCAATCTCACTGCTGACGGTAACCAGGCTTGGCATAGGGGCTTCCAGTACTTCATAGCCATCCTTCACCATCCTCTTTACCCTAAGCTTCTTGTCCACTGCCTCGATAGCACAGGCGAGGGTAATTACAGGGATGCCAAGTATTTCGGCCAGAATAGAGCCAACCTGACCAGCGCCCCAGTCAGCGGCCTGTCGCCCACACAGAACCAGGTCATACCCGCCAATTTTCTGGATCGCTTTCGCCAAGACATACGCAGTACCAAAGCTATCCAAGTTTTCGAAGGCTTCATCCTGGAGAACAAATCCATCGTCGGCCCCCATCGATATGGCGTGCTTTATCACGTCAGCAGCTTTCGCCGACCCCATGCTGATCACTGTTATTTTCCCTTTGTGCTTATCTTTGAGCCGGCATGCTGCCTCAATTGCTCGTTCATCAAATACGCTGATCACAGGCGGCACTCCGGCGGGAGGAATAACCTGTTTCGCCGCTGGGTCAATCTTGAATTTGGCCGGTGGTATCTCGGGGTCAAGTACTTGTTTAACGCAGACGATCGTATTCATACGACTCCCCTCCTAATTATTAACAGTCTCATAATAATAACGACATTGTTTTATAAAATCCCTCCTCACCTCCCTTTTCCAAAGGGAGGGAAAATACCCCTCTTTGGCAAAGAGGGGCAAGGGGAGATTTTGTGGAACATGTCTATTCAATTTTGAGACTCTTATTAAGACTGCTTCATTGCTGCTTCAACGAGTTCAACAAGGTCTCTTGCCTTCAACGAGTCCTGAATACCTTTATGTTCGATGCTATCCTCGAACATCTGTAGACAATAAGGGCAGGCGGTCACTACAGTCTCAGCCTTAGTCTTGAGAACGTCTTCAAGACGCATTTGATTAATCTTGGTCGTACCGGGCTGTTCTTCTATCCACATCAGTCCGCCGCCGCCGCCGCAGCAAAAGCCCGTGTCTCGCGAGCGTTCCATTTCTTCAAGCTTTGCCTTGGGAATAGCCTGCAGAATCCGGCGCGGCTCCTGATAGACGCTGTTATAACGGCCTAAATAGCAGGGGTCATGATAGGTGAGTGTGGAATTCAGCTCGTTGGTAAGTTTCAATTTGCCCTGCCTGATCAAATCAGCAATGAGCTGGGTATAGTGAACCACCTTGAAATCGCCGCCGTACCGAGGGTACTCATGCTTAATGGTATTATAGCAGTGGGGACAGGTGGTGATGATCTCTTTAATATTGTGGCTTTTGAAAATTTCAATATTTTGCTCCGCCATCATCTGGAACTGAAACTCATACCCTGCTCTTCGTGCCGGGTCACCGCAACAAGTCTCTGCCTCGCCTAATACCCCGAAATCGACTCCAGCCGCTTTCAGCACCCTCGTCATAGAAAGAGTCGCTTTGACATTACGCTCAACAAGAGCCCCGGTGCAACCTACCCAGAATAGGGTATCAGCATTATCACCGTCAGCCAATATTTTGAGGTCCAGATCACTTGTCCAGTCGCCCCTCAACCTCACCGACTGGACTCCAGCCCATGGGTGTCCTCTTGACTGCATATTTCTGAGCATCAGCTGGGCACTTTCTGGCATCTTGCTTTGCGTCAGCACCAGATTTCGCCTGAGGTCGATGATCTTGCGTATGTGTTCTATATTGACCGGGCATACTTCTTGGCAGGCGCCGCAGGTAGTGCAGGCCCAGATCTCCTCCTCGGTGACCACATCACCGATCATAGATTTGGTCGGGGTCTTGGCCGGGGCCTCGGCCTGGCTTTCCCCCTGGTTATCCGATGATGCCTCCGCCTTATTGGCAAGCAATCCAGGGCCCGCCTCCAGCAAATGTTCTTTCAAGTTATGAATCACCTCTCTGGGCGAGAGGGTCTTGCCACTCAACTGGGCAGGACAATTAACATGGCACCGACCGCACACAGCACAGGCATAAAAGTCAAGCAAGTCCTTCCACGTAAAGTCCTGAATCCTCGATACGCCAAAGGTCACCGACCCCTCAGGAGCTTCAAGTGCTTCAAGAGGAATGGGCTCAAGCACCACTTTAGGTCCCAGTTGTTTGAAGAAGGCATTCACAAGGGAGGCAAGAATGTGCAGGTGCTTGGAGCGGGGAATATAGACCATGAAGCTGAGGATCACCATGTAATGCAGCCACCACACTCCCCGGGAAGCTGCCTCCAGTGTCCCTTGTACAAGGCCGGTCCCGCTAAGGAAATCTGCTAGAGTTGCCCCAAGAGGCGGCCAGGAGGTGTGAACCCCACGGCTAGCATGGTCAAAGCCTACGCCGAAAACATGAAGGATCATCAGGGAAAAAACCATCATCAAAATGATGCCGGCTTCAGCAGTAGGCTCAAGTCTCGGCACTCTTATGACATAACGCCTGACAGCTGCCACGATTAAAGTCAAGGTTACCAGCACTGCGGCAATATCAAGGAAGGAAAAATAGACGGTCTCAAAGGGGGTACGCTCAATCAGCGGGGAAAGCCCAAAGCCTCCGGCCAGACCGATAAAGATGATGTAGCTAATGAAGAACAGGCTGAAGCACCAGAATAACAGAGCATGTCCGATTCCAGCCAGGTCCTTTCGAGTGACGGTTTTCAGGGTGCACCACTGGGGAACAACCTCAACCAGCATCGACTTGATTCTCTCCCCTATTCTGTCGAAGCGGTTCTCCTGCTTCCCCAAAAGCATCAGGCGAAAGAGGAAATAAAACCTCTGGCTAAATAGGCCGAAGGCGATGGCGAACAAAACCCAAAAAATGACATAGCCCGGTATGCCCCAATAGGTTGCGCTAACCGGCGACACGATACCCTCCTATTCGTAATTAGAAAATTGGTGACGCCCCGTCACGATAGATTAGCTTCAAAACGAATGCGGATAAAAATAAAAAATTAGTCCAGATTCAAACTCACTTTACACTGATTACATTTAACAGCGCCCCGAAAAACTTTATTGCCGCATCCAGGACAAACATAGCGGGCTTCTTCATCTTGGATCCATTTTTCAGTACCCACCTCTCGCCAATACGGAATAGCCCGTAAAATAACCTTTTTGCCTACAGCCATGGGAAACTTTTCAATATACTGACAAGGAAATCCATCGCATTGATGACATCCGGTGTAACCTTTCTCTCTTGTGCATTTCCTGATCTCACACTGTCGGCAGTGCATAAACTGTTCATCAGATAAGCAGCCACGGCATTTGATATCCTCTATCGAGAGGTTTTCACAATTAGGAAGAATACCTTTGCCGGTAACTCCCCCTTTGTAAAGATTGACTAACGCCCCCTTAAGTTTTTGATTATTGTCGCGGTGCGCAATATAAATGGCACAGACTCCGCAATAAAGACCACAAGGAGAAATAAGATCCGGATTTATCTTCATAATTTTTGTCCTTCTGGATTGATAATTTTCCTATATTGCAAACGCATAATAACCCCTCACTCCTTATCCGTCTCTCCTTTTTCTTTCTTTGTCTTTCTGACGATCGTTCTTTTTTCTTCAGGAATAGGAGGCGGAACAGGCGCACCTGTAATCTCCGTCACCGCACGAAATTTAGGGGGACAAACTTCAAAGCAAGTTCCGCATTTTATGCATTTCTCTTGATCAATCACGTGGATCAGGTTCTTACCACCTACAATCGCCTCTACAGGGCATCTCTTAGCGCAAGTCATACAGGCCTGGCACTTTTCCGGGTCGATATAGTACGAGATGACTTCGCTGAATAACTTGTCTATTTCGTCTTTGGTGAAAAGTGTGTCATATTGTTCCGGGTTCACAAGACGTGACGCCAGCTTCTCATTTTTCACCACCTTAATGTATGGGACTAACTTTGTAATTTCTGCAAGTTTGGACTTTAATTCATTTTGGTCTATTCCTTCACCTTTGCCAAGCGGTCCTAACTCCTTCACCTTGCTGCCAAACTCACTCATCACTTCGGCAAAAAGGATTCCTTCAGCGGAAGACATAAATTCGATCCTTAACCTATCTGGGTTCAGCCCGATGTGCTCCATTATTTTTCTACATAGAAGCACCATGTTGAGTGCATGGTAATTTCCATGAGTAATATAATTACATTCATTTAAACGGCAGCCCCCAATAAACACCCCGTCCATTCCATTTGAGAAAGCCCGGAGCACAAATTCCAGGTCGACTCTACCGGAACACATGACGCGAATCAGCCTGACTTCAGTTGTATATTGCAGTCTGGAAACTCCAGCCATGTCAGCAGCGCCGTATGCTCACCAATGGCAAACAAAACCTAATATTCTTGGTTTAAATTTAAGTCCTGCACTCATTCTTATCTAACTCCATTTGTCAGTAATCCCTGCATTCTTCACTAGTAGACTTCTCTGCAATTCAGACATAGTCTCGCTGTCTGAATCACAGTAGACTTCTACGCGTCTCCCGCCGCCGCATCAATTTCGGCTAACAGCTCTTCATCGGTATAGTGCTTTAGTTGAATAGCCCCTGTGGGACACTTTGCGTTGCAGAGACCGTCTCCTTTACAGAGAATAGGATTAACGACAGCCTTTTTGCCCTGTCGGGTCTCACGAAACTCTATGGCACCATACGTACAGGCTGAGATACATGCTCCACAACCCATACACTTCTTCTCATCCACCTCGCAAACAGAGCCGGAGGCGATGACTGTATCATGGGAGAGAAGCGTTAAGGCCCGGCCTGCAGCTCCATAAGCCTGGTTAATCGCTTCCGATATAAACTTGGGATAGTGAGCTATCCCACACAGATAAACTCCATCCGCGGCAAACTCAACAGGTCTTAATTTGACATGGGCTTCCTGGAAGAAACCATCCGGGCCCAAAGGTACCTTGAATAGTTGGGATACTTCCTTGCTTCCTGCGGAGGGAATAACGGCAGCAGCCAAAGCAATGATATCGGCATCTATTTCAAGCTTGTTCCCTAAAATATAATCTGTCGCAGTAACTCTTAGAATGCTCTTACCCCCCTCGTTAACAGCTTCCACCTGAGGTTGATCCTGAGGCTCATAGCGGATAAACTTTACATCTTTATCTGCCGCTTCCCTGTAATAATCCTCACTAAACCCATAAGTTCTTATATCCCGGAAGAGAATGTAGATATCCATCTTGGGGTTTATCTCTTTCAGTTTCAATGCGTTCTTTATGGACTCGCTACAACATATCCGGCTGCAGTAATTTCTCTCTTCATTTCTGCAGCCTACGCATTGGATCATCACGAGACTTTCTGCGTTAATGACCTTTTCGTCTCCTTGGTTGATCTGCTCCTCCAACTCAAGCTGGGTCATGACCCTGTCATTTTCTCCGTAAAGGTATTCGGCAGGTTGATATACATCAGTACCTACAGCAATGACGGCTGCGCCATGTTTTATCTCTGTGACCCCTCTTTCAGACTTTACCCTGGTTACGAAATTCCCAACATAACCGGTAGCCTCCGTGATCGTCGCATCCGTATAGACATGTACTAAGGAGTGTTGATATACCTTTTTTATGAGATCACGCAAATACGCCTGAACATCCAGTCCTTCCAGGGTAGTATGTATTTTTCGTCCTATTCCCCCAAGGTCTGTATCCTTTTCCACCAGGTGAACCTCATGCCCCTGCTCGGCTATGGAGAGAGCACAAGTCATGCCGGCTATACCCCCACCAACCACTAACGCCGCCTTGTTTACTGGCAGATCAAATTCCTGTAATGCCTCCAAATAGCAAGCTCGTGCTACCGACATCCGGATGATATCCTTTGCCTTTTGCGTGGCCTCTTCCTTTTCTTTAGAGTGGACCCAGGAGTTATGCTCCCTAATATTAGCCATTTCATAGTAATATTGATTAATTCCCGCCTCCCGAAGGGTCTCCCGGAATAATGGTTCAAGGGTCCTGGGGCTGCAGGCAGCGACAACCACTCGATTGAGCCCTCTTTCCTTTGCCATGTCTGTTATTTCTTTGGCACAATTAGCAGCACATGAAAATAGCTGTTCCTGAGCGTAGACAACATTGGGTAAGGTTAAGGCATATTCAACTGCGGAAGGAACACTTACTACCCTTCCGATATTAGCCCCACAATGACACACAAAGACTCCTATCTTTGGCTCTTCTTTGGAGGCATCCCTTTCCGGCGGATATATCTTTTCTTTGTCCAGCTTCCCTCGCCTGTAGTCAAGGAGTTGACCACATTGGGAGCCAGCCCCGCTGGCGGTAAAAACCGACTCGGGAATATCTGTAGGACCCTGGAAGGCTCCGCTTACAAAGATCCCAGGCCTGGTGGTCTCCATAGGATTAACAGGATTAACCTTACAAAAATTGTGAGAATTGAGCTCGATGCCGAACTTATTTGCCAGGCCCTTCGCATCATCAGGAGGGTTCAATCCGATGGATAATACCACCATATCGAATTCTTCCTCTTTAACTCCATCGTCGGGTGTAGAATACCGTATGGTTACATTCTTGGTTTCCGGGTTCTCTTTTACGATGGATGTAAAGCTTCTTATAAACCGAATCCCGGGAAGTTTCTCTGTTCTTTGGTAGAATCGCTCAAAATCCTTGCCATAGGAACGAATATCGTTATGGAATATGGTACACTCTGCCTCCGCGTCATGCTCTTTTGTCAAAATGACCTGTTTCTGGGTATACGTGCAGCATACGGCTGAACAATAGCTGTTACCACCCGGGGGATTAACCTGTCTGGAACCGACGCATTGAATCCAGGCTATTTTATGGGGATGCTTCTTGTCGGAAGCACGCAGTATCTCACCTTCGTATGGCCCGGTGGCGCACATCAGCCGTTCATAGTCCATACTGGTTACTACGTTCTGCAGCTTTCCGTAGCCATATTCATTCCCCACCTTAGGATCAAATGCCTCAATGCCAGGAGACAGAATGATCGCCCCTACTTTTACTTCTACCTTCTCCGCCGTTTGATTCAAATCGATGGCCTTATTCTTACAGACAGATTCGCAAATACCACATTTCTTCTCTTTAAGGTAAAGACAGCTTTCATCAATATAAGTGATAAGGGGAATGGCTTGAGCGAAATAGATATGGACGGCTTTATTCTTCGATATTTCCTGATTAAATTGATCAGGGTATTTGACCGGGCAATATTCTACACAGGTCGTACAACCCGTGCACTTGCTCTCTATAATATATCTGGGCTTTTTAATCAGGGTTACCTTGAAGTTCCCTGCTTCCCCCTCTACACTGTCAACTTCAGTATAGGTCAGGACCTCTATATTGGGATGCCGGCCGACCTCGACCAGTTTGGGCGCGAGTATTCAGATGGAGCAGTCATTGGTGGGAAAGGTCTTGT
>Ga0315281_10001652_pt1 | contig 33066 bp, 34 predicted proteins | sample YL17G07_0_MG_FD_204540 | JGI IMG/M metagenome (GOLD analysis project Ga0315281, IMG submission 204540) | Sediment microbial communities from Yellowstone Lake, YNP, Wyoming, USA - YL17G07_0 | ecosystem: Environmental > Aquatic > Freshwater > Lake > Sediment | place: USA: Wyoming | collected...
AGATTATCCGCTGACTGTACCAATGGAGTAAACCTCATGTCAATCTCACATTGCCCGGCAGTTGCTACTTCATGATGCTGCGCCTCAATATGTATTCCGCACTTTTGCATTGCCATTACCATTTCAGCGCGTAAGTCTTCAAGCGAGTCAGTAGGAGGCACAGGGAAATAGCCTTCTTTGTGTCTTGGTTTATATCCAAGATTAGGCTCTTCATATGAGCCGCTGTTCCAAATGCCTTCTTTTGAGTCAATATAATAATAACCGCTGTTTGCGGTTTGATCAAATCTTATGTCATCAAATACAAAAAATTCTGCCTCTGGACCAAAATATGCCGTATCTGCTATGCCTGTTGACTTTAGATATTTGACAGCCTTTTGAGAGATATAACGAGGGTCGCGGTTATATGCCTCTTTTGTAATTGGGTCAAATATATTACATATAAGACTTAGTGTCTTATATTTTCTAAATGGATCAAACATTGCAGTTTCCTGATCAGGGATAATAAGCATGTCTGACGCATTAATTGCCTGCCAGCCCCTGATTGATGAGCCGTCAAAGCCAAATCCTGATTCAAATGAATCAAGGCTTAACTCCGATATTGGCACTGAAAAATGCTGCCAAATACCCGGTAAGTCAATAAATTTCAAATCAACCATTACAGCTTCATTTTTCTTTGCAAATTCTAAAATTTCTTTTGGTGTCAATTTCTAATCCTCCTTAGTTTTTTTAAAACGTAGGGGCAATCTTTTGGCTGCCCTGTTAGTTCTATAATTGGGCAGGTTCAAGACCTGCCCCTACGTCTGATATACAATAGTATCTTAGTATACAAAAACCTTGCCAAAAAAATATCTTAAAATTTAAATTTATATATTGTTTAGGTTTTGTTAAGAAATTTCTAAAGAAATAGCCCTCAAAATAACCCTAACTAATCCTATAACCAGATTTTCCGTTATAATAAACCTTGATATTTTTCCTTCCAAATTCAAGGGCATCTTCATAGCTATCAAAGAATACGTCGATGCTTTTCCCCTTTATAAGCCTGCCTGTATCCTCAGCAATTCTCCACCCTATACCTTCGATATAGACAATTGAACCAAGCGGGATGATATCTGGATCAACGGCTACAGTCCTCAAACTATTAGGTTTTGTGCCAGTTTTGGTCTTTCCATATTGTGCCCATTTTCCGCAGCTTAGCGGTGATTTGTCATATGCGGTTACCTCAAATACCTCAGATTTGAGGCTTGTGATGAATTTTTTCTGCCTGCCTTCAAATGATGCGCTTTCTATTGCCAATTCAGAGTTCTTGGTGTCAAGTTGTGCCATGATTACCTTGGTTTCATATAATCTTTTAACATTAAAATACATGCTGATAAAAAGTCCTAGTATAAGGACAGAAAAAATGTAGAACCATTTTTTTCTAAAAATCATCCTTAACCTCCTTTTTTTTGGTCAATTTTTTTGATCAATTGCCTGAAAATCAGACAACGGTGGTTAATTATTAGACAAAGAATCCTGAATAAAAATTCTTTGCCCTTTGAATATACGCAGGAAATAACCTGTTTGTTTCGTCCTGCATAGCTTTGTGGTCAATTGGCTCATCTTTCATCCAAAGATTAATAATCTCAGGCGTAACTTCAATGTGATATTGAAAGGCATACACATTATTGCCATATCTAAACCCTTGATTTGGAAAAAGTTCTGAGCTTGCAAGCCTGACTGCGCCTGCAGGTATATCAAATGTCTCGCCATGCCAGTGAAATAAAGTCAAGGTTTTATTATCTGGATTAATCAAAGTTGAGAATAAATTATCGTTTCTGCCATCTTGCGTTACATCAAGGGTATACCAGCCAATCTCTTTTCCCTTACCCTTATATACGTCAGTTGAAAGCGCTTTGGCTATAAGCTGCGCCCCAAGACAAATACCTAATATCTTCTTTCTGTCATTTATAAATTCTCTGATAATCTCTATCTCATCGGTGAGATATGGATAATCCTTTGAATCATTTACGCTCATTGGTCCGCCCATAATAACTAATGTATCGTATTCAGCGCTGTCAGGACATAACTGGGTCTGCATATTAACAATAGAATAGGCAATATTCAACTTCATCAGATGTTCTTCTATTGTTCCTGGCCCTTCATGTTCAATATTCTTTAATATTAATACGCCTGACATAGCTTTAATACCCCCTTAAATTTTTAAAATCTACAAAATAATAGCCGTCTGAATGGCTCTGGTAGTAGTAGTTAAATTAAAGTTTCTGCCGCATTAGGTTTTGCTAACGGCTCTTATTTACTTTAAGACACATTGAATCAATATTGAATGAAGCGATTTCCTTAGTTTTCTAATATAGCATAGGCAAATATGCTTTGTAAAGCTATTTTATTATTTTTTATAAATAAAAGTTGTTTATAGGTATAAATGTCTGAAATAAAAGGATTTATTAAAGGTAAAAGATTCACAGCAGAGGCGCAGAGAAAGATAATAATTAATAAAAAAAGAAAAGAATTCACCATAGAGACAAAGAGTCTTAGGGGCAGGTCTTGTGCCTGCCCTGTTGTCGTGGTAACCGTGTTTATTGCTCTGTACCGAACTTAAAAAAGGGCAGGCACAAGACCTGCCCCTACGTCTCTAAGGACAAGTAAGTCATTTTTGTAAATACTTTTGCAAGAGGCTCAATAATTTTATTATTTGTCTTTCTCTTTGCTCTTTGCGCCTCTGTGATGAATTCCTTTTTGCCTTTCGCTTTTTTCCTCTGCGACTCTGCGTCTTAGCAGTGAATAGTTTTTTTTAAGAGTTTTAAAGTAATAACATCTTGTATTTTATAAATGTTATCCTTTATAATCTGTAAGTATGTGTTATTAAAATGGACAAAAGCTAAAATGCTTATACCCATTTAATTTATTATACTTATAATAGGAGGTTTATTTATGGCGATCAAGATTGGAATTAATGGATTTGGCAGAATCGGGAGAAATTTTTTCAGGTCATGTTTACTCAACAAGGAAATTGATGTTGTTGCAGTAAACGATTTAACAGACCCTAAGACATTGGCTCATCTGCTAAAGTATGACTCAGTAATTGGAAACCTTGATGCTGAGGTTTCTGCAGGGACTGACAGCATCACTGTAAACGGCAAGACAATCAAGGTTCTTGCTGAGAAAGACCCTGCAAATCTTCCATGGAAGGCTTTAGGCGTTGAGTTTGCAATTGAGTCAACTGGATTATTTACAAAGAGGGATGCAGCAAGCAAGCATATTTCAGCAGGCGCAGGTTTTGTATTGATTTCTGCTCCAGCAACAGACCCTGACATCACAGTATGTATGGGCGTAAACAATGAATTGATAGACCCATCAAAGCACAAGATTATCTCAAATGCCTCATGCACTACAAACTGTTTAGCTCCTTTTGCAAAGGTATTACACAAGGAATTTGGAATTGTTAAAGGTTTAATGACCACAATTCATTCATACACAAATGACCAGAGGATACTTGACTTCCCTCATAAGGATTTGAGAAGGGCAAGGGCAGCAGCTCTCAATATGATCCCAACAACGACAGGCGCAGCTAAGGCAGTCGCATTGGTTCTGCCAGACCTCAAGGGCAAATTAGACGGTTTCTCCGTAAGGGTCCCGACCCCGAATGTATCAGTTGTTGATCTTGTTGCTGAACTTGGCAAAAACACAACTAAGGAAGAGGTAAATGAAAAACTCAAAGCAGCTGCTAACGGCCCTCTAAAAGGCATTTTACAGTTCTGCGAAGAGCCTCTCGTTTCTTCTGACTTTAAGGGAGACCCACATTCATCATCTATTGACGCTTCCCTTACAACAGTAATAGGCGGAAATTTAGTAAAGGTTATCTCTTGGTATGATAACGAATGGGGTTACAGCACACGCCTAAAGGATCTGTTATTATACGTAGCTTCAAGGAGGTAATATCATGGCTGCCTTCAATAAACTTGTAATAACTGATTTGGCTTTAAAAGGTAAAAGGGTATTTATAAGGGTGGACTTTAATGTCCCATTAGATGAATCCCAAAATATTACAGACGATACAAGGATAAAGATGGCGTTACCTACCATAAAGAAAGCCATTGAGATGGGCGGGAGAGTTGTGCTTGCCTCTCATCTTGGTCGTCCAAAGGGAAAGGTTAACCCTGCATTATCTCTGAAACCAGTTGCTGACAGGCTTTCAAAGCTGTTAGGCAAGCCTGTAGTATTTGCAAAAGATTGTATTGGATCTGAGGTTGAATCCTTAGTAAAAGGACTCAAGGATGGAGATGTGATGATTCTAGAGAATCTTCGTTTTCATGACGCAGAGACCAAAAACGATGAGATATTTTCAAAGGCTCTAGCAGGATTGGTTGACGTTTATGTAAACGACGCCTTTGGAACAGCGCATAGGGCGCATTCCTCAACTGCTGGTATTACTAAATTTGTAAAACAGTCTGCCGCTGGGTTTCTTTTAGAAAAAGAGATTAATTACCTCTCAGGGGCAGTAAATAATCCTAAGCGTCCATTTGTCGCAATAATTGGAGGCGCAAAAGTTTCTGGAAAGATTGATGTGCTTGAAAACCTTGCTGACAAGGTAAATGCGGTTATTGTCGGCGGAGGAATGGCTAATACATTTTTTAAATCTATGGGACATGCTATTGGCGATTCACTTTGCGAGGATGAGATGCTTGATACAGCAAGGACTATTTCAAAGAAACTTGAGAAAAATAAGGTTAAATTTTTCCTGCCGATTGACTGTGTCATTGCAAAGGATATTGAGCCGGGGACAGAGACCAAAATCGTAGCAGTTGATAAGGTGCCTGCTGGATGGAAGATATTAGATATAGGCCCAGAGTCTTCTAAGTTGTTTAAGTCTGCGCTCTCTGACGCAGAGACCATTGTATGGAATGGGCCAATGGGAATGTTTGAACAGGAGGCATTTTCAAGCGGGACATATTCGCTTGCACATGCGGTAGCAGAGTCTAAGGCTGTAAGTATAATTGGAGGCGGAGATTCTGTGCTTGCTGTCAAACGCGCTGGAGTTGAGGATAAAGTAACATTTATATCTACAGGCGGAGGCGCATCATTAGAATTGCTTGAAGGCAAGGTTTTACCGGGACTTGCTGCCTTAACGGATAAATAATCAAACATTAAATATAGGGGTACGATATATCGTACCCCTATAACCTAATATTGCCCGCCTTTGACTTGTCAAGTAATTAAGGATTTAGATAAAATTAAATAGAGATGAACTTTCAATATGACAAAGAAACCGATATGCTTTATATTAAACTTGGCTGTGGTGCGAGCAAGGAATCTGAGGAAGTGTCAGATGGTATTGTTTTTGATTATAATGAAGATAGTCGTATTATAGGTATTGAGATTGAGGATGCAAGTAAGTTAATAAAATAAAAATTTGTAGGGGCGAACCTATGTGTTCTCCCCTGAGGGCAGACACTCAGATCTGCCCCTACGATATAATATTATTCTCTATGAAAGAAGGACATTTTCATTTTGACATTACAATCGCATTTTTCATGTTTGACATTTTCCATTTTTATGAGGTTAAAAAAAAGTATCAATATTCCGCATACCATGTAGTACCCTGACTATCTCAAGGCCATTACTAATCGGTAAATAAAAAATAAGATATTGACCAACAGGGAAACTTCTCAACCCAGTATGGAGTTCATCCCTGTTTATACCCATATTTGTGAACTGTGCGAGTTTACGGCTTGTTTCCTCAATTTCATCAAGAAGTTTGTCCGCTTTATTAGGGTTGTCTTGTGCTATGTGAAGCCAAATTTCCTCAAGATCATTTTCAGCTTCGGGGCGTTTGAGGATTATAGACATCAACCAGTCGCCTTAGTTTGTTGAGCAGCAAGCCGCTTACGGCTCCGTGCTTTAATAGCTTCCATGTCTAAAGGTGAAGGCTTTCCACTATCAAAGCCTTTTTTTATTTCAGCCTTTAACTCTTTAATATGTCTTCGGTCTCGTTCTTCAAGAAGACGCAATGCTTCATGCAAGACTTCACTTGCTGAACCATAAAGCCCGCTGGCTACTTTCATCTTAATCAGTTCTTCAAGCTGTGGTGTAAGTATAACATTCATGATTTAATCAACCTTTATTTAAATACCAACATTTTTATAAAATTCTTATGTTTTATTCTATCATGGGTAAGACTTATAAGCAAGGAAATAAATCAGTGTAAGACCAACATAAAAATGTCCAACGTTGGTTCAATCTGGTAGATTGAACCAAAATATTTGCTATATCAAAATTTCAACTATTACAAAATTCTCAAACATTATGGTTTAGGCTTCAAGTCCGAACCATCAAATAGTTATATTTGTCAAATGTCGAGAACTGCCCCCTTTAAATTCCTTCCGCGCACGAGCAAGGAATCTGATAAAGTGATAGATGGTATTGTTTTTGATTATAATGAAGATAATCGTGTAATAGGTATTGAGATTGAGGATGCAAGCAAGTTAATAAAATAAAAATTTGTAGGGGCGAACCTATGTGTTCGCCCATGAGGGCAGACACGCAGGTCTGCCCCTACGATATAATATTATTCTTGATGAAAGAGTAGTTGCAAAGGTTATTAGTGGGAAATGAGGAATTGATTTTCGGATAGGAATGGCATTATAATATAATAATTCGACGATCTTGATTTTTAATCCATATTATATTAAAATATTATATGGATTAAATTAATATAACTAATTGTATCATGATTTTAGCGATTATATTTGCTCCTATTTTTGCTGTTCGAGTAAGTATCTATTTGGAAGTAAGAAAATCAGAGGAGAAAAGAAGATTGTCTATCTTTAAAACGCTAATGGCGACTAGAAGCAGAAATTTATCAATGGAGCATATTGATGCACTAAATATGGTTTATCTTGAGTTTAATAAAAATAATAAAAATCAGAACACGATTAGAGATAATTGGAAAACCTATATTGATCATTTATCAAGTCAATCAATAACAAATGAAAGTTGGGAGTTAAAAAGGGTTGATTTATTTATTGAATTATTATACACAATGGCAACCTATTTTAAATATGGAATTAACAAGGTTGATATAAAAAATCTTATTTATTTACCAAAGTATTTTTACGATATTGAAAATGATAACACATTAATTAGAAAAGGTATAGTTGCTTTATTTTCTGGTAAAGCAGCATTGCCTATGGAAGTAAAATCCTTTCCAATCTCTGAAAATATTGAGGAAGTACAACAAAAAAACTGATTATTAGTAGAAAAATTATTAACAGGCGAACTTTCTTTAAAGGTGCAAATTGAATCATCAGAGAAACAATGTTTGCAAGACTCAAAAAAGTAAATACCTGGAATATAGTTACCAACTAATACCCTGCCTTCTTAAAGAGTCTTGCGCGCCTTTATTCCCCAAACGAGCAGCCCTTTTTACATCATCAATAGCCTGTTGTTCATTACCTAATTTATCATAACAAAGTCCTCGACTATAATAAGCTATTGCATCTTGAGGATTGAGTTCTATAATTTTATTCGCATCTTGAATTACCTTCTGATAATTACCTAATTCAAAATAAGAATCCCCACGATTATAATAAGCACGTGTATCTTGAGGATTGAGTTCTATTACTTTATTAAAATTCTTAATAGCCTGCTGATATTTACCTAATAAATAATAAGAAAACCCCCGCATATAATAAGCATCTGCATATTGAGGATTAAGTTCAATTGCCTTGTTAAACGCAGAGATTGCCTTTTCCCACTGTACAGCATAAACAGCCGTCTGCCCCTTTTCAAACCAATCAACTGCGCTTAATCCTGTTATTGTCTTATTATATGCCTTTATATTTTTTGCTTTTTCTTTTATATTCTTCGTTTTTTCTTTTTGTCCTTGATTTTGAATATTTGGTGTTTCCTCAATCACTGCCCTAAGTCTATTATTCTCCTTAACTAATTCATCCGCCCTCTTTTTCGTATCCTCAAGTTCCTTTAATTTATTCTTATCTTTAACAAGTTTCTTCAAAGCCTTTTCTACTTCCAGCGGGTCGGCAGATACCTTTGCCTTTAATCAGTAAGACTTGCCATCCCATTTTTCATCTTCAATTACCGCAGAGACAATACCCGCAGAATAAGAGATTATCTGGTCTTTTGAAAACTGAAAATTCTTTACCTCTGTTTCAGTGATAAGATATGTCCCCAGTTCCTCAAGCAATAATCTCTTTACAGTCTCAAGGGCAAGGGTTCTGCTTGAGTTCTTACTATCAAAATCGCTTGCTTGGTAGGTATATTCCTTTTCAAATGTCTTGACCTCAGCAAAGGCTGTATTTACTGCGAATAACAGAATTATTACAGAAAAGATTAAATATTTGATGTTTCCCATATTGTCCCCCTTGAATTGAAAAATAAAAACCAGATACCCCGTCTGCTTATACATCCACCTATGTCCAAAAAAGGGGAATTAAAAAAACCATTCATTTTGGTTATAGTATAACATAGCAATTTGCAATTAATACAATAATATTTTTATATATAGATATTTGCCGTAGGGGCAGCAAAGCGCGCCTGCCCTTTTTTTTTGAGTTTGGCGCTATTGCTTTATACAGGGCAGGTACAAGACCTGCCCCTACGACTCTGTGCCTCTGCGCTGAATTCCTTTTCTTTTTAATATGCTTTTTTATTACTTTTGCAAGAGGCTCTATAGAACATCTTTAATCTGCTCAAATGCCTCATCAGGCGTGATACTGTAAAGGCATTTCTTAAAGTCAGGTATCTTGCAGCGTTCATTATAGCATGGCCTGCATTCAAGGTCATTATTTTGTATAATAATCTTTTTATCTGTCCATGGAGCATGATGTTCAGGGAGCGCAGTTCCATAAAAGCCTGCAACAAATGTATTTTTAGCTGCTGCAACATGCAGAGGGCCGCTGTCATTGCCAATAAATAAATCAGAGGCTTCGCAAAGCGCTGCAAATTCAAATAGATTCAAATTCTCCGCAATTATTGGCAGGGGGGTCTTCATTAATCGGGTAATTTCCGTTATCAGGGCAGCTTCATTAGGTCCTGCTGTAAGTATAATCATACATTTCGCATAAAGCAAGTCGCATAATTGCGCAAACCTATCAGTACCCCATTGTCTTATTGGATTTCTTGCACCAGGGTGAATAACAACAATCTTTTTCCCATTATTATTTGACAGTTCTGGTATTTTTTCCATTAATGTTTTATAACAGTGCGGGTCAAGGTTAAATTCAATGGTTGTATCAAATATCTCATATCCAAGTTCTGTTAAAATATTAAGGTGATGTTCTACCTGATGGTTATTGTTTTTGTGTCTTTGATTTAAAGATGAAGATATATGGGTATAGAGGCGATTTCTCAATAGATTTTCATTGTTATACCCAATTATATAATCAGCCCCTGAAAGAAAACTTATATAAGCAGGTCTATCTGAATCTGTAAGTTCAAATATTGCATCCAAATTAATATCCCTTATGGTTTTAATAAATTTATAAAAAGACCAAATACCTTTCATGGTATTAAGATCATAGGTAATTACCTTATCAACATAAGGATTCAAAAGAAAAAGAGGCTCACTGGCAATATTCACAATTACGGTCAACTTAGCAAGGGGAAGATTTTTTTTCAGATTTTTGATAAATGGTATCATCCAGACAGAATCCCCAATATGCGCTAATTTAATAATAGCTATGTTGTTAGAATTTTTTAATTTAATACCAATATCATGATTTAGATAATTATATTTCATATTAGAGATTGCACGCCTCTAAGGGTCTTAGACCCTTTAAAATATTCATAATTAGCTATTCTAAAATATTTATTCTATTTAGGTCAATTATACTTGCCAAATTAAGATAAAATGGTTTATGATGGAAATATTAAATAATCAAAATCACTGGATGCGTTCATTATTGTAATGGGCATCTAAAATATTTAAGGAGGTATAAGATGAAGACACCTGTTGTTGACAATGATCTCTGCACTGGTTGTGAGACATGCGTCTCAATATGCCCAGATGTATTTGAGATGAGGGATGATATTGCTGTAGTTGCAAACCCTGACAAGAGCGAATCCTGTGATGTACAGGAAGCCATTGACACATGCCCTTCCGAAGCAATCAGTTGGGATGAGTAAAAGAGATAAAACGCGGTCGCCGGGTATGCTAATCTCGCAGCCCGGCATATCACCTTGTAAGCCGCATTTTTAAATTCAATGATAAAAAAAAAGAATTCACCGCAGAGACGCAGAGTACACAGAGGTACGCAGAGGAAGATAAAAGATGAAAATGAATAAAATAAAAAAACTATGAAATTATTATTAAATCTTTTTTGTGATCTCTGCGGTGAATACTATTTGAATTGGTATAAACATTAAGGGATTAGAATGGAATATATTGTAGTATTTATCACAGCGCCAAATGAAGAAGAGGCAGCAAAGATTGGAACTGCAATTGTTACCGAAGGTCTGGTCAAATGTGTAAATATAATAAGAAATATCCGATCTATTTATCAGTGGAAAGGGAATATTGAAGATCATTCAGAGGTCTTGATTATTGCCAAGACTAAAAAAGAAAAATTTGCTGCATTATCTCTGGCTGTAAAATCTCTGCATAGTTATGAAGTCCCAGAAATAGTGGCAATCCCCATTGCAGACGGCTCTACGGATTATCTAAATTGGCTTGGGTCTTTATAAAGTTATACAATAAACTATCATAGGGGCAATTTTCTGAAACGAGTCTTAGACCCTCAATTGCCCCTTCAGATTTTAAAATATTAATATTTAAACAGCGACAACAGATTTAATCTCTGGAATTGCCTGTTTTAACCTTGCTTCAATACCATTTTTGAGCGTCATAGTTGACATAGGACATGACCCGCAGGCTCCAACTAATCTTACCTTAACAACTCCATCGGCTGTAACGTCAACAAGTTCAACATTTCCACCGTCTTGTAAAAGCATTGGTCTAATTGTATTAAGCGTATTCTCTACAGTTGATCTCTCAAGCATAATCTGCCTCCTTTTTAAATTGACTTATATTTTAATTATAAAATAAACATTGTAAAATATGCTATGACCAAAATCATTTTTTTCTAATAACAAATTCTGTCCTCTCTGTCCTATCAAAATCGGACAGTCTATCCTATTAGTCTTGGAAGATATTCTATTAAGCCCTTATAATATAAGGATAATATTCTCTGGCATGAAAGTTGTATTAATATAGGTATAGTTAATTAATAATAATTACATAAATAGGAGGTAATGAAAAATGTTAACAACACAATTATGGAAAGAGGGTTTTGACACAGATTTTTCAAGATGGGACGATTTGTTTAAGAGGTATCTTTCGACTCTTAGTTCGTCAGATGTTGAGGCAGTTCCGCCATTAAATATCTGGACAAATGAGTTTGGGGCAAAGGTCACAGTTAAACTGCCAGGGTTTAGTGATGAAGAGATTGATGTATCTGTACAAAATGACAGTGTAACCATAGGACATAAGGCTCAAGAAGGTCTTAAAGATACATTTGTTAGGACAATAGAGCTTCCTTTCAGCATTGAGTCTGGAATGGTTGAGGCATTATATTCAAAGGGTATTCTTACATTAACTCTGCCGATTGCAGAGGCTCAAAAACCAAAAAAGATTAGTGTTAATTAATATAGGAGGTGATATTATGTCTGAGATAACAAAGGATCAGGGTAGACGCATTTATAACCCAAAGGTTGATATTTGCGAAAAGGAAGAGGAGATTATCCTTACGGCTGAGATGCCAGGCGTTGGGCAGGGAGATGTGGATTTAACCTTAGAGGGCGATATTCTAACTCTGTATGGACATACTCAGGATGATAATTTTGAGGGATACATTAAGACATACTCTGAATATGGCGCTGGAGATTATAAAGGCGTATTTAAGCTTACAGAGATAGTTGATAGAACTCAAATTGGGGCATCACTAAAGAATGGGATATTGACGATTACCTTGCGCAAGGTAGAAGCCGCAAAACCTCGCAAGATTGAGGTTAAACTTGCGGCTTAATGAGTTGGGGCTGCATGCATCCCCTGTATAAACATATTAGGAGGTGGGAAAATGTTACCAGTAAGCTTCAAAAATCTAATTCCACGCAGACAGAGGGGTTTAATTGATCCAGTTACCCCATTTAGCTCAGTAACAGGAGAGCTTGAGAAGGTATTTCACAGGTTTTTAGAGGACATGGACATTGATTTCTGGGGCGGCAGGTCTTCAATATTAAGGCCTGATATTGATATGATTGAAGGTGATAATGATGTAAAGATTATTGCTGAACTTCCAGGGCTGACTGAAAAGGATATTGACCTTTCAATCTCAAATGGCTGCCTGACCATTAAAGGTGAAAAACACTCTGAAAATGTTCAGGATAGAGAGGGCTATTATTGCAAGGAACGCTCTTATGGCAAGATTGAACGCTCAGTAAACCTGGGAGAAGGTTTAGATATGGATAAGATAGAGGCAGAGTTAAAAAACGGTATATTAACAGTGAAGATACCTAAACTGGAAGAGGCCAAAGGAGCGGCAAAAAAGATTGCAGTAAAGACAGTCTGATTGTTATCAGAAACCTTGGCATAGCCAGCGTGATAATGCTGGCTATGTTTTTTTAACTTTTTTTCTTTAAATGTTTTAATTTGTTAAATTAATTTAATTATTTTATTTTCCTCTGTGCGCCTCTGTGAACTCTGTGTATAGGTGAACTCTTTAATAATTTTACTACTATGAATGCAACTTGGTATTAAAGAATTAAATTAATATCTTCCTCCCATCCCCGACCCTTAGAGTTATCTTATTTGTATCAAGATACTCCAATAATGGCAGGGCATATTTTCTGGTAGTGCCTATAAGGTCGCGGAATTCTGCAACTGATATATCTTTTTTTTCTTTAGAAAATTCTTTTATTGCAGTCATCATCTTATCAAATGCGCCTTTTTCAAGATATATTGAATCATTAATGCGGATTATCTGTCCCTGTAACGCTAGGTATTTTAATATATCCCATACTTGATTTTCCTTCATGATTATTGTCTCTGCAATCTCTTTTTTTGTTAAAGGATTAAACTCTGCATTTTTTAATAATTCCAGTATTTTTGCTGTCATTACCACATCTATCCCTGTTTGAGTCTGCTTGAACTGTCTTAATCTAACGTATTCTTTTTCAATAATAATCTCATTATCTAAGGATAGTATCTTAAAAAATAACTTGTTTTCAACAGAGAGAAACAGACCCTTTAACGCCTCTTTTGGCATGCCTTCTTTTAATGGATATTTTTTATGAAATTCTCTTAATTTGGATTCAATATCTTTATAAAGAGAGGTTAATGTTTCTTTATCAAATATCGTGGTATCAATCTTAATAATAAGTCCATTTTTAGATAATTTATCTATGGCATTATTGATTATCTGGGTATCTTCATTTATAAAAATCTTGAGTTCAGAAATCTCCATTCCAATTAGACCATAGTTTTTTATCTTTTCATGGAGCTTATCCTTTAATTCGCCTTTATAATAAATATTAAGGTCATCAAGACCCTTAGTCTTTTTCCTTCTTATTGGAAACGGGTCAAGCACTATTCCACCGCCAATGGTTTGAAGAGGCGAGATTCTACGAATAATAAAACGCTCACCGTTTAATGCTACAATTGGACTGCTGAGTCTTAATTGGCAAAATGCGGATTCCTCACTGTTTATCACGGTTTTATCATAGATAATCACCCGCGCAATGACCTCGCTGCTCCCGATATGAAGATGTATAGTTGCGCGATTTTTAAGAGGGGGAGATCCTTTTAATAGTGTTAGAAGGGTGTCCAGCTTATCCGTAACCTTAAATACATTGGCAGCAGACACGACATCTCCTCTGATTATATCGTCTTTATCAACTCCCTGCAGATTAAGGGCAGCCCTTTGTCCAGCAGATGTTTTATCCATAAAACTGCCATGACTTTGCACGCCTCTGACCTTACAAGTTATACCTTTTGGGAGTATCTCAATCATTTCATCGGTCTTGATGCTTCCTGAGATAACTGTGCCAGTAACAACCGCGCCAAATCCCTTTAAAGTAAATACCCTGTCAATTGGCAGTCGGAAGAGTCCGCCTGTTGATTTAGGTTTAATCTTCTTTGATAGTTCTTGTATCTTGGACTTTAGCAGTTCAATATTTTCACCTGTCTTTACAGAGACGGCAATTATAGTATTAAAATCATCTAAAAACGTGCCTTTAATAAAATCGCTTACTTCATCATGCACCAATTGCAGGAATTCACTATCAACCAGATCGCTTTTTGTTAATGCTACAATACCAGCCTTGCATCCAAGCATATTGCAGATAGCAAGGTGTTCAATAGTCTGAGGCATAACGCCTTCATCTGCTGCAATGACCAAGACCACAATATCAACCGAACCAGTGCCGGCTAGCATATTTTTAATCAATCTCTCATGACCAGGGACGTCAATTATCCCAACCGTTAGATCATCAAATTTGAGGTCTGCAAATCCAAGGTCAATAGTAATCCCTCTAAGTTTTTCTTCCTTTAGTCTGTCTGGGTCAATCCCTGTCAGAGCCTTGACAAGTGAACTCTTACCGTGATCAATATGACCTGCTGTGCCTAGTATTATATGTCTCATTTGATATGTTAGCACATTAGGAGGAGTTTTTTCTTGAGCGCTGCAATTGGATTATTTATAGTTGACCTAATATTATATATAAGTATATTATGATTAATGAAATATCTATACATAGACAATTTTAGGGGTTTTAGAAAAACCTATATTCCAATAAAGGATATTAATTTTCTTGTTGGCGAGAATAGTACGGGTAAGACTTCTATTCTTGGATTGATAAAAAAATTATCGCCGCAATTTTTCTTAACAGATATTTCATTTAATATAGATGATCTTAACATCAGGCTATTTGATGATGTTGTTAATAAAAAACTTCCCGATAGTAATTACTTTAGTATTGGAATGATTAAACTTGATATAAAAACTAATAAGGTAACACACGCCTTTCTTATGACATTCATAGAAAAACAAGATGGCGTTTCAGGTATATATAGATATACACATTTTTATAGAAAAAAAGGAATAGACATTATTTATGATGAAGAAAATTGGTACAAAAAATTTGATAATATAATTTCCTACAATTTAGATGAATTTAAAGAAAAAGTCTATAATATTTGGCAAATTGACCATATAAATAAAAATATTGATTACACAGAATATAAATCATTGCCTTCAAATACTCTAATAGTTGGTATTTCGCAATGGCTTTATGATGAAATAATTAATGAAGATATAAATTATCAAATATTATTAGATAATAATCTTAATTTTGCTAATGTTGTTTGGATGGCTCCGATAAGAACAAAACCAAAACGCACTTACGATGAATTCATATTTCAATACTCTTCAGAAGGCGAGCATATTCCATATTTACTTAAAAAAATATACAACGATAAAGATAAAGCCAAAGATTTTAAGAAAATTTTGAACAAATTTGGCAGACAAAGTGGTATGTTTGATTCAATTAAAGTAAAAAAATTCGGTAATGCCGTTAACTCTCCTTTTGAGATACAAGTAGTTTTAAATAATATGACCATAAATATTATAAATGTAGGTTATGGGGTTTCACAATCACTACCAATTTTAATTGAATTTATAGCAAGACCAAAAGATACATCTTTTGTCATTCAGCAGCCAGAGCTTCATTTTCATCCAAAGGCACAGGCTGCCCTTGGTAACTTTATATATAATCTATTTAAAACAGAAGGTAAAAAATTCTTTATTGAAACTCATAGCGATTTTATTATTGACCGTTTTAGATATAACCTTAGAAGTAAAGATTCTAAAAATCCAAAGGCCCAAGTATTGTTCTTTGAACGAGTCAAAGACGGTAACAGTGTTTATCCTATTGAGATATTAGAAAATGGCGAAATGTCAGAGGATCAGCCAACTAAATATCAAGATTTTTTTATTCAAGAAGCAATTCAGGGACTTGGCATTTAATATGTGTATAGTAATTGATATTAACGTAATTCCTCTTGTTTTTACTACGGAATCAAATAAATATTCACCCATAAAGGAATGGATAACAATTGGAAAAGGAAAATTAGTTTATGGTGGCACAAAATATAATAGTGAACTAAAAGGAATGACTAAACACCTTATATTTTTAAACCGATTAAAAAAGGCTGGTAGAATTCCTGAAATGGATAATAATGAAGTTGATAACCAAGAAAATAGATTGAAAAAATTAATCTCCAAGAATGATTTTAATGATCAACATATTATTGCAATAATTATTGTTTCAGGTTGTAAACTAGTTTGCACAGAAGACAAGGAATCACATAAATATATAAAAAAAAGAGACCTGTATCCTAAAAATTTTGATCTTCCAAATATTTATTCTTCAAAAATAAATCTATCAGATAAAAAATATTATGCAGATATTTGTAAACCTGCCTCAAAAATTAAAATTCCATTAATGGGGTGAAGGGGACAAGTCCCCTTGCGGGTGTTTGAGGGCAGAGCCTTCAAAAGGTAATATGAAACCGAGATTAGGGCAGCATTTCTTATTTGATCAAGCCATATTAGACAGGATAATTGATACAGCGAGTATTGATAATTCTGATACAATTATAGAGATTGGCCCAGGTCATGGAACTCTAACGGTTAAACTTTTAGAGAAGGCAGGGCGAGTAATAGCCATTGAGCTTGACAGGCAGCTTCATCACAAACTTGTCCAAAGATTTCAAGGAAACGATAAACTGCAATTAATCTCAGGTGATGCCCTTAGATTTGATTTTGGAAGTATTGGGAGATTCAAGGTTGTTTCAAACATCCCATATCAGATTACCACGCCTCTTATTTTTAGGTTACTTAAAGACAAAGACCTTTTAACCTCAATGACTCTAACAATGCAGAAAGAGGTTGCTGATCGTATTACAGCCCCTCCGGGAACAAAAACTTACGGCATACTTTCTTTAACCGTTCAATACCATACAGAGCCAGTAGAGATATTCACAATCCCGCCAGAGGCATTTAGACCTCCTCCAAAGGTTAAATCTACGGTTATACATTTTAAGATACTTGAAAATCCATCTGTTAGAGTTGATGACCCTGAATTATATTTTAGGATTATAAAGACAGCATTTAATCAAAGGAGAAAGACAATAGCCAATACCCTTAAATCGCTTTATGCTGAAAATACAAAGGAATTCCTTCAATTATCAGGTATTGACCCAAGCCTTAGACCTGAAACAATAAGCTCTAAACAATTTGCCGACCTTGCAAATACTATTATACGAATGACTACTCGCCAATAATATTTACAGCAATAGTGCGTCTTCTTGGTTTATTATCAAAATTAATGGCAACAATCTGCTGCCAAGTTCCTATGGTCATCTTTCCTCCGTCAAAAGGCACGGTAAGCGAAGATCCTTGTAGAGATGCCCTTACATGGCTGTAGCCGTTAGCGTCTCCCCATGTATCATCGTGATGATAATGATTTTTTTGAGGGGCAAGTTTCTCATATAGTTCCTGCATGTCTTTGATAAGCCCAAGCTCATATTCCAAAGTGGTGATTGCGCCCGTTGAACCAACGATAAATATTGTTATTATCCCGCGTTTCAGATTTGATGACGCAAGAATTTTTCTAAGTTGATCCGTTATATCAACTAAATCATTACTGGAATTTGTCTGAATTATGATCTCATCGCTGATTACCTTCATAATTTTTCTCCTTATTTTTATTTTATAAAATAGAAACTCTATAATCGCAAATTTCTTTTCAAATGCCCATGATGGTCCTTTTCCATTTCTTAAATCTTACCTTAAACTCCAATCCATTACTGTTATCTATGCTGACCTGTCCTGCAAGCTGGGTCTCTGCTAATCCAAGAATTAACTGCCATCCAAGTGTCTCAGATTTCCTAATATTTAACCCTTCTGGAAGACCAATGCCATTATCTTTTACAACAAGTTCAATATCATTATCTTCAACATTGTGCATACCCATATACAACTGCCCTGTTCTTGCATTAGGAAAGGCATATTTTAAGGCATTTGTAAGAAGTTCATTTATCATAAGCCCGCATGGCACTGCCATATCTATTTCTAAAGAGACATCACTTACATCTACTGTGAAGTGGATATTATTTTTAACAGTTTTATAGGTTTCAAAAAGATTTGTTGAAAGACTGCTTATATATTCCTTAAAATCAACGTTTGCAAAATCCTTAGACCTGTATAGTTTCTCATGTATAAGAGCCATAGATTTTATGCGCAACTCAATTTCTTTAAACATATTAAGTTGGTTTTCATCAGTAACAGAGAAGCTCTGCATATTTACTATGGCAATGATGATAGCCATATTATTTTTAACTCTATGGTGTATCTCGCCTAGCAGAAGTTCTTTTTCTCTAAGTGACGCCTTTGTCTTATCTCGCTCAATACGGATTTCATTTTCCATTCGTTTACTTTCTGTTCTATCCCTTACAAAGACAAATATAAGATTTTCTTGTTTTATAAGATTAACACTTATTTCGACATCTATAATCCTGCCATCTTTACACCTATGCTTGGATTCAAATCTATCTCCCCCTGTCTCCATTATATTCTTGATATGTATTTCTGTTTTTTCAGGGGTTTCTAAAAATTCAATATCACTTATTCTCATTTGTAATAGTTCTTCCTGCGTATAGCCTGACATAATGCTGTATGCGGCATTTACTTGTATTAAATTGCCTTCTATGTCCACTACCCAAAAACCATCAATAGCTGTGGATAAGATTGTATTATTCCTTTGTTCTATGATTTTACGTTTATCATCTAATTTATTTATATAAAAAGCTGTGTGCAAAAATACACTGGTTATTATAATCATTACAATTATTTCGCTAATCGCAGCCGATTGATTTATGTCGTAAAGACCTATAAGTCTGCCTGGTATGAGAATTATGCCTATCAATAATGGAGATAGAGCCGCAACAACGAAGATACGGCGGCCCATTACGCTGCCAGGGCTGTCTTTAACAAAAAATGTCATTATTCCCGTGTCTGGACGCGCAAAAAGTATTCCAATAAATGTGATGATAAACACTACTACAGTGTGTAATGCAATAGCCGTTAAATATCTTGAATATCTGATGATTGGCTCAATATCATAAACATAACCAAAAAGGCATAATAAGACAATCACACAAGCAGTAATTGCAATAAAATTAGATAATATCAATCTCTTATGTACTTTTACATCTATCAGAAAAATTGTAATTCCTACCAATAAAAAGTTTAGTGCAGTAATAGGAGACATCCTACCAGGGTTTGATGTCATAGGTGGATTAAGAATATCTGAAGTAAAAGCCTCATCAATCCCTATATTCCAATCAAAAATGTATTCCAATAATGTTAAAAATCCTATTAAAGCAGCTATCAAGGCGCAAGACTTGGAAATAAACAATGTTAGTCTGGATAGTCTTTTTGTTTGTATAAGCCAAATAGATAACCCAGTTAAGACAAATGCAATAGCGGTGTTTGCCTTCATTGATACTGGACTGAAAAAAGGCTTTGTTAAGGCTTGAAGATTAGCCATCCAGCCGATAATAACCAAAACACCGGCAGTAAAGACAGCAATAGAAGCAATTTCAGAGACCGTCCTAAATAGTAAGGTTACGGATGTCAATATGTTTGGATGAGCATCTATTGGATCAATAGTTCTATTGGTCATATTATCCTACGATATGTGATTTGAAACATTCTAAATTATCAAAAACTTTACCGCGTTATCTATATTTTAACTGTTATCATTTAATAAAACAAATAAAATAATCGTTTACTTTTGTATAATTTTATATCTGAATGACGGGCTTATACATTGATGAAAATTTAAAAAAATAATTACATGTTTGATTTATAAATATCACTTTATGTTAAACTATATAGTATTATATAGTTATCAATCACAAAAAGGTAAAACCTATGACAAAGATATTAATTGTTGAAGATGAATGGATAATAGCAAATGATATAAGAATGAACCTTCAAGACATGGGGTATGAGGTTGCGGCAGTGGTTTCAACTGGGGAGAAGGCTATAAAACTTGCAAGAGACTTGATGCCTGATTTAATCTTGATGGACATTATGCTTGAAGGCGATATGGACGGCATTGAGACTGCAAAGCATATCCATCAAGAACTGGACATACCTTTTATTTATCTAACGGCGTATTCTGACAAGAGATTTTTAAACCGCTCAAAAGAGACTGAGCCATTTGGATATTTATTAAAACCATTTAAATCGCGAGAGATAGAGATTGTAATTGAGATTGCCCTTTATAAACATAAGATGGAGAGAAATCTAAAGGAAAGTCAAAAATGGTTATCAACTGTATTTCAGAGCATTGCCGATGGGGTAATCACAACAGACTCTGATGGCAACATCAGTTACTGTAATCCAAGCGCAGCATCTATTACTGGCTGGAGTGATTCTGATGCCAAAGGTCACAGCATAGAAGATATATTTTCAGTTATACCAGATGTAAATGATGATAAGTCTAATCCTTTTATTGATATTCACACCAAAGACAAAGACGTTCCTTCAATGGATTATATTTTAACAGCCCATAATGGCGCTAAGATATATATTGAAGCAGACGCAGCGCCGATTAAAGATGATAAAGACAAGATAATCGGAGGAATTGTCACCTTTAGAGATATTACTAAAAAAAGAGAGATGCAGCAGCATCTTATTGCAACTGAACAACTCACGGCACTGGGAAGGATGGCAGCAGGGGTAGCCCATGAACTCAATAATCCATTGACTGGAATATTGACCTTTGCAAAGATTATGTGCGACAACACACCTATTGAGAAAAAACAAGACAGAGAGGGTCTTGAACTAATAGTTAATCAAACCTTGCGTTGTTCAAGGATAATCTCTGGGCTGCTTGGGTTTTCATCTAATATTGTCTTTAATAAAAAATCTATTAATATTAATAAGGAGATAATAGTAGTCATTGACTCTCTTTCTGAGATAGATACTAAGCCATCAGCTACAAAAAAACTTGATAAAAAGAGATTTAAGAAGATTACTATAACCCCTAATTTTAATTATAAAATTCCAGACATTATAGCTGATAATACACAGATTCAAGAATTGATAGTAAATCTTTTATATAATGCTTCAGACTCAATTACAGGAGCTGGGAATATTTATATAACTACTAATAAATATACAGAAGACAATAGAGATTATGTAGAGATTCAGATAAAAGACACTGGACACGGTATTAAAGACGAAGATTCTGCGCGAGTCTTTGAGCCATTTTTTACGACCAGACCAGTTGGTCAAGGCACTGGACTAGGACTTGCGGTATCGCATGGAATAGTAAAGATGCACGGAGGAACCCTTACATTTAAAAGCGAGCCTAATATTGGGACAACCTTTTTTGTACGCCTTCCTGTAATGAAATAACTAATATGGACAATGATCTTTGTAGTCTTATCGCCTTAAACTTAATTGATGATATAGGAATTCAAACAGTTAGAAGACTCATTGAGCATTTTAAAAAACCATCAGAGGTTTTTAAGGCAGGTCTTAATGGACTTATGGAAGTCAGCGGCATTGGAAGCCTTAAAGCTAAGAGTATCTCTTCATTTTCAGACTGGAGCAAGGTAGATAAGATTATAGAACAAATCTATAAATCTAATATGAAGGTTATAAATTATACAGATGATACATATCCAGAACTTCTTAAACAAATCCATGACCCTCCGATTCTATTATTTATAAAAGGTCAGTTGATACCAGCCGATAAATTAGCAATAGCAGTTGTAGGCACTCGAGAGGTAACTTCTTACGGCAGGGATGTAACACAAAGGCTTTCAACTGCTCTTGCAGAAATGGGTATAACAATAGTAAGCGGACTAGCAAGAGGCGTTGACACAATTGCCCATTTAAGCGCCCTTGACGCTGGAGGCCGCACAATAGCAGTGCTTGGTTCTGGGCTTGATATAATCTATCCTTATGAAAACAAAGGGCTTTTTAATCGGATTATAGAGCAGGGGGCTGTTATTTCAGAATTCCTGCCGGGAACGCCTCCCCAAAAATATAATTTTCCCGCAAGAAATCGAATAGTAAGCGGTCTTAGTTTAGGAGTTCTTGTTACTGAGGCGCCAATGCAAAGCGGGGCATTGATAACTGCTCAACATGCAATTGATCAAAATAGAGAGGTCTTTGCAGTGCCTGGAAATATCATGTCAAATAAGGCAGATGGAAATCATAAACTGATAAAAGACGGGGCTAAATTTGTATCCTCTGTGGAGGATATCTTGATTGAGATTGGATTAAAGATAAGAGATTTTGTTGATAATATCCCCAAAAAGCAGATTATCCTTGATGTTGAAGAAACGATTTTATGTAATATATTATCATCACAGCCAATTCATATTGATGACATAATCAGAGCTGCTAAAATGAATTCATCAAACGCTCTTTCGCTTTTATTGACTCTTGAGTTAAAGGGAGTGGTAAAACAGATTAGCGGAATGAAGTTTTATTTGGTTTAGGGGCGGTGTAAAAAAAGGGGTCAATTATAGACACTAAGATTTATGACCTTAATTCTTGAATGTCAATTTAATTAACGTGAGTTTTGGATAAGTCTTAGTCAATAAGCAAGTATCCGAAATTATCATTTAAATTCAAAGAAGGTTTTTTAGGTTGATAAGTATAAGCAATCAACGCTCCTAAAAGATTAACTACTGGATGAGATTTGTAAGGGAGAATTATCTCAGTTTACCAACCTAATCTCCTACCAGCGCCTTTTTTTAAATAGGTTACAATATTTTTCTTGACTCAACCCGCTATCGTAGTACTTCTTGATATGTTCAGTCCAGAATTTATGCTTCTTGATTTTTGATAATATTCTTGTGTTAACTGTCATAATAACCCGTCAAAGTAATATTGTTGGATCATTATTTTATCTAATATTATTTTGTGAAGATGGGATTAACTAGACGTTTACTTTAATACTATTTCCTTTTTACGATTTGATGTTCAGCTTCTTAATAGGGTTGATAGCTATTGACAATGTGGAATATCATATTTTTTCTCTATTTGAATTTTATGATTAAATCTTGATTGACATACAAACAATTTCATGGTAACATATTCATCAAAATAATAAATAAAACTCAAGGAGTCAATATCTCATTATGACAGAGGTTATACCATTTAAGGGATTTATATATAACTCTAATATTGTTAATATAGAGGATGTAGTTTCACCGCCATATGATATTATTACTGAAGAAAAAAAAGATATACTTTATCAGCACAGCGTTCATAATATCGTAAGGGTAGATTTTGGCCGCATACTTCCAGATGATAATGAGAAGATAAATAAATATACCCGCGCAAGCTCTATTCTGCAAGATTGGATTAATAATGGCATTATTAAACAAACCAAAAAAGAATCATATTATTTATATGAGGCAACCTATAATATTGGTTCTACACAGCATATAATGCGCGGCATATTTGGGGCAGTCAAATTGGTTGAACTTGGAAAGGGCGTCTTTCCTCATGAAGAGACACATTCTAAGCCTAAGGCTGACAGGCTTAATCTGATGCGCGCCTGTAATGCTAATACTAGCCCAATATTTTCACTCTATAGTCTCTCAAATAGTAAGAGTTCTAAGGTTATTGAAAAGACATCTCAGACTCATCCATTTTTGGATTATACGGATTCGCAAGGGCTGCGTCATAAGTGTTTTATCATTGATGAACAATCAGATGTGAAGACAATAAAAGAGGAGCTTTCAGGCAGGGATATTTTTATTGCAGACGGGCATCATCGTTATGAAACTGCCCTTGAATATAAAAACTGGATGGGAGCATCAGACAAAGTAAGCGGATATGATTATATCTTGATGCTCCTTGTTAATATTGCTGACGGAGGGATTACAATCTTGCCAACTCACAGGATGATTAAAACCATTCCTGATGATTTTATAGGGTTATTAAGTCCATATTTTGAGATAAAACATATTGAGACAAATACCCTGAATATTACGCAGACAATCTCTGGGCTTAAACATGGATTTGGGCTTTATATTAATGGTTTAAATGGTTTTTATACCCTGACCTACACTGGAGAAGGATTGACTAATCTGCCTTCGCAATTAAAAGACCTTGACGTAACTATATTGCACAAATTAATCCTTGAAAGGCTTTTTAAGATAATTGATTTTGGTTATGAAATGGATGAATTAACCACTATAAAAAAGGTTCAAGTCGGGGAATTTAAGGCTGCGTTTTTCTTAAATCCTACTGCTGTAGAAGATGTTGAGAGAGTATCAAAGGCTAATCTAAGGATGCCGCCTAAATCAACATATTTTTATCCTAAGATACCAACTGGATTAGTATTAAATTGTTTTGACAGATAAAAGGTTCTTAACCTTTATAATAATAAATCCATCCATAATCGCGGGTATAAACATTTCTAACAATACCTTCATCTATCAGCATCTTCATAATTACAGAGACGTCATATCCAAATTTCTTTTCTATCAGAGAGAGTTTGATAGGGCCTCCTTTAGCCTTTATAAACTCTTCAACCTCTGCCTTAATTGTCTCTACAGCTAAAATCATTTATATTTACTCCGCAATATCTCTCATAAAGGGCTTTGAATAGAAATCTAATATCTTAACAAAACCTCAAATCATAAATTTCCATGAAATGGTTGGACAGACTAATATCTATACATAAAATGGTTAAATAACGCAATAGTTATAAAAATAATATACGGTAGGATTGCAAGGCATACATTTATTTTATAGTTGTTTATCTACAAAAAAAAGAATGCTTAAGTCATTGAAAATACAATACAATTATATTTTTTATATAAATTAGACAACCTTGTCTAATTTACCCCGTCATAAAATTTACACTATTTAAAAACAAAAAATCAAGGGAAAAATTATTTTAAAATATCTATAGAATATTAGGGTCTACTATCATTTTTTCTTCAAGATATTTGTATCAAACTGCTTATTATTGTTATTATTGTTAAATACAAGGATGCTTATCCTTCTATTTCTTGGGTCGCTTGGCTTATCTTTAAATAATAAGGAAGAAGAGGCATATCCAGCTATTCTGGTTAATCTGTTTGGATCGAGTCCGTCATGCTCAAGTTCTATCCTTGCAGATGAGGCGCGGTCAGTGGATAATTCCCAATTTGTATATTTAGCGGTAGAATAACCGCTTGCGTCTGTATGCCCTTCTATAGATAATTTATTTGGCATAGGAATGATATTATCTGCGATAACCCTTAAGGCTCGTTTTGCGTTAGTTGAAAGTTCCTTGCTGCCAGGAAGAAACATAGGTCTGCCCTGATTATCTACTATCTGTATCCTTACGCCACCCTCAAATACATCTACAATAATTTGATTTTCAATATCGCTGAGTTTCTCCTGAACCTCTGCCTTAAGCTGCTCCGCCATCTCAACTTGTTCTTCTTTGGCATCATTTTGCTCATCCGAACTGGGTAATTCTTTCCCCATAACTGCGCCTTCATCCTCGCCCTTTGATGCGCCTCCTCCTTCAGCCTCTGGTTTCATCCCGCTGTGCACTTCTACAACAGCCATTTTTTCGCCTGTATTTTCAGCCTTAAATAGACTGAAATATTTAAAATATTCAGATATTTGCTGTTTTTGTTGAGGAGTAGTCATGCTTAACAGCCACATTAAGAGAAAAAATGCCATCATTGCAGTTACAAAATCTGCATACGCAACCTTCCAGCTTCCCCCATGATGGCCGCCGCCATGACCCTTCTTAACCTTCTTTATTATGATCTCTTGACCTTTAGATGGCTTAGCCATAGTAATTACCTATTTTCTTACCGCTTGCTCAAGTTCAGCAAAAGTCGGTCTATGAGAGCTTGGAATTGCGCGTCTTCCTGATTCAACCGCTATCTGTGGAGCTGCTCCTCCAACAAATGAGACAAGGGCAACCTTTACAATATTATAAAACACACTCTCATCTGCTATCTTGTGAGCTAGGTTTGCGGCCATTGGTCCAACAAATCCATAGCACAATAAAATACCAAGAAATGTTCCTACAAGGGCAGCTCCAATACTCTTACCAAGTTCCTCAGGCCCCTCGCTCATCTTGCCCATTGTTAATACAACTCCCAAAACTGCGGCAACGATTCCAAGCCCAGGGAAGGAATCTGACAAGGTATTTATTGAAACAGAGGGTATACCTGTCTCAGCATGATGCGCCTCAAGGTCAATATCAAGGAGATTATCCAGTTCATGCGGCGCCATGTTTGTAGTTATAATCACCTTTAGATTATCAGTAATAAAATTCATTAGATGATGGTTTGCTAACAGCGCTTTATATTTTGAAAATAATGCGCTCTTTGCAGGATCATCAACATCTTCTTCAACGGAGATAAGACCGTCCTTTCTTATCTTTGTAAATATCATATATAGTAAAGTCAGCAGTTCAAGAAATCCTTGCTTAGAGGCAGTTGACGGTTTAAATACCTTGCTGAAATTACTCATGACTATCTTGAGAATACCGCCTGGGTTGGCAATCAAAAAAGAGCCTATACCAGCGCCTACTATTATCATGCCCTCATTGGCAATAGCATGAACAATGACCATAATATTGCCGCCTTCAAGCATGAAGCCGCCAAAGACACCACCGAAAATTATCAACATTCCAACTATAACGCCCATATATATTTCACCTTAATAAGTGAAAATGCAGTAGTGAAAAGTGAATAGTTCACTTTTGTTTTTCACTATTAGTTTTTCACTTTTAGTTTTTAAATATTACACACTCATCCGTTTTTCTCGTTCTCTTCTCATAGTAAATTGAACTATCTCTGAACGCACGTCTTCGTCAATATCAACAAAACTGCAGCCAATCTTATAAAGTCCTTCACAGTAGCCGCTTACTGAAAGCACCTTGCCATATGTATGCACTGCAACGGTTGGATAGGTAGAGAGCAATAGTTTCAGCCCTAGCACAACGCCTTCTTCATATCTATCACGGCAGATAAAACTCAGACCAGAGCCACTGATACTTACATGATAATTCTCAGCCTTAAAAAGTCCCTCGCTCTCAAGATATAATCTCTCAAGCACTAAACTGACCTTAGCGTCTATCTCCCCGAGTTTTTTTAATAAATAAGGGTGAAGATTCTCATCAATTGAGCCGGTAGAATCTTCTTTTATTGTTGTCGGCATGTCTGAGTGATACCCTGTAAGTATCTTTGACCTTCTAGCAGTATTATTATCCATCCTTAATATCACCATTGGAATAACATCGTCAATCCTGAAAAACTCCCTCTTTGGCGACCTGTGGGAGCTTATTGAGATGGTCTCTCTATCTATAGATATTATATCTACATAAAAATCAGTATTATTAGCATAGATAATTGCGCTGCCTCTATTGTTAATATCAATTGAACTAAAAAGTCTAAGCGCAATAATATCTCCGACAATAGATTTAACAACAGCCTTAATGGCAGGCTCGCCCTGTTTACAACTAAGACTGACTTCATCATTAATATTAGGTTTAAATCTTTCTATCTCTTTCGGCATTTTCTGATCTAAACCTCTTTGTGAAACAATTTACCTGAAACCTTTTTTAGTTCTTCAGACATCTTAAGATATTCCTCTAAAGGCACTTGGTTTACAACTTTGCCAGTTTTATTATCTACAAATTTAATTATAACATTATCGTTATTATCAATTGCAAAATAGACCTTTTGACTGGATAGAGTATCTGGGTTTGTCTTAGAGGCATCGGCTTGTCTTGCCGCTGTCTTAGAATGAGCTCGTTCTGCTTCTATCTGAGCCTCAGCCTCAGCTATCTTTAAATATGATGAACTTGTTTTATAGTTTTTGATTTCCATAATGGAAACCTCCAATCAAAAAAGTACGTATACATCAATCCTTATATCATATTTTACAATATTTTACAATATTTTTTCATTAATAAAATAGTATATTTGAGAGGGGTGAATCAGCCCCTCTCAAATACCAGTGTTTAGTTTCTCATTAATGCCAAAATAAATTTTGGCATGTACTTACGCTTAGCCTCTCATTAGCGCCAAAATAAATTTTGGCAGTTAGCCTCGCATTAGCGCCAAGACACTCTGCGGCAATGCATTGGCTTGCGATAGAATGGAAATACCTGCCTGCTGCAGTATCATTGACTTTGTCAGATTAGCGGTTTCTGCGGCAAAGTCAGCATCAAGTATCCTTGATTTTGCTGCTGTGATATTTTCCCTGACATTATCAAGGTTTCTTACAGTAGATTCAATCCTGTTCATCTTTGCGCCGAGTGTGCTTTTAAAGCTGTTGAGCACATCAAGCACCTCTTCAGCTACCATCATCGTGAGTTTTGCATTATCAGCCGTATCTATGGAAAGATCAGATATAGACTTTTTGTTTAATCCAATAGAATCTGATGTTGCGGGTTTACCTTGGATATTTGAAAGGTTTCCATCTTGGGTTACCATCGCATAACCAAAAAGACCAACGGTCTTTTCTGAACCAAATTGAACAGTACCAACGCCAAAGCGTTTATCACTTAGGACAATCAGACCATTTCTGCCGCCTTCAACAGAGTCGCCTCCGCTTCCGGCTTTAAAACCTATGGCTGCATCCTTTGTTGCATCTCCTGCCTTAGAAATAAATCTTGACTCATCAACCTGAACCGCAATACCAGAACCAGAGGTATTGGCAAGAACTAATCTTGCGTCAGACACTACAAACGCCTTAACCCCAGTCTCAGTTGACTTATCGTTGATTACTACTGCTATGGCAGCAGCGGTCTGCTTTGCAATCATTGCATGAACTGCATTTTGAACAACCGCCTCAGTGCCGCCTTTTTTAATGTAGTCATCGGCAAGGGCTGATGCAAGTTCATTATCAGACATGGTTTTTTGGTCTTCAGTGCGTTTGATATGTCCAGCCTCAATCTTTTTCTGAAAATCAGCGGTAATCTGCTCGCGGTTTGTCTCAAGTTCAACCTGTTTGTCTTTGATCTCTTTGCCGTTATTGGCAGTAACATCCGCCTTGATTTGCGCCTTTTCTTCATCAGAGATTTTAGCCTGAGCCACAGAACCAATGGCAACGCCGTTTACTGTAATAAAACCAGTCTGGGCAGATATGCCGTCAGATGCAACAGACAACGCATCCTTTGCTACAAGGGCATTTCCAAATGACATTGCCTTGACATTTGTCTCAGTAGTGTATTTATTGACACGGTCAATAATAGTCTTTGAGTCATTTTTAATGTCTTCACCAGCAATAGCGCCTCCAAGACGAGTGCCATTTAAACTGGTTTTATCCTCAAAGTCATTGTTCATTGCGCCCTTATAGGTTGACCATGCAGACTGAGATACATTACCTTCATCAAATTTGGTATTATAGGTCGTGGTAACTCCAAGGGCAGTTGGCGAGATGTTTCTTGTGTTTAGAGTGATAGTCTCATCCACCTTTGTGCCGACTTGATAGCTCCAGCTTACTTGTCTATTCAGGAATTGTTCCCCATTATATCTTGTTTGAGTAACAACTCTGTCAAGCTCTCCAATAAGCTCCTTGACCTCATTATCCATTGATGACCTGTCCTGTTTGGTATTGTAACTTGCTGATTGTACCGCCAATTCATACATCCTCTCGACATCAGAAACCATCTCACTGACAGCGCCTTCTGCGGTTTGCGCAAAGCTTAAACCGTCATTAGCGTTTCGGATTGCTACTGAAAGACCTCTCACTTGAGCGTCCATTCTTGTAGCAATAGCCAAACCTGCTGCGTCGTCCTTGGCAGAGTTGATTCTTAAACCTGAGGATAGTCTTTGCATGGCGCTGTTTAAGGGCCCTTCGCTTTTACGAAGATTCCTCTGTGTGTTCAGAGACAATAGATTCGTGTTAATTGTCAATGCCATAATAAAACCTCCTTGTGTGTTTAAATTACAGGATAACATCCAGCCACCTGACAACAAGGCATCCCTTTGATGTTTAATATGATCTCCATTTCAGGCACATGTCTTTGTTGCTTACGGTCAGACTGTCAACCTCCTGTTAACTCTTTTAGGCAATGTGGTCAAAAATACTTTGATTTAACACCTCCTTTTGCGACCATCGCCTTCTGTTAACCGATAGCAAAAGCTTCAGTTTTCTACACTCTGCCAAATCCGTAAAAACTCTCTCACACGTAACACTTAGGATAAACCCAGTTATTCACAATTGTTAATAACTTGCTTTTTAATGTAGTGCTTAAGTTAATCCCTTATCTCTTTTTTAAAGGGATAGCAGGCATGAATACGTGTGTAATTCAATCAAACTTTGAAGCGCGCATTTCGTCTTTTGAGTAAATTATACTCTGGACTTCCTCTGACAATATTAGTCATATTGTCCTCCTGATTAATATTTAACCGTAGGGGCGTATTGCATACGCCCTTTTTATTACACATGACCCATGTGTTAAGACTTAGGGCGTATGCAATACGCCCCTACGTCATTTTTGTTTATCCCGCATTTAGAGATATTCAATCATAGGGGCAATATTGCCCCTATGATTTTTAATTAATATCTACATTCCAATAACTTACGACCTTAACAGTGCAAGGACGCTTTGCGGCAGTGAATTTGCCTGTGATAATATAGATATACCCGCCTGATGCAGAATCATTGCCTTAGTCATATCGGCAGTCTCTGTTGCAAAATCTGCGTCAAGTATCCTTGATTTAGCGGCAGATATATTTTCCCTTACGTTATCCAGATTTCTGACGGTTGATTCAATCCTGTTCATCTTTGCGCCCAGCGTGCTCTTAAAGCTATTGAGCACATCAAGCACCTCTTCAGTTACCATCATTGTGAGTTTTGCATTGTCAGCAGTATCAACTGCAAGGTCGGCTACAGCCTTCTTGCTCAGGGTTATGTTTACTCCAACCTCTGCGTTCCCCTGAATATTGGACTCTTTACCGCCTTGTGTCACCATACCATAACCAAACAGAGAGCTAGTCTTTCCAGAGTCAAATTGAATAGTTCCAACTCCAAAACGCCTGTCGTTAAGGACTATCAGACCATTCCTGCCTCCTTCAACAACATCACCGTTTGCGCCCTTCTTAAATCCCATGTCTAGGTCTTTTGTGAAGTCGCCTTTTTTAGAGATAAAGCGTGATTCGTCCATTGAAACCGTAATACCAGCGCCAGACGTATTTGCCAAAACCAATCTTGATTGAGACACTACATACGCCTTTACGCCAGTCTCAGTTGAGCGGTCATTGATAACAACCGCTATCTTTTCAGCAGTATCTTTGGCAATAACAGCCTTTAACTTATCATTGACTGCCTCATCTGTACCACCGTTTGCAATGTATTTATCCGCAAGCGCTGCAGCAACGTCTTTATCAGGCATACCCTTTTGATCTTCATCCCGTTTGATCTCGCCATTTGCAACCTTTTTCTGAAAATCAGCGGTAATCTGATCACGGTTTGCCTCAAGTTCTGCCTGTTTGGCTTTTATTGTGTCGCCTTCCTTAGATATTACCTCTGCCTTAATCTCCGCCTTTTGTTGATCAGAGACTTGAGCTTGAGATATAGAGCCGATTGCAACTCCGTTTACAGTTAGAAAACCTGTCTGGGCAGCAACGCCTTCTGATGCAACGCTTAGGGCATCCTTTGCCACAAGGGCATTTCCAAATGACATTGCCTTGACATTTGTTTCAGTGGTGTACTTATTGATACGGTCAATAACGGTCTTTGAGTCATTTTTTATATCATTACCGTCAATTGAGCCTCCAAGACTAGTGCCGTTTAAATGGACGTCTGGCCCAAAACTACCAGAAGGATTATCCTTGTCGCCCATTGCGCCTTTATAGGTTGACCATGCGGATTGAGATACATGACTCTCATCAAATTTCGTATCATAGGTAGAGGTAACGCCAAGCGCAGTTGGGGATATGTTTTTTGTGGACAAGGTGATAGTCTCATCGACCTTTGTGCCGACTTGATAGCTCCAGCTTACCTGCTTATTCAGGAATTGTTCTCCATTAAATCTGGTCTGCGTGACAACCCTGTCTAACTCAGATATAAGCTCCTTGACCTCAGAATTCATTGATGCCCTGTCCTGCTTGGTATTGTTGCTTGCTGATTGTACTGACAATTCATACATCCTCTCGACATCAGAGACCATCTCACTGACAGCGCCTTCTGCGGTCTGCGCAAAACTTAAACCGTCATTAGCGTTTCTTATTGCAACTGAAAGACCTCTAGTTTGAGCGTCCATTCTTGTCGCAATAGCCAAACCTGCTGCATCGTCCTTGGCAGAGTTGATCCTTAAACCAGAGGATAGTCTTTGCATGGCTGTGTTCAAAGGGCCTTCGCTTTTACGCAGATTCCTTTGAGCGTTTAACGAAGTTAGATTCGTGTTAATTGTTAATGCCATTGTAAAACCTCCTTGTGTGTTTAATAAATCAGGATAGCGTCCAGCCACCTAACAACATTGACATCCTTTTCATGTTTAATATGATATCCATTTCAAGTAAATGTCTTTGCTGCCTATTCGGTTAGCCCGCCAACTTCCTGTTGACTCTTTTGACTGATTGGTCAGAACTTCCCTATGTCACCTCCTTTAGCGACCAATGTCATTGATAACCGATAGCAAAATGCTATCAATTTCAAAAATCTCTGCCAATTTAGATATTTTAAAAATCCCTATAATCTTGGTTAAATACCCGTCCTATATATAGAACAGGCAGCAACTCTGTTCTATACCAAGCGGTTGAAAGCAGACGGGTATTATTTAAAATTAAATACCCTGACGCGCGCATTTCGTCATTTAGGTAGATGATGCCTTGGACTTCCACGCACAACATTTTTCATATTATTCTCCTAATTAATATTCAACTGTAGGGGCGTATTGCATACGCCCTTCATGTCCACGGATAGGGCGTATGCAATACGCCCCTGCATATACACGGTGAAATCATTACTTGTTACGTTCTCAACA
>Ga0315281_10001653_pt1 | contig 33063 bp, 40 predicted proteins | sample YL17G07_0_MG_FD_204540 | JGI IMG/M metagenome (GOLD analysis project Ga0315281, IMG submission 204540) | Sediment microbial communities from Yellowstone Lake, YNP, Wyoming, USA - YL17G07_0 | ecosystem: Environmental > Aquatic > Freshwater > Lake > Sediment | place: USA: Wyoming | collected...
CAGTGGCGGCACAGACTATGTGCCCGTGCTGGCCGCGCTGTGGGCGCAAATTCAAGCGGCGCCTGCGGGCGCAAACGGCGTGACCGTCACTGCGCCGGAAGATGACGCAGAAGCGTCATGAGTTACCGCTACTTTGCCAATGCCGCCACCAGGCGGCGGGCGTGCCGGATGTTCAGGCGCGGGCCGCCAGCCGGATAGACAGATTCGCACCCACCGCGTCCGCATAGCGGCGCAAGGTGGACAGGCGCACGTCTTCGGCATGATTCTCGATGCGCGAAATGGCCGATGTCTTGGTGCGGAGTTTTCGGGCAATGTCGGCTTGGGTCAAGCCGGCCGCCTCGCGCGCCTGGCGCAATACGAAGCCAATCTTGAATGTGGCATAGCCCGTCTCGAAGCCCTCCGCGAAGGTTTTATCGCGCTGGGCGCGTTTCTGGATGTAGCGTTTAACATCACTCATGGTCGGCCTTCTTTCTTGCTTTCTTTTTGCTTGCGGGCGAGATAATCTTGTTTCCGTTTTTCCGCTAGGGCAATTTCCGGCGCGGGCGTCTTTTGAGTCTTCTTGGCGAAGCCGTGCGTCAACAACAAGACCTTGGCTACGTCCCAAAATCCAAGCAATCGAAAAATGTTGTTACCTAACTGAACGCGCACTTCCCAAATCTCGTCGGTATTGACCAGTTTTTTAAGATACTGACTGGGGACGCGCTCCAATTCCTCAATGAGCCGCAAGACCCATAAAACTTTTTGCGCTTGCTTGCCGGTTAACGAATCCAAAAATTCTTCCACCGGGCAATCGCCCGATTCTGTCCGATAAAAGACTATGGTTCGCATGAGTTGATGTTATCAGAAATGTGAACGTGGCGCAAGTCAATTTTCCACCGCCGCCACGGCCAGCGCCAAATCTTGCGCGCCCGGCATGATGTAGATGCGCGTCGTTTCCAGCGAAGGGTGGTCTATGAGCGAGGCCACTTTTGCCAGTGCTACGCCGGCTTGGGCGCAAGTAACAAAGTGCGAGTAGCCACAGTGATAACAAAAAATTGCACCGCTACTATGAAAGTACCTGAGGCTATACGCAATGCCCACGCAGACAGGAGGCTTGCGCGGTGCGGCAGGCCGATGGAACTCCCGACGCGGGACTCAAGGCGTAACTAAATGAGCAACCAACTCTACGCTCAATCGAGCAACATCCGCCTTCTACAAACCATTATGCAGGAGCGCGGCCCGCTAAGAATTCGCTCCGGGCGGGCGTCTCAAACTGGTGAAAGCAAGCGGCACAACGGTGACAACCAGCACTCGGCAGGTTACGCGACCAATTGGACACCCGTGCCCACGATTGCGTCAACAGCAATCGCGCACTGGGTGCGGCGCGGTGGTCAAACCCTGAATAGGACAACGCGGACGTAGCGGCCTCAAGGTAGCGGCGTAGACGTATGGAGGTAGCGTGCGCGGATGCGAGGGAAGGAGGCGCTACCTGACAGTGCCGTTTTGTGCATTTTGAGCCTGGAAGCCCTAATGCGCTCTGGCGGAGCTTCGCTAGTTTTGGGCCAACTACCAGCAGGAGATCGGCCTGCGGCATCACCGCTCGAAGAAGAACAAAACCGACAAGGTCAACTCGGCGCCGAACATCAGCCATCGCTACCTGACGGCGTTCATCTATCCCATCACGGCCACGATCAAATCCTTCCTCGCCAGAAAGGCCACAGCGCCGATGAGTTTGTGATAGTTACTGGCTTAAAGATATTGTTGACGGAGTAGGTGCAAAATACCGCTTCTGCAAGGCAAACGCGACATTCACTAGTCCAATCATGACGGGCACTTCCACCAGCGGCCCAATTACGGCTGCGAAGGCCGCGCCGCTACTAATGCCAAACACGGCCACGGCCACGGCAATCGCCAATTCAAAATTGTTGCTGGCCGCCGTGAAGGCCAGTGTGGTGGTCTGCGAATAACCCGCGCCCAGGCGATGCCCCATCCAGAACGAGACCAGGAACATCAGCACAAAGTAAATCAACAGGGGGATGGCAATCCGCACTACGTCCAGCGGAATTTTCACGATCAGGTTCCCCTTGAGTGAGAACATGACCACAATGGTGAACAACAGGGCCACCAGCGTCAGCGGGCTGACCTTGGGCACAAAGTTCTTGTAATATCATTCCTTGCCTTTGACTCGCACCAAAACCAGGCGCGTTAAGAACCCGGCTAGGAACGGAATGCCCAGGTAAATGAACACACTTTCAGCAATCTGTCCCATCGTGATGTTCACCACCACGCCGCTCAAGCCAAACCAAGTCGGCAAAACGGTTAGAAAAACATAGGCATACACGCTATAGAATAACACCTGAAAAATGCTATTGAACGCCACCAACCCGGCGGCATATTCGGTGTCGCCGTGGGCGAGTTCGTTCCAGACAATCACCATTGCAATACAGCGTGCTAAACCGATCATGATCAGCCCAGCAATGTATTCGGGATAGCCGCGCAGGAAAATGACCGCCAGCAAGAACATCAGCACCGGACCGATCACCCAATTCTGGATGAGCGAGAGCGTCAATATCTTTTTGTTGCGGAAGACATCCCCTAGTTCCTCGTATTTCACTTTGGTAAAGGGTGGGTACATCATCAAAATCAAACCGATCGCAATCGGGATGTTGGTCGTCCCCACCGAAACGGCGTCATTGAACCGCTGGACGCCCTGCGGGAACAAGAAGCCGATCCCCACGCCCACGGCCATGGCCAGGAAAATCCACAGCGTCAGGTAGCGGTCGAGAAAAGACAGTTGTTGGCTCAGGCTTTGCGCCGGGGCCTGTGTTACTGCAACGTCAGGCATGAGAGACCTCTAGGTTGAAAAGATTATCCAAACTGCGTGAGTAGTTTGGGAATTTCGCGCGCAATCTCATCGCGCACCTTTCGAAAATCATCCAGGTCATCGGTTTGGGCGGGGTCAGGGAAACTCTGATGAACGCGCTTTCCTTTTCCGAGCCAAACAGGACATTCTTCGGCGGCTGAATCGCAGACTGTGACCACCAGGTTGAACGCCACGCCTTTGAATTCATCCGCCAGTTTCGAGCGGCCCGCGTGTTGAATGCCGATTTCAGCGAGCGCCGTGATGGCTTTCGGGTGGACGTATCCTGCCGGTTTTGTTCCGGCGCTAACGGCTTCCCACTCGTCGCCTAAGCGCGCGTTGACGATAGCCTCCGCCATTTGCGAACGGCATGAGTTGCCGGTGCATAAAAAGAGTACCCGGCGTTTCATGGGGTTTGCGTCTCCAGGAAGTTTTCTATTCTATGCCGAATGGCCGGCACAGAAATTTTTCCTCCATTGCTCAACACTTCGCCGTTTACCAACACCAGCGGCAACTGCGCCCCAGCGGGCATAGGCGGGCAAGCGGGGTCAAACAGGTCGAAGTATTGCACCTGCACGGCCTCGCCAACTTTGGCTTTTAATTGCCCTTCGACCCAGCCCGCCACCTCGCGCCAGGAATCCTTCACGCCGTCTTTGCAGGCAATGGGCGCGCCAATGATTTGCACGATAACCGGGAGGCTCATCCGCAGCACCCTGGCCCCGAATTGGGCCCACAGACCATCGGGGCTAGTTCCTTGCCCCCATGCACCATCGCGGCGGTGGTGAGCAACTGTTTGGCTTCATGGCTACCGCACTTCGGGCAGACCAGACTTAATCCGGCTATTTTTTCCTTAATTGTGGCGCGCACTTCAAAGCCTTCACTGCAATCTTTGCATTGATAATCATAGAGCGGCATGGCAAGCTCCTAATTTAACAAATCGTTTGTTTTGCCAGCGCGGCAAAATCTATGCCCGACAACTGGCTGATTTCCTGATTAATCTCGCGTAGGCAGTTGACCGCGTTTTGTTGCGATTGGGCATAGGTCATAATGAGTGTGTTCGTCTGTACTTGGATCTGAACCGCACGCAACTCATCAAGGTCGGATTGCGTCACGGTGTTGCGACCTGGCGTGCGGCGCAACTCAGCCTGAAGCGTGGCCAAACGCTCCAGCAAAGCGCAGGCCGGAGGGTCGGCGTTGATCCGCGCTTGAGCTTGCTGATAGGCCCAAAATGGCTCGGATGCACATAGGTTTTCAATCAAGTTATTCGTTGCTTGATCCAACTCGCGGGGAAGTGTCGGAGTTTTATTCATGGCATTATCCACAGCACGATGCGCCGCAGGCGGCGGCATAGTTCAAGCCGATGGCTTCGGAAATCAGCTCGGCGGCTTGCTGGCACAGACTGGTCAGTTCAGCTTCGGCAACCGCATAGGCCTGCACCGTAGAGCGGGTCACATACGCATTCTTGAGGCGTTCTAACTCAGCCTGGTCGACTTCGCTGACGGCATTCAACATCAGCAAGGCCCGCAATGACTTGACTTTCGCTTGGTAGGCAGAAAGAGCCTGCAGCGCGGAAACGTCGTTATTCAGCGCTTCATTGGCTTGCTCAAAAGTTTTAAACTGCGGCGTCTCAGCCAGGGCCACAGCAAAATCGCGGGCGGTGGTATGCACCACGGCTGGCGGTGTCGCATCCAGCTCGGTTAGTTCGATGTCATTCATAGCGGTTATCCTTTTCTAGTGTGCTCAGCCCTGCACTCTCCCTACCCAAATGCTGGGTCTATTTTTCTATTAGACGGGTTCTGCTTGGTGCACCTCATCCCCATACGCCAGCCACCCTAATTCCGCCAACATCTCAAGTCCCTTCACTTCCTGGGGCAGGAGCGGGATTTCCAGCACGGGCGTATTAAAGCGCGTACGGATTTCCGCGAGATACTTCACCTGCATGTTGCGCCGCGCCTGCGCGAAGGGGGTCACCTGTACGGGTGGGATGACGAAATTCGCTACCACCAATCCGGGATAAATGCCCACCGTCGCCAGTTCCTGTGCTGCGCGCCACGCTTCCAAAATCGGTGTGGATTCGGGATACATCACAAAGGCAAACGTGCTTTGCGCCGGATCGCGCATCATCGCAATGACCTGCCCAAAGCGTTGCTTGGCGACATCATCGGCGGCGTTACCTTCGACCGAAGCGAATACCTTCACGTCAATTTGCTGGCTCCAATCCATGGGCAGTTCTAACAGGCGCATGGTGTGGCCGGTCGGGGCGGTATCGAACACCACCGCTTCCCAATCCGCCTGTGACGCGTAATCAATGAACTGGTCAAACGCCGCCATTTCCTCGGTGCAGGGCGAATCGAGCTCTTCTTCTATTACTTTGATGGCGCTTTCGGGGCGGCCACGCTGGCGGGCGTCGTTGAGAATGCGCGCCTTGTAAGTTTCGGCGGCGGCTTTCGGGTCAATTTTCACTGCCCACAGATTTTGCAAACCTGTTATCGGCGCAGGCGCATCGCCCACCGGCTGACCGAGCACATCACCTAGGTGCGCCGCCGGGTCAGTCGTCAGGAGCAGAGTCTTGTGCCCCTGTTGCGCCAACCAGACGGCGGTCAGACACGACGCGACGGTCTTGCCCACGCCGCCCTTGCCCGCGAAAAATAGGGTGCGGCGCTGGCCATTCGGCTCGATGCGGGCGCGGATTTCTTTAATGGAGGAAGTCATCACACTGACCGTTTTGCCGGTCCTCGTTTCGGAATCCACCGGAGCCGACTCGCCGTCAAAGAAAATTTTGCCGACTTGCCGTAATCGCGCCGCGCCTTGAATCTCGCCCGAAAGCAGAGTCATGCGTTGGGTGGGGTATGGCAGTTCGGCTTTAATCTGTTCGAGGTAACGCGCTTGCATCTCGGAGCGGGCGGCAAACAGCGGGTTGATTTTTTCGCTGGCAGGGATAATGCTGTTGACAATCAGGCGGTGCGTGTAAATCCCCAGTTTGCCCAGTTCGCCAATAGCGCGTTTGGTCTCACGGATGGCAATCGCTTCAGGGTGCAGGACAAAGATAAAGATCGAGAGAGCTTCGTTGCGTAAAGCCGCCAGAGCGTTTTCGTATTTGTGTTTCGCATCCTGAATAGCGGCGGCAGGCCCAATACACGTTTGCCCGCTCCCGGCGCTGGCCGCATCAATGGATTGACTCCATTCAGCGGGTAATTCCAGTAAACGGATGGTGTGCCCGGTCGGGGCGGTGTCGAAAATGATGAGGTCGAATTCGGGGAACGTTTTATCCTGCACAATGAAGTCGGTGAAGCGGTCGAAGGCGGCGACTTCTGCTGTGCAGGGACCACTCATCTGCTCTTCCATTACCCGCACCATTTGGGCAGGGAAGGCGGCGCGCAGGGGCGATAAAGCGCGGTCAATGTATTCTTGCGTGGCGGTATCCGGGTCAATTTCCATCGCCCACAAATTTTTCACGCCCGCAATCGGCGTCACTTGATGACCAATGGTTTGCTCGAATACATCGGCTAAATTCGAGGCGGGGTCGGTGGTGACGATGAGCGTGCGTTGGCCTTCGTCCGCATAGCGGACAGCGTGGGTACACGCCATGCTGGTCTTGCCGACGCCGCCTTTCCCCGAAAAGAAAACGAATTGGGTCATGATGCGGTTCCATTCAATGCGGTGTGAATTTCAGCCACGCTCGGATACGCCCCCACTTTGACCACCGTGCCGCGCACCACGGTGATGGGCAAGGCTTCCATTTGCTTTTCGCGCACCAGTTTCATCACGTCCACATTCGAGAGAAACGCATTGGGATGACTCGTCATCTGATAACGTGCCACGCGCAAGTTCTCGCGCTGGAGCGCCATAATCATTTCGCTGACATCCAATAACGTCTGGTCGAGGGCGGGCCCACACAGGCCGGTGGGACAACACATCGGTGGGTCGAACAGTTCCACCTCGGCGGCGGGGACGGCTTGGCCGGGGATGGTGGTGAAGAGGGTGATGGGTTCAGGCATGGTGGTTCAATCTCCATTGAAATAGTTTGGCAAAAAAAATTTAGCCGCCGCCGGCTAGGTTGCTAACGCGCACAAGGGCACTTTGCGGCCCGCAGGCCGGGCGGCGGGGTTGGATGCGCGCCGGGTCAAAAAACGCGCCAAACATGGCATTGAGTTCTTCAAGCGCGGCGCGGTTCACCGAGTAATACATCCAGCGCGCGTCGAGCGCGTCCCGTTCCACATCCACGAGCCCGACTTGGCGCAGAATGCTCAGGTGGTGCGAGATGAGATTCGGGGCCATTTCGAGCGCATCGCCTAATTCGCAGTTGCACTGTACACCTTCCATCAAAAGATTGAAGATGAGGAGGCGCTTCGGTTCGGCCAGCACTTTAAGATGGTCGGTGAGGGTTTGTAAGTTGGCGGGAGGAGAGGTAATGCGTTTCACACGTGAACTCCTTCGGTTGATTAGTTCAATATAGATTGAACTATATCATCAAAGGGAAACGTAGGCAAGGAAAGATGTCATCTACTCGGAATGACCTTTGTTCGAACAAAGCGTGAACTGGAGAACTATAATGGGACCTATGTGGGTTGTTTTCGCCCTCAGTGCAGCGCTCCTCGCCTCGTTCAATCCGATTATCAACAAACGCTTGCTGGCGGATACGGACGTTTCGGTGGTCGCCTGGGCAGGACAGGCAGTTGGCTTACCCTTGCTGGCGCTCAATCTCATCTTGTTCTTCGGCCCGCTCCCGCGCGTGGATGTCTGGTTCTTCATTGGCATTCTCGGTTCAGGGCTTCTGAATACGTTGGCGCATCTCGCGGCCACTCAGGCGTTGAAGGAGGGTGACGCCTCGCTGGTCGCCCCTCTCTTTGTCTTCAGCCCAGCGGTGACGTTATTGGTTTCCGCATTTACATTACAGGAAATACCTCAACTACTTCCACTGTTGGGAGTGGGATTGATGGTGGTTGGCGCTTACCTGCTCACGCTTTCATCCGAGCAGAAGGCGCTTGAGCCGTTGCGGGCTGTCGCGCAACAACGCACTCTGTGGCTGGCCATCACGGCCAGCGGGTTATGGGGAATCACGCCCGTGTTTGAGAAGATCGCGATTCAACATACCTTTCCCGAAAATCCAACAGCCGCCGCCTTTGGTGCGCTGTTGGCCTTGGCGCTGATCTTGTTTCCCATCATGCTTGCGCGTGCCCATCACCCGTTGGTGCAGGTGCGCACCCGCCTGCGTGGTTTCGTAGCGCTCGGGGTCATTGGCGGAATTGCACCCATCTTGGGTTACGCGGCTTTCAGTCTTGGTCTCGTTGGGTATGTTTCGGCCTTGTTCAAGATGAGTTCGGTCTTCGCGCTACTGTGGGCCTTCCTCTTTCTTCGGGAAAAAGATGTGCCGCGCCGTTTGCCGGGCGCGCTCATGATGGTCATCGGCGCCATTCTGATCGCGGGCTAAGCATGGCTCACCTGCCGCCAGACGTGCTTCCCCACCTGTGGCGGAGACCAACCCAACTCCCCCACCGTCCGCTGCCTATTTCGCCAGCGGGTCGCCTAACCCTAATGGAAACTTTCATCCGCTGGGTTGGCCGGGACAACGCGGCGGGTGTTCGCTTTCAGCGCGTCTCGCCTTCTGGTAAAAGCGACCGGATACACTAGCACGTTTCGAACTACTTCTTGAAAATAATTTCACTGGCTTTGAGCGTGTCTGTCCCAGGCACTTCAATCATCACCTTTCAACCGCCTTCCAGCAGTTCACGGGCTTTGCCTTTGAAGTGCGTCTTGAGAAAGAGCAGCGCGCCCGCGCTGTCGTCATCCAGCAGGACGCGCATCAGTTCGATGAGCTCTTCCTCCTCCAAAACAAGGTTCATGACCTTCTTCATCGTAGCCTCCTACTAACCGAGGGCCGGCGCTTCAATCACAAGGGACTGCAAGACAGCCAGTTTCTCCGCATAGGCTGGCTCAAACAGCGACGGGCAGTCGGCAAGTTGCTTCTGCGAAGCGGCAAGTTTGAGCGCGAACGTGAAGCAGGTTGGTTCGCCGCATTTTTTGCAGTTGGTATTGGGGAGTAATTTGTAAATCGCCATTGGCGTCGGACGCTGGCGGGTGTTGGCATCGGGAGTAATTTCCGCCCGCCGCGCCCAGGTGCGATTGACCAAGTCAATCAGTCCCTGGAGTTCCTTCGCCGCGCCCGCGCGGTCTTCCACGTCGGAGGTGGCGATTTCGTAGGCGTGGAAGACGATGTTATGCCCGCCTTTTTTCCAGGTCAGCGCGTGGGCGGCGGGCAGATACACAGCCCCACGCAGCGTCGCGTTGAGGTAGGGCAGACTTTCCGAGATATCAGCCGTCAAGTGCGCCTTGGCCGCATACCGTTCTGCACCGGGCTCGCAGGGCGGAGTGATGATTTCGAGGTCATATTTTTCGATCAACATAGGACCCTCCCGTTTTCATTTTGCGAAATTCGAAGTCCCCCTTCTATCTTGCCTGGCTTTAGTTCAAGCAAAGCCTGAATTCACGGGTAAGGGCTGGCGCATTTGAACTGAGCCAGTTGAGCGAGTGCGAATTGCCAAACGGCTTGATAGCGGTATTCAGCCGACATGACTAAAAAGAACTGTCGGGCGGTATGGACGACCTTGCTCGCGACGTTGAACACTTGATGCTGAATGGTTTTAAGGGTGGCGCGGTGATATTCAGAGGGCAAAATCAGTTTTTTGAACCAAGCGACGAGATTGAACGCCAGTTGTCCAATCAAGAGATAGGCCCAGTTCGCATGAAAATTGCGGGTGGGCACGCGAAGCGTCTCCAACTCGAAACCGTGCTTGTGTTCTTTGATGAGGTTTTCCATATCGGCGTGTTGCAGATGCCAAGCCAGCAAATCTTTCATGGGGGTGACTTCATCCGTGGTCACGAAGACATGGTAGTGGAAGTAAAGTTTGCCGTGTTTGTCTTCCCGAAGTTCGCGTTTGGCGATGTAACGATAGAGCCGGGTCCAGCGTTGGGGTTGATAGCGAAATTCACTGACTTGCGCGGCGTCATACTTGAGGAGATCATGCCAGGCCGTTTCGGGAATGGCAACCAAGATTTTTTTCAAGGGCGCGGTTTGGTCGGCGGTAATGCCGAAGATAATGTGGCGGGCTTCACACCAAGCGACCAGTTTGTGGTCATAGAATCCGCTATCCGCGCGCAGTTTTTTAGCAACGTCTGCCGGAAGCCGTTTGAAGGTTTCAGTCAAACACCATTCGGCTTTCTTGGAAGTATGGGCATTGCCGCGCCGCAGATGGCTGAAGACGAGTTCACTGGCTTCATACCAAAACGCCAAGAAGGGATGATAGCCCGTTTGGCCGGTGTAGGTTTTGGTCGAACCCTGCTTGCGGGTCGAGGCTTGCTCATAAATGCTCGAATCCACATCTAAGGTGCAGGTCTCCCAAACTTGGTGCGGTCGAATACGCTCTTGTAACCGCCGATGAAAGCGATGTAAATCCTGAATGTCACCGATGTCGAACTTCCGCAAAAAGTCGCCCGCCGTACTCGGGGCCAAGACGCTGGGCAAGCCCAGCACTTGTGGTGTCCCGCTATCGCCGCGCAAGACGTTCAAATCCAACAAGCATTGTCCACCCGCAATCAAGTTATGACTCAGACTCAAGACGGCCTCACTTTCCCGATGCCCGCGTTCCCGTTGTTTGACGTGTATCTCCTCATCCAACAACTCGGCCACGCCCAAGCGGTCAGCAAAGTCACGCAACAGCACCAAACCCGCGTGATTGCTCAACGTCACGTCCCGAAAACAAATGTTGAACTCGCCCGCTTTCCCGACTATACTTTGCTCGCTCACTTGTTGAGTGCCTCCGAAAAGGTGAAATGGTTGTCTCGCAACTCCCATTTTTACCCCATTTCGGAGGCTTTTGCATCTTAGCCCTCGGGCTTACCCGTGAATTCAGGCAAAGTATGAGTGCATTTCGGGCGTTGACTGGTCGGTTACGATGAGCACCGAGCAGTAGCGGCATTACGGTGACGGTGACGCAAGGGCCTGTTGCAACCACGCCTGCAGTTGCTCTGTGGTTGGCACCGATCCGGCCCACGCCAATTTGCCATTGATGAGCAGGCCTGGCACCTGCTCGCCGAGCAGGCCGTATTCGATCATGCGCTGTTCGGTGACTAACTCCACTTTGGCATCGTGGATGCCGAGGGCCTGCAAAACATCCGTCACCAGTTGTTCCATCTTCAGGCAACCAGCACAACCAGTGCCCAAAACCTTAATGTCCAACATGGAGATCTCCTTTCAATATGTTCTCACGCCGTCTCTAGCGCGCTCGTCACCCACGTCGTCACTTCCCCCACACTCGGAATCCGCCCAAAGGACACCACTTTTTCATTGATGACCAAACCCGGCGTGGACAGGAGGTTGTACGTCGTTATCGCATTGTAATCCGTGACCTTCGCCACCTCCGCTTCAATGGCTAAATCCCCCACCACTTTGCGCGCAATCTGCTCCAAGCGTTTGCAATTGTCACAACCGGGACCAAGAACTTTAATCGTTAACATGGGAAACTCCTTTGCTTAGACCGCGTGGATCTGGGAGACCCGCGCCGTCAGCGATAACTCGGATGATTAATGCGCCACCGCCGCCACCGGTTGACGGCGATTGACCAGCCACAACCCACCCGTTAACAAGGCGAGGAAACCGATCAGCCCCAGCGCCAACAGCCCCACGCTCACACCATCCACCCACGCGCCGTAGATCAGACCGGCCAGCGTGCTGAACAACGCCACCCAGCCCACATACGTCCAGGCCTTCGTGCGCCCAATGATGGTGGCGATAATCAAAATGCTTTGCAAACTCAGTTCGGGGTCGGCCATGAGGTAGGCCAACAGCGGGCCGCGGTGCATGCCGAGGCTGAGAAACATCTGCGCGATGGGCACTTCGACCAAAGTGGGGAAATACATGAACACGCCAAACACCACCCCCGCTACGTTGCCTAACAGCGTGTTTTGCCCGGCTAACGCTTCAATCCATTCCGGCTGAATCAACGCCCGCAATACGCCCACCCCAAACACACCCACAATCAACAGCGGGAAAATCTGCTTAACGAACTTCCACGATTCCCACAGGAAATCGCGCGTTTCATCTTCGCTCAGTTGCGTTTTGAGCAGCCAACCGAGGATGATCAGCGCCGCCAACACCCCGAAGAATTTACCGTTGACCAAAATATCCAACCCGCCCGCATGGGGGGTCATTCCCACGGCGGCGGCCAGCAGGGTCACGCCAACGATCACAAGCGAAGCCCACGTCCAGCGATTGAACCCCTCAAAGATATTCTCGATTCCTTTCCACGAGGCGAACCCAATCAACGCCAACAAAACAATCAGTAACACGCCTTGCGCCGTCACGCCTTCTTCACCCTTCGCCGCATCGAACGGCACGAGCGTGGTGAGAAACGCCTGAAATTTATCCATGCCTGCGAGCGGCACGGTGAGCGTGGCATAAGCGTTGGTGAGTAGGTCAACTTTGAGCGTGCCAGAGAGCAACAGCGCCACCAGCACCAGCAGAAACACGAGCGCGGCGCGGTGCATTTTGCCCTGCCCCGCAAACAGCGCGTCGGTGGCGGCATCATGCGCCACATCTTCCTGTCGGAAAATCAGCGCCATGATGAGGCCGATGCCAATCCCAAACGCCAGCGAGAGAAACAGCCGCGCCAAGGCCAAATCTGGCCCAATCACGCCGCCGGTATAAATCAAGGCCAAGATATTGGCGGCGGGTGCGAAGAACAAAAATGTGATGGCGGGTCCCAGTCCCGCGCCCTTTTTGTAAATGCCGGCAAACAACGGCACGATGGTGCAGGAACACACGGCCAACACCGAACCCGCCAACGCCGCCGCTGGATACGACACATATTTGGGCGTGTTGCGGCCCAAGAAGCGGGTGACGGTTTCTTTGGGAATGAGAGCGGTCATCGCGCCCGCAATGTAGAACGCGGGCAGTAGGCACAGCAACACATGCGCCGCTAAATAGGCAGCGAGGTTACCGAGGCCGCTTTGCAACAGGGTGAGAAGAAACGGCAGGGGGTTCATCGGTTACACAGCTTTCAGCATCACAGGCGCGCAGTGCGGACATTCACAGCCTGTGATGGGCGTGGTGTTCACCAACAACGCGGTTACGGTTTGAGGGGCAAGGCCGCTCAGGCGCGCGGCGGCGACGACGAAATCCAACAGGGCCGGGTCGGCCAGGCGGTAATACACATACCGCCCCTCCCGCCGATCTTGCAGAATTTCGGCTTTACGCAACACCATAAGATGTTGCGAGAGATAAGCCTGCCGCCAACCCAGTACGGCTTCGAGATGGCAGACACACGCTTCGCCGCGCCCAATAGTCAACACGATGGCGAGGCGTGCCGCTGGGCTGATTACCTGTAATATTTCGGCAATCTGTTCGGAGATTTGGGGGAGTGAGACATTCCGTTTCATGAATATATTCTAGCGTATATTCGATTTTAGGAATATGACGAATGTCACGAATTTTAATTGACTGGGCAGGCAATGCAAACGCAGAATTCGGCCAAGCAGAGCTTCCTGTGCAGAGCGGTAGTGCCGATGACTGGTCGCGAGCGGGCAACCAGCAATAAGGCGATCTCCCGCCACGCTGAGCAAGTCGGCGGTAGCCAGTGCGTTGGGCGGTGACACCGTGGAACATTATTCGTCCGCCTCTTCCACGCTGGCGCTTAGGCGCATGACTGGCGGTAGCCCCAGCAACAAGAGGAGCGTGACCAGCACGGCGGAAGTGAGACACCAAATGCAGACGGCCTTGATGACAAACGGCTCAAGATAGGTGAGATAGAGTGAAAAAATAACGGCAAAGAATGACATCCCCCAAAACGCCAACGCGGCGGGGCGGCCGAGTTGGGGGATGAACCGACGTGCCAGCCAAGCCACCAGCAGACCCAAATAACCTAACAGTCCCAGCACCCCGACGGGCAGGAAGTCGAAGAGTTTGGCATAGCGGCTGGCTTGCACGGCGTTGCAGTCGCCTAGGGGGCCGCAGATGGCGACCGCCAGTTGGGTTTCGACATAAGTGAGATAGCCCACCACACCGATGCCAATGATGATTAGCAGGGGAATGAACCAATCGGCCCAAGTGGGCAGAAAAAAAGTTTTGCCCGAAACGAAAACCATCAGGTTGCAGAGCAGGGCAATGACCATGCCCACCATGATGAGGATGGCCAGCGTGAAGCCGTTGTCACGCAGAGCGCTTTCAGCGATGGGAAAAAGAAACCCCGTCGAAAGGAGCAGGAAGTTTTTCATGCGGTTTGTGCAATGGTTTGGCCCTGCCCACAAGCGGCGCATTCCAACTGAATAGTCGTGTGTTCGATGCCGAATTTCGTCAGCCGCGCTTTGAGTTCCGCCATGATGCCGTCGCTCTCGGCCAGTGGCAGGTTAGCGGTGAGGATATGCGCACTCAGGGCGATGTGACCGGAGCAAATGCTCCAGACGTGCAAATCATGCACATCCTGCACGCCGGGGACGCTCGCCATGCTCTGCCCAATTTTTTCCACCGAGAGATGTTCCGGGACCCCTTCGACCAGAATATGCAGGGAGGATTTCAGCACGCGCCACGAACTGGCCACGATGAGAACGCCGATGAAGACGCTCATCAGCGGGTCTACCCATTGCCAGCCGGTGTACCAGATGATGCCCGCCGCTAGAATCACGCCGACCGAAGAGACCGCATCGCCGACAACGTGTAGGAAAGCGCTCCGCACGTTCAAGTCCTCGCGTTCGTGTTCAGCCTCTGCTTCGCCCTCTTCGTGTTCATGGTGATGCCCACCAAGGACAAAGACCACAATCAGGTTAGCCACCAAGCCGATGACGGCGATGACCAGCATTTCCATGCTTTTGATGGGTTGCGGGTTGAACCAGCGCGCCCAAGACTCGGTGAAAATTTCGATGGCGATGGCCCCGAGCGTAATGCCGTTGATGAGGGCGGCGAGCACTTCCAGCCGATGAAAGCCGTAGGTATGTTTGTTGTCGGCGGGCAAAGCGGAGAGGCGCAGGGCGAGATAACTCAGGGCAAGGGCGAACACATCCATAAAAACGTGTGCCGCGTCCGAGAGCAGAGCGAGACTGCCCGTCCAGTAACCGCCGATGATTTCGGCGATCAAGATAACGGCGGTGATGCCGATGGATAAAAGAAAGCGCTTGCCAGTATCTGTGTTTGCGTGGGCTTGCATAATTTTTACTCCACAATGAGCGCGCCCATCGGCGTCAGCCCGTTGATGATAGTGTTGGTGACAGTTCCCCATTTGATGCACAGGCTGTGCAGTTCTTCCAGTTTTTCGCGTGGCTCGGAACTTTTTAGAATCAGGCGATAGCGGATTTCAGTCAGAGCAGGCGGCTCGTCGCGGCGATCCGCATCAAACTCAATTCGGGCTGATTCAACTTTCAGATGCATTTTCTCGCCGATGGCATTGACGTTGGTCAGCATACACGCGCCCAACGCGGCGAGCAATGTCTCAGCGGCATTGAAGCCTGCTTCTCCCCCACCCTTCTTGACGTTAAGCGGGAGGCGATGTCCGCGTGTTTCGGCTTCGGCATGAGCGTCATCTTGAATGGTGACGTTGACGTGATAGTTCATGCTTTCTCCTGTTCAAGCATTTTAGTAATTTGCTCGACCTTGGGTGGGTTTTGGGAAGCAACCAGATTGCCGTTGATGTACAGTCTTGGTAGACTGAGTGGGCTAAATTGCACCAGTTGTGCAGTCTCGCTCACTTCATCTATTTTGATAGGTAAGTTGAGCCGTGCGGCTTCATCCAATACAAGTTTGTGCATTTTTTGATAAGGGTGGCAGGCAGGTGTTCCATATAAGGTGACAGTGAGCATAATATTTTTATACTAATCCGAACGCCAGCAAGCCGCCCCACACTGCCAGCCCGCCGACGAAGACCCACAGAATATCCACCTTGAACCAGCGCACGGCGACAAATGCCGCGCCTGCCAGCACAAACGCCGCTGGACCAGTCAGTGCCAAACCGCCCAGTTGCAACAGCACAACCGCCAACAATCCGACGAAGGATGCCATCACTCCCGCCAGTGCGCCGCGCACAGGTTTTAAATTGCGGATGCGAGCAAAGACTTCGGTGAAAACCAGCGTCATCGCAAACGACGGCGAAAAGATGGCAAAGGTCGCCAGCAGTCCGCCCCAGAAACCAGCCAGTTTGTAGCCGATGAACGTGGCGGTAATCAGGAAGGGACCAGGCGTAATCTGCCCCAGCGCAATGCCATCCGCAAACTGGCTGAGCGACATCCACGGGTGCGCTTCCACCGCTTCATATTGAATCAGCGGGATGATGGCGGAGCCGTTGCCAAACGCCACTGAGCCGATTTTGAATAGGGATAATACCAATCCGCCGATTTCGGATTTGAGACTCCACGAGAATACGACGACAGCCAAAATCGCCGCCACTACCACCGCGATAGCTGCCCAGCGTTTCGACGAGAATGGTTCAATCTTTGGGTTGGGTTTGCCTGCCCCAGCATTTTTCCCTGCACCAGGTATCGGACGAATCAGCCACGCGCCCAGTCCCAGCGCCACCAACACAATAAGCACCGCGTTGACCTTGAACAACAGCGCGCCAAAAGCCAACAGCATGATAACCGCCTGCGTGCGTTGCTGGATGCTGCGTCCGCCCATCTCCAGTGTCACGTTGAATAGGACACCCACCACCAGCGCTTCCAACCCGATGAAGAGCGGCTTGACCCAGGGCAAGTCTCCCGCGGCGAAATAGAACGCCGAAAGCACCGACATCAAAACAAATGAAGGCAGAATGAATCCAAGTGTTGCCAGGGTTGCGCCCCACACGCCGCGCAGTTTGTAACCCACGTAGGCGCTGAAATCCACCATCAGCGGACCAGGATACAGTTGCACCATCGCCAGCCCGTCGTTCATCTCTTCTTCGCTCAGCCAGTGGTTGTCCATCACCAGCGCCTTGAGTTTTTGCAAAATCGCCATGCCGAAGGCTGTCAGCCCGACGATGAAATAGGATGTAAAGATAATCCACAGAGAGACTTTCGGGTGGGGTTCAATTTCCGAGATAACTATCGAATCAGTTTCCATATTTTTTTATCCAGCATAAACGGCGGCGCAATTCAGATAGATGCGCCGCCGCACATTATTAAAGTTTATTTTCACTGACCAGCGTTAGACCGTTGGTGCGAATCAGGTTGCGGACTTCGGGCAGGAAGGCTTGAATATCTTCCTGTTCGGTGGAAGTCAGGTCAAAGGACATGAAGGCGGGCGTTTTTTCCAACATGCCTTTGACGGTGGGCACATCCAGCCGCAGGTTGACGAAATCATAGGGCTTGTCTTTGATGAGTTCTTCAAGTTGGATCAAGAAGCGTTTCTCGCCGAACTCGCCCGCCACTTCAAACTTGACGCGCGTGGTTAGTTTTGCTACTGCATCTTCCGCAGCGGCCCGCGCCTTGAGAGCATCCTGCTTTGCCATTTTCTCTTTGGATTCCTGACGCACAACCTTGAAAATCTTGTGTTCGCGTTCCAGTTTCCAAATCAGGTCGCGGTCGGGGAATTCAATCGCTTGCGTCGGGCAGACGGTGCCGCAGGTGCTACAGCCCACCATGCAACTCATGGCCTTCACTGGCACCGCTTTGTTATCCTGCATTTCATATACACCGCGTCCGCAACTGGTGTAGCACAGCGTACAACCAATACAGGTATCGGCATCTACCGTCGGAAACCAAGGAATATCCTGCCGGGGAATGCCATGCCAGAGTTCTTGTTGCTTTTCGGACATTTTGACCTCCGTGTCAAAAATACGTAGCGTCCGTCAGGAAACGGGCAGTGGGAAAAGGGTTACATTTTTTCGGCGCACGGCTGGCAAACGATTTGGCCATGCTTGACGCGTGCATAACGTTCGACGGTCACTTCGCCACACTCGGCGCAGAGGAGGGTATCGAAAGCGTGCGGTGCCATCGGCGGGAGTTTCATCTCCTTGATGGGTTCAACCTTAAACAGCACTTCGGTCTTTTCGCTCAGCACCTGGTCAATCAACGGCTCAACCAATTTTTCATCCACCTGCGAAGCGGGGATGCCTTGCTTGCGGAACTTGATAAATTCCGATTCTTGACTGCGGCGCATAGCTTCCGGTGTGGCGACCACGCGCACACTGTGCCCGGTCTTGTTGTCAATCAACGTCAGCGCAAATTTGCCATAGCCTAAACTGCGGATGTTGCCTTTCCCGAAGGTACAGCCCGTGACCACCTGCACGCCATCCGCAAAACAGGTGGAGCAGTGATTACGGTCAATCTCGACCAGAGCAGTCAACTGACCATCAGGGGCGTGCTTCACTTCTAAAGCTTGCATCGCCGCTTCCGCCGCGCGCAGTCCGAGCGGCATGGCGGGGCATTTGTGCCCGTGCAGGGCTAAACCAACTTTGTAAACTTCATCGTTGCGATTCATTTGGAAATCTCCTTGTAATTTCTCCCCTTCTTCTATCGGGAGAAGGGGGAGCCTTAGTTCAGCATACCGTCAACACGCTCTGGCGACATCCCGCAGTTGGGGGATGGGCAATAGCCGTTTATCGCTCAACCAGAGCGTTTTTTTCGTAGCCCGCGCACGGAATACAGACCGGCTGTCCAGCCTTCATCCGCACATAGCGGTCAAAAACATATTCGCCGCACACACTGCATTTGGTTTTGTTGAACGAGCCTTTGACCGGCTGGTAGGTGAAATCCGGTTTGGCTTCTACCTTGAAAATAGCTTCATCGGACTGGTCGTAAACCCACTGAATCACCTCGCGGCGCACTTCCAGCGGGATTTGCGAAGGCTCGATGCCCTTTTTGCGATAGACGAAAAACTCAAACTTGCCCATCGCGTCAATGAAATCGGGTAGGAGCGAGTAACGAACCGCGCCTTTTTGCGGATGATAGAAGGTCGCCGCCAGTTTGCCGTAGAAGGTCTTGGCGATCATTACTTTGCCATACGTTGCGCCAGTGGCAACTTGCATACCGTCCATCATGCAAGTTTGGGGGTGGCCTTCGCCCAGTTCGGGGAAGATGAAGAACCCGTGGTCGGCTTCCTTTTCAGCGCCCAAAAACGCCAGTGCCAGTTGGCCCATGCGATAGCCCAGCGGCATGAAGGGACATTCGTGGGCGTGAAATTCAAACGCCCAAGCGGGGGGGATATGTGGGGTGGTCATGTGAAATCGCCTTTCGTTACTGGAATAAATCGAAAATCATCTTGACCGCAATGACCCAGAGCAACCCACCGATGATTTTCTTGAGTTGGGTGCTGGAGATTTTGGTCTTCATCAACTGCGAGCCGACGATGGAACCAAGCGCCGCCATCAGCGCGTTGATACCGAGAAAAACCGGGTCTAGCCCGCCGAGGGTGGCGTGACCGAGAAAGCCGGACAGCGAGGAAAAGACGACGACGAGCGCCGTTGTTCCGGCGGTGACTTTGGCGTCCAGTCCCATCCAATTGAGAACGGGCAGAATGAAATTGCCGCCGCCAACGCCGAGCAATCCGCCCACGAAGCCCGCTACCGATCCAACGCCAGCGCCCGTTAGCGCTTCCGTGGTCTGGCCCAGCGGTTTTTCGCGCGGCTTCATCTTGTAGAACAGCATGATGAAGCCAGAAAAAACGAGGAAGACAGCGAACAGGCCGAGCAAAATTTTCTTATCCACAAACGGAGTTAAGCGTGCGCCGATGGGCGAGAGAATGACCGCCGTAATTAGCACCGGCAAGCCCACGCGCCAGTTGATGAGTTGGCCGCGCCAATAATTGACGACGGCAAACATCAGGCTGACCACGTTGAGCAGGAGCGCGGCGGGCGTGGCTTCCGCTAGCGGTACGCCGAGATAGTAGAATAATGGGACGAACAGAAACGCCGCACCCAACCCCACCATTGCCAGCAGACCGGAAAACACAAAGACCAGGAGGGCACTGAGGATGTAAATGGTGATACTCATGCCACGCCTACTTTTGGGAATGCCTGTTCCCTTTGACCATCTAGACAGGTGTGGACTTCGAACACGGTGACCTGCCTGGCTACCACCGGGCTGAGCGCCTGCGCGGCAATCGGTGCGGAGATCGGGACATTCCGTTTCATGAATATATGCTAGCATATATTCATTTTTGGGAATATGACAAATGTCACGAATTTCGATTGACAAGGCGGGCGACGAAAAACAAATCGCTCGCCGGGGACGCTAGTGAGGTTGATTGCGAGTACGTGTAAAAATGAGCCATCTTCAAGAAAGGTTGAATCAATGCCTAAATCTAAGTTGCCTGTCTTGACCGAGTTACCGATCAGCCCGGCCCCCGTGGTCACTGCCAACGCTGGGGAGCAGACCGTTTCCATGCGCCTGCCGACCTGGCGGAGTGGTCTCTGGCTCAGGCCCGCCGGGAAGGAACTGACCGGACAAAGAAGATCATCGGTTTCCTGCTGCAATGGAAGTCTGAGGTTGAAACAGCAGCCCGGCGCGAAGAAGAACAGCGGCAGGCCGAGATTGCGGCGGCGGTGGCCGCTGCGCTGGCCAAGCAACGAAGGTCGAAGCCTGCGAAGAAGAAGCGCGTGAGATAGCGCATATTGGGCTAAAATAATAGTGGAGGCTACTATGACCACACTCACTCTGAACTACCCAGAAAATTTGGAGCTGGCGGTTCACCTCACACAGGACGAATTCGCCGCGCAAGTCCGCTTAATGGCGGCGCTCAAAATGTTCGAGTTGGGCAAACTCTCCTCCGGCAAAGCCGCTGAACTCGCTGGACTGAGCCGGGTAGAGTTTCTCGAAATGTGCGGGCGCTATCAAGTGTCCATCTTCAACTACACGCCAGCACAAGCAGAAGCCGAACTCCGCGCCGACGCGCGCGCCGCCCAGCCAGCCGACGCCTCCGGCCAAGCCGACAACGCCGTCTAGTAGTCAGCCGATGCCTCCGGCCAAGCCGACAACGCCGCCTAGCCAGCCGACACCTCCGGCCAAGCCGACAACGCCATCTGGCCAACCGTCTACGCCTTCGAGCCAACCGCCAAAGAAGCCGTAGGATTAGAAACACTCCTGGATAGTAGCCTTTCGGCTGCTATCCAAATCTTTGGCATTCTTTTCGTAATTTTCTCAACCGCCTGCCTATGCCTACTCTCTTCCAAAAAATCTTCACCACTGGCATCGTCACCGAGCCGCTCGGCCCGGACGACTCTCAAATTGTGCAATTGGTCAAGCAGATAGACGTGAAGACCAAGCGGCTACTAGGCCGCGCGCTCGCCATCCGCGAAGTGGACGCCGGGTCGTGCAACGGGTGCGAAATCGAGATCACGGGCCTGACCAGCCCGGTGTATGACAGCGAACGCTTCGGCATTCATTTCGTCGCCTCGCCGCGCCACGCCGATATGTTGCTGGTCACCGGGCCGGTGACGCGCAACATGGAAGTGCCGCTCCGCAAGACCTACGAGGCCACGCCCGACCCCAAACTAGTGGTCGCCGTAGGCGACTGCGCCCAGACGTGCGGCGTATTCAAAGGCAGTTACGCCGTCGTCGGCAGTGTGGATCAGGTCATCCCGGTGGACGTGTTCGTGCCGGGCTGTCCCCCCGAACCGGCGGACATCCTGCGCGGGATCCTGGCCGCGTTGGATCGCCTGCCGGGGCGAAAACCAGGATGACGGCTTTTATTCCTTTAAGTGAGGACCGCAAAATTCGCGTTTTGCTCGTGGACGACAGCGCGATTTTTCTCAAGTCTGCCGCCAACCTTCTGCGCCAGCACGAGGAGATATGCGTTGTCGGCGCCGCAGGCGGAGCGGAGGAAGCGCTGCGGCTTGCCCCAACCCTGCGGCCCGATGTCATTCTGTTGGATATCGCCATGCCGGGTATGCCCGGCCTGACGGCCATTCCGTATTTCCGCGAGGCCGTGCCCGCCGCGAAGATTGTCATCGTGTCAGTGGGCGATGAGAGCATTTATCGCCCAGCCGTGTTGAAGGCCAACGCCGATGATTTCGTCTCCAAGTCCAAACTCAGCGCCGACTTGCTATCCGCCATCCGGCGCGCAATTGGCCGTCAGTGAATGCTTTTGGATAAAGCGCCCAAGGAAGGAACGCTATGGCAAGAATCCTGATTGCCGAAGACGAACGCGATATTCGGGACCTCATTGCCTTTGTCCTACGCTTTGCCGGTTACGAGGTGGTGACGGCGGCCGACGGCGAGGAAGCGTGTCAACTTGCGCTTCGGGAAACCCCCGACTTGATTCTCCTCGACGTGCGTATGCCCAAGATGACCGGCTACCAAGCCTGCCAGTGGATAAAAGCCGAGCCGGCGCTTCAGCGCATTCCGGTGGTGTTCCTCTCGGCGAAGAGCCAGGAGACCGAAGTCCAGGCTGGCTTGGCGGCCGGAGCGCAGAAATATTTGCTCAAACCGTTTGCGCCTGACCAGTTGGTGAACAAGCTGAGTGAGATTCTGCGCGGGAGGCCGAATCAGCCCGGGCTTGGAGGGGTTCTAGTGACCGGGGCGGCATTGGCTTGAGTAGGCGTTGAATGCCCGCCTTTCTTTTTTCTCTTCGCTTGTGGAAGAGGGCGCTCATTGACAGACGGTCACGCCTATAAACGGCAGATTCCTAAATACTCGCTATGGTGACACTCTTCTTCCTTTTGCTTTTCGCTTACGGTTTTGGCGCGCTGGCCGCCGGGCTCAGGCCGCGCGGCGCGGTCGGGCGCGGGTTGGTCGCGGTGGGGGCGGTCATCGGCGCCGGCGCTGGCCTCACGCTGGGAATAACCGTCATCGCGTCGGGGACTCCCTTTACCCTCTCCATCCCGGAATTGTTGCCCCTCGCGGGCGGTCTGGCCCTGCGGCTCGACCCGCTCGGTGCGTTCTTTCTCATCCTCATCGGCCTCGGCGCGATCCCGGCGGCCATTTACGGCGCCGGCTACTCGGCGGCCTACGAAGACGGGCGCGCCTCATTGCGGCTACTCGGCGTGATGCTCAACCTGTTCCTGCTCACGATGAGTCTGGTGACGCTGGCCGACAACGTCCTCACCTTCCTGCTAATGTGGGAAGGTATGTCGCTCACGTCGTACTTCCTCGTCATTACCGAGTCAGGTGAAGAAGGGACGATGCGGGCCGGGCTGTGGTACGCGGCGATGACACACGCCGGGCTGGCGCTCCTGCTGGCCGCGTTCGTCTTGCTAATGAAGGGCGGCTCGGGCGCATTCGCCAATTTGCGCGCGGGAGCGGCCTCACTCTCGGGGACGACGCGCAGTGTTATCTTCCTGCTGGTCTGCCTGGGCTTCGGCTCGAAGGCGGGCATCGTGCCTTTGCACGTCTGGTTGCCGCGCGCGCACCCCGCCGCGCCCAGTCACGTCTCGGCGCTGATGTCTGGGGTGATGATTAAGATGGGCGTGTACGGCCTGCTGCGCGTCGCGCTGGATTTGTTGGGCGGCGGCCCGACGTGGTGGGGGGCGCTCGTCCTCGCGGTGGGCGCGGCCTCGGCCCTGTTGGGAATTCTATATGCGTTGATGGAGAACGACCTCAAACGCCTGCTAGCCTACTCCAGCGTGGAGAACATTGGCATCGTCTTCATCGGCGTGGGCGCGGGTCTGCTGTTCGGCGCACGCGGCCTGCCGACGGCGGCGGCGCTGGCTTTTGTCGCCGCGCTGTATCACGCGCTCAATCACACCGCCTTCAAGGGATTGTTGTTCATGGGCGCGGGATCAGTGTTGCACGCCACGCACACCCGTGACATGAATCTGATGGGCGGCCTCATCCAGCGGATGCCGTGGACAGCGTTGTTCTTCCTCATCGGCGCGGTGGCCATCTCCGGTATCCCGCCGCTGAATGGGTTCGTCGGCGAGTGGCTATTGTTCCAGTCGCTTCTGCCGGGCGTGAGTATTCCGCAACCGGTCGTCGCCGCGCTGATGACGATGGTGGTGGGGACGTTGGCACTCACGGGCGGGCTGGCCGCCGCCGGATTCGTCAAAGCCTTCGGTATCACGTTCCTCGCCATCCCGCGTTCGCCCGAAGCGGCGCACGCCCATGAAGCGCCGCTCACGATGCGATTCGGCATGGGGTTGCTCGCGCTGGCCTGCGCCGGACTTGGTCTTGCGCCCTTCGCCGTCTTATCCGTGCTGGGGCGTGTGGTGGCCGGGTTAGGCGGCCTGCCCGCTCAAGCGCCAGCGTTCGCGTTGAACTTCTCCGTGCAAGCGCCGGACGGCTTCGCACAGATTTCGCCGACGCTGGTTGCGCTCGGCCTGCTGGGCGTGCTGGGCCTTGTGCCGCTGGGAATGTGGCTTCTGCGCGTCAACCGCCGCCTGCGGGTAAGCGACACGTGGGGCTGTGGCCGGGTGGGGCAGACGCCGCGCATGGAGTACACGGCGACCGCGTTTGCCGAACCCCTGCGCCGCGTCTTCGCCGAACTCTACCGCCCGACCAAAGAACTGACGGTTGACTTCCATCCCGACTCCAAATACTTCGTGCAGTCCATCGAGTACCGCACTGACATCCGCTCGTGGTTTGAAGAGTTTATCTACGACCCGTTGCTAAACGCCACGCAGTGGGTGAGCCGCCGAGTGCGGCGGCTACAGTCCGGCTCCCTGCATAGCTACCTGGCGTATCTCTTCATTATTTTAGTGCTGATGTTAGGGGCGTTGTTGTGGCCGGGGAAGTAGCCGCCTCGGGTATACATTCAAATGACGCTCATGCTCTTTTTTGTCATGCTTTTTGGCTATGGCTTCGGCGCAGTGGGCGCGCTGACGTTCGGATACGGCGCGTTCGGGCGCGGGCTGGCGGCGTTGGGTGCGGTCGTCGGCGCGGGCGCAGGCTTCACGTTGGGAGTCATCGCGCTCCTGTCCGGGCAATCGCTCACCGTCGGCCTCCCGCGCCTCCTGCCCCTCACTGGATTCGCTTTGCGGCTCGACGGGCTAGGCGCGTTCTTCCTCGTCGTCATCGGGTTGGTGGGCATGGCCACCGCGCTGTACGGCTTCGGCTATTCAGCGGTATACGAAGGGCGCTACTCACTCCGAATGATGGGCGCCATGCTCAACGTGCTTCTGCTCTCGCTCAGCCTGCAAGTGCTGGCCGACAACGCGCTCACGTTTCTCATCGCCTGGGAAGGTATGTCGCTCTCGGCCTACTGGCTGATACTCACCGAGCACGACCAGCCCGGGACGGTGCGGGCCGGAGTGTGGTATATCGCCATGACCCACGCCGGGTTCGCCGCGTTGGTGGCGATGTTCTTGTTGATGTCGGGTGGCGACCTGACGACCTCCTTTGCGACGATGCGCACCAATGCCCGAACACTCGCGCCGCTGGCGCGCGATGCGGTCTTTCTGCTCGCGCTCTTCGGCTTCGGCTTGAAGGCGGGCATCGTGCCTCTGCACGTCTGGCTGCCGATGGCGCACCCAGTCGCGCCGAGCCACGTCTCGGCGCTGATGTCGGGCGTGGTCATCAAGATGGGCATTTACGGCCTCGTGCGGGTGACGCTCGACCTGCTGGGCGGCGGCCCGGCCTGGTGGGGCGGTGTGGTGCTGAGTCTGGGCGCGGTCTCGGCCCTGCTCGGCGTGCTGTACGCGTTGATGGAGCACGATCTCAAACGCCTGCTCGCTTACCACTCGGTGGAGAACATCGGCATCATTCTGATTGGTGTAGGCGCGGGGCTGGTTTTCCATAGTTATGGGTTGATGACGCTGGCTGCGCTGGGCTTCATCGGCGGGTTATATCACACGATTAATCACGCCAGTTTCAAAGGGTTGTTGTTCCTCGGCGCGGGGTCGGTCTTGCACGCCACGCACACGCGCAACATGGAAGAGCTGGGCGGCCTCATCAAGCGGATGCCGTGGACGGCGCTCTTCTTTTTGATTGGCTCGGCCGCCATCTCAGCTTTGCCGCCGCTCAACGGTTTCGCCTCGGAGTGGCTGGTGTTTCAATCCCTGCTCGGCGGCTTCAACATCCCGGTGCCCGAAGTGGCCATGCTCATGCCGGTGGCGGTGGGGATGCTGGCGCTCACCAGCGGGTTGGCGGCGGCCTGCTTCGTCAAAGCTTTCGGCATCACCTTCCTCGCCCTCCCGCGCTCACCCGAAGCGGAACACGCGCACGAAGCGCCGCTCTCGATGCGAATGGGAATGGCGATACTAGCGCTGGCCTGCGTGGCGCTCGGCCTCATGCCTTTCGCCGTTGTCCCCGTTCTGGGCCGAGTGTTGGCGGGCCTCGGTGGCCTGCCTGACACGCGGTCGGCGTTTACGTTCACCGTCTTTCTGCAAATGCCGGACTCCTTTGGCACGATGTCGCCGACGCTGGCCGCGCTCGGCCTGTTCGTCATTCTCGGCCTCGTGCCGCTGGCGATGTGGCTTCTGCGCGTCAACCGCCGCTTACGGATGGGCGACTCGTGGGGCTGTGGCCGGGTGGGGCAGACGCCGCGCATGGAGTACACGGCCACCGCTTTTGCCGAGCCGTTACGCCGCGTGTTCGCCGAACTCTACCGTCCGTCTCGGGAACTGACGATTGATTTCCACCCTGAGTCCAAATACTTCGTGCAGTCCATCAAATATCGGAGCGACATCACGCCGTGGTTCGAGCGCACCGTGTACGACCCGTTTCTATGGCTAATGCGCTTCGTCGCCGGGCAGGTGCGACGCTTGCAATCCGGCTCACTCCATCTGTATCTCGTGTACGTCACCGTTGTTCTGGTGATTCTCCTTTTAGCCGCAAGGTGGTTCTGACATGACCGGATATTTTCTCGAAGTGGCTCAAGCCTTGTTGGCGCTAACGCTCGCGCCTCTGCTGGTCGGGTTCGTGCGCTGGGTGAAAGCGCGGTTGCAAAACCGGCGCGGCGCGCCCCCGTGGCAGCCTTACTTTGAACTGGGCAAGTTGTTCGGCAAAGAAGTCGTGATGTCGAACAACGCCTCGTGGCTGTTCCGCTTTGCTCCCTACATCGTGTTTGCCAGCGCGCTAGCGGTGACGTTCCTCGTCCCGCTCGTCGCCGCGCCCCTGCCATTTGACGGCGTGGGCGATTTGCTCGTGGTCGTATACCTGCTTTTGCTAGGCACGTTCTTCCTGGCGCTGGCCGGCCTCGATCCGGGCACGGCCTTCGGCGGGATGGGGGCCAGCCGCGAGATGACGGTGGCCGCTATCGCCGAGCCGACGATTGCCCTGGCCATCTTCGGCCTCGCGCTAGGCGCGGGCTCTACCAACCTGGGGCGCATTGTGACGGCGACCTTGGCGAATCCCGGCGTGGCTCTCAGCCCCGGCCACCTGTTGGCCTTCGCCGCGCTGTTCATCGTGACCCTGGCCGAGACGGGCCGTCTACCGGTGGATAACCCGTCCACCCATCTGGAGTTGACGATGATTCACGAGGCGATGATTCTGGAATATTCGGGCCGCTATCTGGCGCTGATTGAGTGGGCGGCGTGGCTGAAACTGACCATCTTCTTCGCCCTGCTGGCGAACCTGTTCGTGCCATGGGGGCTGGCGACGGCCCTCACCCCGGCGGCCCTAGCGGTCGCGGTGGTGACCCTGATTCTTAAATTCGCCGTGCTGGGCGTGGTGGTGGCCGTCGTCGAAACGCGCGTCGCCAAACTGCGCCTGTTCCGCGTGCCGGAATTGCTGGGCTTGTCGTTTGTGCTGGCGTTGCTGGCGGTCACGTCATCATTCCTTTTGAAGTAGGGCGAGATTCCAGTTCGCCGACAGGGAAAAACCATGAACGAGGCTCTCTTCTCTCAACTCTCTACCCTCGGCTCCAGCGTAGTGCTACTGTTCGGCCTCATCTTGTTGTGGCGGCGGAGCCTGCACGCCTACACCGACGCCTTTCAGTGGCAATCCGCAGTGCTGGCGGCGATGTTTGTCATGATTGGCTACTTCGGCCACGACCCCGAACTATATTTTGTGGCCGTCTTCTTTTTTGTTCTCAAGGTTCTTATCCTGCCGCACTATCTGGAGCGCATGGAAAAACGGTTTGGCGGTGAGCGCGAGTCGCAGCCCTACGTCAACGTCGCCACCTCGCTCATTCTGGCGGGTCTGCTCGTCCTGCTGGCCTATGCCGTTACCCGCCCGCTGGTGCTGGTGAGCGCGCTTCCCACGCGCGGCGGCCTGCCGCTGGCGATGGGCCTCGTCTTCGTCGGGCTGTTCGTCGTCATCACGCGCAAAAAGGCGCTGACGCAAATCGTCGGCTTTCTGGTGATGGAGAACGGCATCGCCCTATTGGCCGTGCTCGGCACCTTTGGCATCCCGCTCATCGTCGAACTCGGCGTATTCCTCGACGTGCTGATGGGCTTCCTGGTGATGCAGGTCTTTGTCTATCACATTCACGGCACGTTTGAATCCATTGACGTTGACCAGTTGAACGAACTCAGACACTGAGGCCTTCCAACTTCCAACTTCAAACTTCCCAATCCCAACATGACTTTCTTTCTCCTGCTTCTGCCGCCTGTGTTCGCCGCACTGCTGGCCTTCGTCATCCGCCCGTATCGCCCATTCGTCGGGTGGGTGAATGCGCTATTGTCGCTCGTCTCGCTCGGCGCGGCGCTGGCGTTTGCGGCGCAGGCCATCGCCGGGGGCGCGGCCCCGACGTGGGGCCTGGCGCTCGGCTCGCTCGGCCTCGTAGACGTTCTGCGCGCCGACAGCCTGTCCGCCCTACTGCTGGTGTGCGTGACGGCCGTCGCCTCGCTGACGCTCTTTCTCAGCCCCGGCCTCGGGCGTCCGGTCAATAGACCCCACTGGGGCGAGTTGGCGTACGGCCCCGAGCAATTGCGTCGCTACCATGTCTTCATTAACCTGTTCATCGCCGCGATGCTGTTGGCGGTCTCCGCCAACAACGTCGGCGTGATGTGGATTGCCGTCGAAGCCACCACCGTCTTCTCGGCCTTCATCATTCCGCTCAAACTTAACCGGGCCTCCATCGAGGCCTCGTGGAAATACATCCTCATCGGCTCGGTCGGCATCGCGCTGGCCTTCGCCGGGACGGTGCTGGGCTACTTCGATTTCGTCTCGCTGTCGGGCCGCGCCGAGAACGCCCTTAACTGGACGGTGTTGTTGGCGACCGCGCCCGCCCTGCATCCCGAAGTGATGCGGCTGGCGTTTGTCTTTTTGCTGGTCGGCTATGGGACAAAGGCCGGCATCGCGCCGATGCACACCTGGAAGCCGGACGCTTACGGCGAATCGCCCGCGCCGCTGACCGCGCTCATGTCGTCGGCCTTGTTCGCGGTGGCGATGTACGCCATCCTCCGCTGGAAGGTGGTGGCCGACGCAACCTTGGGGGGCGATTACACCAACAACTTGCTCATCGCCCTCGGCCTGCTCTCGCTGGTAGTGGCCGCCTTCAGCGTGGTGCTGGCAACGAACTACAAACGTATGCTCGCCTACTCCAGCATCGAGCATACCGGCCTGATGTGCCTCGGCTTCGCGCTAGGCCCGCTGGGCACGTTCGCCGCGTTGTTACACCTCGTCAATCACACAGCGGCCAAGTCGCTGATGTTCTTCCTGGTGGATAACATCGAGCACAAGTACAGATCGCCGCTCATTGCGGATACGCGCGGCCTGCTTAAGGCGTTGCCGTGGACCGGCGCGTTGTTCGCTTTTACCTTGCTGATGCTGATTGGCCTGCCGCCGGGCGGCATTTTCGTCAGCGAGTTTGCCCTCTTCCGCGCCGGGTTTGCGCTCAATCATCCCTGGCTGATGGGCGTGGCGCTGGCCCTGCTGGCCGTCGTCTTTGTTTCGTTCATCAACCATCTCAACCGGATGCTATACGGCGCGCCCACGGAGGGCGTGGTCGCCGGTGAAACCGGCGGTTGGCGCACGGCGTTGTTGTTCCTCTGTGTGATCGTGCTGGTGACGCTCGGCCTGACCCTGCCCGCGCCGCTCCTGACGTTGCTCAATCAAAGTGTGGAGATTATTGCGAAATGACCGACTTCTCTCGCCTGCAATCCGCGCTGGCGGAAAAACTTAAGGGCCGGGCGATGAACGTCCGCGTCCGGCGCGACAACGAATTGCATTTCCAAGTCGCGCGCGGCGATGCGCCGTACCTGGCCGAGTTCCTGCGCGCCGACTTCGGGGCCGAATTGATCTTGATGGCCGCCAATGACCGCCGGCCCGACAAGGGCGTGTTCGAGATTCACTATCTCTTCGCCAACGACCGCGAGAACTGGTTCGCCCACGCCACGAAAGACCTCCCCACCGACGATCCGACCATCGCCTCCCTGGCAACGTTCTACTACCCGGCCTCACGCTTCGAGCGTGAAATCAAAGACCTGTTCGGCATCGAAGCGGTCGGCCACCCCGATCGCCGCCCGCTGGTGCGCCACGCCTTTTGGCCGGAAGATTACTTCCCCCTGCGCAAGGACGCCGCGCCGCCAGAGAAATTTGAAGACGACGGCACACCGTTCCCCTTCCTGCCGGTGGGCGGCGAGGGCGTGTACGAGATTCCGGTCGGACCGGTGCACGCGGGCGTCATCGAGCCGGGTCACTTCCGTTTTAGCGTGGTGGGCGAGACGGTGATTGATTTGAAAATCCGCCTCTATTTCACCCACAAAGGGACGGAGAAACTGTTCGAGGGGCGCGCGCCCGCTGAAGGCGTGGAACTGGCCGAGCGCATCTCGGGCGACACGACCATCGGCCATTCGCTGGCGTACTGCCAGGCGCTGGAAGCCCTCGCCGGAGTCGAAGCGCCAACGCGCGCCAAATATCTGCGCGTCGTCCTGTTGGAAATGGAGCGACTGTACAACCACATCGCCGATTTCGGCGCGATTTGCAACGATACCGGTTTTGCCGCCGCGCACTCGCATTGCTTCCGCATCCGCGAGCGGCTCCTGCGGTTGAACAAACGGCTCACGGGCAACCGCCTTTTGCGCGGTGGCATCGTCCCGGGGGGTGTCGGTCAGCCACTCCCGGAGGGCCTCGACCTCCCCGCCGAACTCGATTCGATCCTGGCCGACTTCAACGAAATTGTTGACATCAGTTTGGGCAACACCATGCTGATGGATCGGCTGGAGGGCGCAGGCCGCCTGACGACCAAGACCGCCACCGACCACGGTGTGCTGGGCTACGTCGCCCGCGCCTCCGGCATTGACGTGGACGCGCGGCGCGACCATCCCTTCGCGGCCTATCACTGGCTGAAATTCAACGTGCCCGTCTTCGAGGCGGGGGATGTCTATGCCCGGACGCTGGCGCGGGTGGAGGAGGCGCGCGAGGCGGTGAACTTGATTAAGCAGGCGCTGGAGCAAAAACCGCTCGGGGCCTTGGCCGCGCCATTGGGCCGCCTGCCCGCCTTCGAACCGGCCTTCGGAATCGTGGAAGGCTGGCGCGGTGCGATTGTGCATTGGGTGATGGTGGACGATCAGGGCCAACTGTATCGCGTCAAGGTCAAAGACCCGTCGTTCGTCAACTGGCCGGCGCTGTCGTTCGCCCTGCTCAAAAATATCGTGCCGGACTTCCCACTCTGTAACAAGTCGTTCAACCAGTCGTACTCCGGGAACGATTTATAAGGCGGTAGTCGGGTGGGATGCAATCGGCGGCGTTGATTTGGACGAGCACGGCCGCGTTGTGCCGGGGGGCGGGACTAACCGCCCTCGGTTGGCCTCTTCATCGCCGCCGGACTGGCCTTCCGGTTCGGTGAGGAAGCCTGGAGGCGGTTGACGCCGCTACGGCTGATGCGCTGATGGAGAGCGCCCTCGCGGAGCAGGCACGAATTGCCGGGTATGTCACTCATTCAAGGATTGTCGTTGATCATCGTGGTCGTCACGCTCGTCGGCGTGGCCGTCGGGCGATATCCGTGGCTACGGATGAACCGCGCCACCATGGCCCTCGTCGGCGCGACGGCGCTCGTCCTCGTCGGTGCGATCTCGCCGGAGAAAGCTTACGCCACAATTGACCTCAACACCCTTACGCTCCTGCTGGCGATGATGGTTATCAACGTCAATTTGCGGCTGTCCGGCTTCTTCCGGCTGGTGAGTGGAGAGGTAGTGAAGCGGGCCCACTCGCCGCGCCGGCTCCTGGCGCTCATCATCGTGGTTTCCGGCGTGTTATCGGCCCTGTTTTTGAATGATACCGTGGTGCTCATGTTCACGCCGCTGGCGCTGGAAATCGCCGCCACGCTCAGGCGCAACCCGGTTCCGTACCTCATTGGACTGGTGGCGGCGGCCAACATCGGCTCGACAGCCATCATCACCGGCAACCCGCAGAATATGCTCATCGGCGTGTCGTCGCGGATTCCGTTCACGACGTTTACTGGCTATCTCGCGCCGGTGGCGCTGGTTGGGCTGGGGGTGGCGTGGCTCGTTCTGGTTCTCGTCTATCCGCGCGAGTTCGCGTCCGGACTTTTCAGCGAGCGCGCTGAACTCCCCTCACGCCACTATCGCCCTTTGCTTCGTAAGAGCCTCATCGCCACGGCACTCATGCTCACGGCCTTCATCCTCGGTGCGCCGCTTCCACTGGCGGCGATGGGCGCGGCGGCGCTCCTGCTCGTCACTCGTCGCTTGAAACCCTCCCGTGTATTCATCGAACTCGATTGGTCACTGCTAATCTTCTTTTCCGGTTTGTTCGTGGTGACCGGGGCGATTGAGACTGCCGGCTTCAGCGGGCAACTGTTTGCGGTAGCAGAGCCGGTGGCCGAGCGTGGCGTCGCGGCGTTGGCCGGTGTCTCGGTCGTGTTGAGCAACCTCATCTCGAATGTCCCGGCGGTGCTGCTCTTCCGCCCGCTCATCCCACACTTTCCCGATCCCGAGCGGGCGTGGCTGACGCTGGCGATGGCGACCACCCTGGCGGGCAATCTCACCCTGCTCGGCTCGGTCGCCAACCTCATCGTCGCTGAAACCGCCAAAGCGCGGGGGGTGCATCTGTCATTCACCGAATACCTGAAAGCCGGCGTGCCCATCACTCTGGTCACTCTGACAATCGGGATCGGGTGGTTGAGTCTCGCCCGCTAGTTCACAGCCGCACAGGAAGCCATGTCCGAGGTCACCCGGAAGGAACTGATACTGGCTCTGATTAGCGCGGGGGAGCGCCCGCGATTGGCCGGCCTCGATTTGAGTCAACTTGACCTGCACAGCCTTGACTTGAGCCATGCTGATTTGCGGCGGGCCAGCCTGCGCCAAGCCAATCTGAATAATGTTGATTTAAGCAAGGCGGATCTACTCGGGGCCGATCTCCACTCAGCCAATCTGTGCCGCGCTCAGATGAGCGCGGCTAACTTACAGCACGCCGATTTGCGCGAGGCCAATTTGCATGAGGCCAACTTGAGTAATGCGACATTACACGATGCCAACTTGACCCAGGCGGAC
>Ga0315281_10001654_pt1 | contig 33062 bp, 36 predicted proteins | sample YL17G07_0_MG_FD_204540 | JGI IMG/M metagenome (GOLD analysis project Ga0315281, IMG submission 204540) | Sediment microbial communities from Yellowstone Lake, YNP, Wyoming, USA - YL17G07_0 | ecosystem: Environmental > Aquatic > Freshwater > Lake > Sediment | place: USA: Wyoming | collected...
CCAACCACCTCATGGTGCGCGTGCGCCTCAATGCCAAGCGCCGTACACAGCGCCTTGAGCAGATGATCCTTGTTCATCTGGGTCGCGCCCTGCACCGCCTCGTGCTCGCTGCCCGCCGCGATCTCGCGCAGTTCCACAACGGTCTTGTGCTTCAGTTCCTCGAAAGTGTGGGCCATGTCCTGATCCTCCGTTTTTCTGGTCTGACCGCTATGTTATAACACCGCTGCGCAGTTCCATTCAATCATTCCGGCGGACTCGCAGCACACAGCGGGAACCATGGGTCCTATGCTACGCTCCGCCTGGACATGGACTCATACTTCGACCAAATCACACCCTGTCGACCGCATGAAGCCTGCTAAACCATTGCTCGCCCTTGCGGCGCTGCTCGCCGCCTCCGGGGCGGCGTTTGTGCTGAATGCCGTTTCCGCGACCGCCACCAGCGCACCGGCAGAGCCGCCCTACATCAAGGCAGCGCAAATCCTTGCACACGCTAAACCGGAACGCCTGACGTTGCAGTCGCAGGTCGCGCTGGTGCTGGATGAACGCGAAGGCGTTGTCCTCTATGAGCGCGCAGCCGACATGCCGCGCCCGATCGCCTCGCTGACCAAGCTCATGACCGCGCTCGTGATCCTGGAATCGGGCGCGGCGCTGGACGAGGCGCTGATGATTACGCAAGAAGACCGCGACCGGCTCAAGGGCAGTCATTCGCGCATCGCCTTCGGCGCACGACTCACGCGCGGCGACCTGCTGCGCGCCGCACTCGGCGCCTCGGACAACCGCGCCGCCAGCGCACTCGCGCGCGCCTTTCCCGGCGGACACGAAGCCTTCATGGCCACCATGAACACCAGGACGCAGGCGCTCGACATGACCGGCACACGCTTCGTGGATGCCAGCGGGCTTAACGCCGGCAATGTCTCAACCGCACGCGACCTGCAGAAGCTGCTGGACGCCGCGCGCAGCCAGCCGCTCATCCACGATTTCACTACCATGAGTGAGTTTTACATTACCGATCTCGTCACGCATCGCGTCACGTCGTTCGTCAACACCAATCGACTGGTGCGCCAGGAGCGCTGGGAAATCGCGCTGAGTAAAACCGGCTACACCGCCGATGCCGGCAACTGTCTCGCCATGCAGGTCACGGTTGCCGGCCGGCCGCTCAGCATCGTGCTGCTCAACTCCTGGGGCAGGGCCAGCAAGTACGGCGACGCGCAACGCATCCGCGACTGGCTGATCGACACCGAGCGCCACATTCCGCCGGTCACTGCACACGTCAGCCTCTGACATCACGCCGCACTCCCGGATGGCGCACGGGTCTGTTATACAAGAGGAACGCAAGCCTGCAGAAAATTAACCGTCTCTAGCACAGCATGAAGATTCTGGTTCTCGGCAGCGGCGTGATCGGCGTGACCAGCGCCTGGTATCTGACGCGCGCCGGTCACGAGGTGACGCTGGTTGACCGCCAACCGCGGCCGGCGCTGGAAACCAGTTTTGCCAACGGCGGACAGATCTCCTGGGGGGCGGCCAATCCGTGGGCGGCGCCGGAAATACCGGGCAAGGCTATTGTCTGGCTGTTCAAACAACACTCGCCGCTGGTGCTGCGTCCCTCGCTCGACCCGGCGCTGTGGAGCTGGCTGTTGCAGATGCTGCGCAACTGCACACACGCGCGCTATCTCGCCAACAAGGAACGTCAGTTACGGCTCGCACGTTACAGCCATGCGTGCCTAACCGGATTGCGTGAGCAAATTGGTCTGAACTACGACCAGAGCACGCATGGCTTGCTGATTCTGTATCGCAGTACACGCGATCTTGAAGTGGCGACACGCGGGGCGCGGCTGCTTGATCGTCTCGGGATTGCCTATCGATTCCTCGACCGTGGCGCGTGTGTCGCGCACGAACCGGCGCTCCGGGATTCGTGCGACAAGATCGTGGGCGGCATGTTGTTTCCGGGTGACGAGTCCGGCGACTGCCGGCTTTTTACCGAGGAACTGGCGGCGCGCGCGCGGCAACAGGGTGTGCAGTTTCTTGCCTCCACCACGGTGACCCGGCTGGTTGCCGAGAACGGCCGCATCGTGCGCGTCGTCACGGATCGTGGCGATCTCACGGCCGATGCCTGTGTGCTGGCCTGCGGCAGTGACTCGCCGCTGCTGCTCAAGGCCCTCGGCATCCGGCTGCCGGTGTATCCAGTAAAGGGCTACTCGATCACCGTGCCTGTCACTAACGACTCAGCCGCGCCGCAGGGCACACTCACCGACGAAACTTATAAAGTAGTCGTCACACGTTTGGGAAACAGACTGCGCGCCGCCGGCACGGCCGAGCTTGCCGGCTACGATCTCACGCTGCCCCCGGCGCGACTGGCAACGCTTCAATACGTGATGCGCGACCTTTTTCCCAACGCCGGAGACACCGCCAGCGCCGAAGCCTGGGCGGGTCTGCGCCCGATGACACCGGACAACCCGCCGGTGATCGGCGCGACACCGTACAAGAATCTATTCCTCAACACCGGCCATGGCACCCTCGGCTGGACCATGGCCTGCGGCTCAGGCCAGGTGCTGGCCGACCTTGTCTGCGGGCGCGCGCCGGAGATCGACCTCGACGGTCTTACACTCGCACGTTTTAAGTAAAGACAAACCGCGCGCGCCGCAGGCTTCAGCCGGGCGGACGCGGCGCACCGTTGAGCACGGCGGCGAGCAGCAGGTCGTGTATCCACAAAAAGCTCACCGGGGTGAGCGTATCGACCGTGTACTTGCGTGGCTTGAGGGAGGCAATGGCGCGGGCGGCCTTGTCGGTGCCACCGTCCACGCGCAGGGCCACGCCGTCTTCGGGCGTGAGCATGAGCGAACCTTCCAGCAGGTACAGATTCCAGTTGTCGCGCAGCCCGCGCTCCAGCAGGCGCGTGCCGGATGGCGCCGTGTAGATCAGGCTGTGCGTGGCGAGCCCGATGAGGCGCGTGGCGTCAAGCCCGCGAAACTGCGCGAGATCACGCAGCCGTTCGGTGCTCACCGCCTGGTGCGGAATCTTAAGCCAGCGTTCGATGGTCTCGACGGGCTCGGTCTCATGCAGGCGGCGTTCATCGGCCGGAATGGCCGCGGCGCGCGACGCGACAGGCGCATCCGCTTCCGGACTGGCGTGTCCAAGCGTCAACAGCGAGTTGCGGCGCTGCTCCTTTCGTATCACACCCTGGCGCAGCTTCTCGACAAGCGCGAGGATCGCGGGCGCGGCGCGGCGCGCGGCCGGGACGGTTGCGGCCAGGTTGAGCACATCGATCACCGGGAAGTCGCGCTCCGGCTCGCCAGGTTCGTGCGCAAGCGCCGAGACGCGCTGGCTGAGCGTGGTGTGGGGATTGAACAGCACCGGACAATACACGGGCACATCCGCTGCACCATCGTGTCGATAGTCGAGCAACAATTCTATGCCACGGTACACACTCTGCTCCCGGCTCTTCTGCTGGAAGGCGGTGAGCTCGCTGGCCGCGTGCCCGCTGGCCGGATAAAGATCGCGCACCAGGGAATCTTCAAGACTGAGGATGAGACGACCCCATACCCGAGGCTCGCGTGCATTGAACAGGACCGCGATCCGGTGATCACCGACCAGCGCGCCATCGAGATAGGAACGCAGAAAGGCGCGATTGTGTTCGGCGAATGCCCGCGACAGCGGCGCGTCGATATGCAACTGCCGTTGCGCATCGTATGACCCCAGTTCCCCATTTTCCGTCAGCATGTAAAACCCGGCGGGAAGTCCGGCCAAAACGTCGGTCGATTGCATGGTGATCTCCTCGCTCCAAGCATAACAGGAACTGTCCGGCGGTCTACAAGGTCTGGGCTTTCCCAGCCGCGCCGAACTGTTAAAGTGAGCTCAACACGATACGGCGGGAGGACATAAAGGTGCGCATTCCGGAACTGGTCGCCCACCGCGGCTATGCCCTGCACTACCCCGAGAACACGTTGATCGGCATCGAGGCCGCAATCCGCGCCGGTGCGCGTTTCATCGAAGTCGACGTGCAACTCACCGCCGACAAGGTGCCGATGCTGTTCCACGACCGGAACATGGATCGACTTTGTCGTGTACCAGGCGCCATCCACGACTTCACGCGCGCGCAGTTGCGCGATTTCAATGTGCTTGAATTCGACCGCTTCGGCTACAAGTTCGCACAGAATCCGGTTACCACGCTCGCCGAACTCGGCGCGTTGCTGGTGCGTTATCCGCAGGTCAGCGCGTTTATCGAACTCAAACGCATATCGATCGAAGTGTTCGGTGTGCAGACGCTGCTGGACAACGTGTTGCGCTCGCTGGCACCGGTGCTACCGCAGTGCGTGCTCATCTCCTACAACGTGCCGGTGCTGGCCGCCGCGCGCCAGCAGGGTTATCGCCGCGTTGGCGCCATCCTGGAACGCTGGCAGGACCAGCGCAACAACGACGTGCAGGCCATCCACCCGGATTACCTGTTCTGCGACGCCGCAGACCTGCCGCGCTTCGGCGATCTTGAAAAATCCGGCGTCAAGATCGTGGTGTACGAAATCACCGACCCGCAAGCCGCGCTCAAGCTCGCAAAGCGCGGCGTCGGCTTCATCGAAACCTTCGCTGTTGGCGAGATGCTCGCTGCCTTCGAACCGTTGCGCCAGACGCCGGCATGACGACGGCAGCGGTGGATGTGCTGGTGATCGGCGCCGGCATCCACGGCGCCGGTGTGGCGCAGGCCGCGGCGGCGGCCGGTTATTCTGTTCTGGTACTGGAAAAAACCGGCGTCGCCTGCGCCACCTCGTGCCGTTCTTCAAAACTGATTCATGGCGGCTTGCGCTATCTCGAAACCGGCCAGTACCGGCTGGTGCGCGAAAGCCTGCGCGAGCGCGAAACGCTGTTGCGCATCGCGCCGCATCTGGTGAAGCGCGTGCCATTTCATATTCCGGTGTACAAATTCAGCACACGCTCGACACTCAAGATTCGCGCCGGGCTCGCACTCTATGCGTTGCTCGACAATCTCAAGCGCGCGTCACACTTTAGCACGCTGGCGCGCGCCGAGTGGGACACGCTCGACGGCCTCGATACCACCGGCCTCAAGGCAGTATTCCGCTACCACGACGCTCAAGCTGACGACGCCAAACTCACGCACGCCGTGCTGCACTCGGCGCAAACCCTCGGCGCCGAACTGCTGTGCCCGGCCGAGTTTGTCACCGCCGCGCGCACCGCTTCCGGCTGGCGCGTACGCGTGCGTGGCGCGCACGGCGAGCAGGAGGTCGACGCGGCCACACTGGTCAACACCGCCGGGCCGTGGGTGAATGAAATCATCGCGCGCCTCACGCCACGGCTCGCGCCGCCGGCCATCGAACTGGTTCAGGGCGCACACGTGCTGGTCGAAGGGGCATCACACTGCGGCGTGTACTATCTTGAGGCCGAAGACCGGCGCGCGCTGTTCGTCATGCCATGGCGCGGCATGACCCTGATCGGCACCACCGAATCACACTTCAGCGGCGACCCGGCGCAGGTCGCGCCGCGCCGCGAGGAAATCGACTACCTGCTCAAAACCTTCCGCCGTTATTTTCCGAGGCGCGACGTCTGCGTGCGCGACCAGTTCGCGGGTCTGCGCGTCCTGCCGATGGGAACCGGCTCGGCCTTCAACCGGCCGCGCGAGACCTTATTCGTGACGGACAACGCCGCGCAACCACGGCTGGTGAGTGTGGTCGGCGGCAAACTGACTGGCTACCGCGTCGCCGCGCAGAGGACTTTGGCGCTGCTGCGTGCGACTTTGCCGTTGCGGCCAGCGCGCTCCGACACCGCCACGCTTGATCTCACGTCGTGACCGCAGGTTACGGTCCGGGTCCTGCATAGCAAGATCCGGGTCGCAGAAGCACGCTTAAACCTTCATATTGGTTTTCCCCGTACACGAACAGCTCATGGACAGCGGGATCTGCACATAAAACGTATTCAGGAAAAAATATTGATGTCTGACTACGACCGCATCGCCGAGGCGATTTCATTTATCGTCAACCGGGCAGCCCACCAGCCCACGCTGGCGGAAATTGCCGAGCACATGCATTTAAGTCCCTTCCACTTCCAGCGCCTGTTCTGCCGCTGGGCCGGCGTGACGCCGAAAAGATTCTTGCAAGTGCTAACGCTGGAGCGCGCCAAACAATTGCTGAGCGAATCGAAACCGTTGCTTGAAGTGTCGGACTCCCTGGGGCTGAGCAGTGGTTCGCGCTTGTATGACCACTTTGTTCATTTGGAGGCGGTGACGCCCGGAGAATACAAAATGGGAGGCGCGGGTTTAATGATTGAGCACGCCGTACAGGACACTCCGTTTGGAAAAGCGTTTATAGCCATAACACCCAAAGGCATCTGTAATTTTTCGTTTCTGGAAAGCGCGCAAGCCGGTAGTCTCTTGGCTGATTTGCACAAGGCATGGCCGCACGCAATAGTGCGCGAAAATCGTCAGCAAACGCTTGCCGTTATTCAATCCATGTTTGGAGGAGAAATGAAACTGGACCGCCCGGCATCTTTGCATGTTTCCGGCACGAACTTCCAAGTCAGCGTGTGGAAGGCCTTGCTGCAAATACCCACGGCAACGGTAGTGAGCTACTCCCAGGTCGCTGGCGCGATTGGCCACCCGAATTCCGCGCGGGCCGTGGGGACGGCGATAGGCGCAAACCCCGTTGCATTCCTGATACCCTGCCACCGTGTCATTCAGCAAAGCGGCAAGCTAGGTGGTTATCGTTGGGGCGAAATCCGGAAACAGGCAATCCATGCATGGGAATCGGCAAGGCATGAGTAACCCGAGTCATCACATAGCGTTCGAAGGGCGCGCGTCAACAGCGATGACCCCATCCACTTTACAGTGGAACGTGACAGCTCTGGCGTTTCTCGAATGTGCTGCCAGGCTGGTGATCCAACGTGTACCACTTTCGGAAACCGCACCATGACCGGGCTGTTCGAAAAACCGCACGACAATGAACTGCCGGCCGCCTTCCGGCTGTTACGCACGACGCTTGCGCTCTCCGCTTTGGTCTCCACCGAGTTCACTGGCCGCTGGGTGAATCGCCTGTGGTTCCGCTCGCAACGTTTTCCGGAACCGGCGCGCGAGAAAGAATGGCTGGTGTCCGCGGAACGCCTGACCATTACGCATCGCGAGCGGCCGCTCGCGGTGTACTACTGGGGCGCGGGCCCGACGATTCTGCTGGTGCATGGCTGGCACGGTCGCGGCGCGCAACTCGGCGCGTTCGCCGCACCACTCGTGGCAACCGGTTATCGTGTGGTGGCCTTCGATGCTCCGGCGCACGGCCGTACACCTGGCCGCGCCACCAACCTGCCGGAAGTGAGTGAGGCGTTGCTGGCCGTCGCCAATTCATTTCCGCCGCTGCACGGCGTGATCGCCCATTCGTTCGGCGCGGCCTGTACACTCGCCGCCATCCGCCACGGCCTTGCACCACGTCGGGTCGTGACCATGAGTGCTCCGGCTAATCTCGAATTCCTGATGGATAGTTTCGCCGCGCGGCTTGGAATCAGCGCTGCAGTCATGGCCGTGCATCGGCGTTTGGTGGAAGCACAGTTCGGGGCCGATCTCTGGCAGCGATTGTCGCCGACGGGGATTGCACGTGGGCTCAACATTTCGGCCTTGTTGCTGCATGACGAAGACGATCACGATGTTCCTTGCCGGGAAAGCGAGTCACTGGCACGTGCCTGGCCAAATGCGACCTTGATCCGAACGCAGGGACTCGGTCATCGCCGTATTCTGCGCGACCCGGATGTGGTTGCACGCGTCGTGGCCTTCATGATCGAATGACTCATTCGCGTCCGACACCGGCACGCCGCAGAAAATATTTGCATGACCGACATGATCGCGCCTTCCCTGGAAGCACTCACGGATTTGGAACGGACCCTGCACGCGGAAATTCCACTCACCCGCGCCATGGGCGTGCGTGTCCTGCGTGCCGACCAGAAATGCCTGACGCTCGCTGCAGCGCTCGCGCCGAACCTCAACCACAAACAAACTGTCTTCGGCGGCAGCCTCAACAGCCTGGCCACCCTCGCCTGTTGGGGGCTGATTCAGCTGTTGGTGCGTGATTGCGGTAAGGCAATCACGGTTGTGATCCAGGAAAGCAGCGTGCACTTTCTGAAACCGGTGATGCAGGATTTTGAAGCGATTTGTGCGTTACCGTCCGAACCGGATATTGAGAAATTTCTGCGCGCGCTAGAGCGCAAGGGTCGCGCGCGCCTGGCGCTCGATTCCACGATCCACGTCGATGGTGCAATCGCGCTGCGCTTTCACGGTCAATTCGTTGCCTACGACCGGATGCGCTTTCAAGGTTTCGAGCAACAAGCCGTTTAATCGCCGATGGCGACGATATAAACCAGCCAATTGACCGGCACGGCAAGCTTCCGCACACTCTTCGGGAACCTGCTATGGCGACTCCGGTATTAACATGCAAAAAAATAATGCCGCGATCAACCAGCTCCACAATCTGGGACCGGCCAGTACGCGCTGGCTGAACACTATCGGTGTGCACACCCGCCGCGATCTGGAAAAGCTCGGCGCGGTCGATGCCTACGCGATCCTCCGGGCGCACGGCTACAACGCCAGCCTCAACCTGGTCTATGCCATCGAAGGCGCGCTGCGCGACTGCGACTGGAACAAGTTACCGGTAAAACGCAGGGCGCAACTCAAGGCGGCCGCAGCCGATGCCGTGAAACCGCGCTGCGCTTGGCCGGCCAATGACCCGCACATGCGGCGCTATCACGACGAGGAATGGGGCGTGCCGGTGCACGACGACCGCAAGCACTTCGAGTTCCTGATTCTGGAAGGCGCGCAGGCCGGCTTGAGCTGGCGCACGGTGCTGCACAAACGCGCGGCCTATCGCATCGCCTTTGCCGGATTCGACCCGCGGCGCGTGGCGCGCTTCGATGCGCGCAAGGCCAAGACGCTGCTGAAGAACGCCGGCATTATCCGCAACCGCCTCAAGATCGAATCGGCGATTACCAATGCGCGCGCCTTTCTTGCGATTCAGAAAGAGTTCGGCAGTTTCGATCGTTATGTGTGGCAATTTGTCGGCGGCCGGCCGCTCGTCAACCGCTGGACAACGCTGCGGGAAATCCCGGCGCGCACGAGCGAATCGGATGCGCTCAGTGCCGATCTCAAAAAACGCGGGTTCCGTTTTGTCGGCTCGACCATCATCTATGCGCACATGCAGGCGACCGGCCTGGTCAACGACCATCTGGTGCACTGCTACCGCCACCGCGCACTGGCGCGGCGCTGACGCCACAATCCGGTTGTAGGTTGGCCTTTAGGCCGACTTGTCGCCCTAAAGGGCGACCTACAGAGACCGCAGGGAGTCAGCCGATCAGGCGCTCCACCATCCAGTACAGACCGGTGAGCGCGATCAGCGCCGACAGCGGCAGCACCACGCGCGCGCGATACCACGGCTTGTTGCGGAACCAATAGCCCACCGTCAGAAACGCAATTGCAATGACCGCCAGCTGCCCGCCCTCGACACCGACATTAAAGGCAATCAAACCGGTCACAAACTCGTCGCGCGGCAGCCCGATCTCGGTCAGCACGCCGGCGAAGCCGAGGCCGTGCAGCAAACCAAAACCAAACACCACAAACACCCGCCACACGTGCAGGCGTGCGGTGAGCAGGTTCTCCACCGCCACCGCCACAATCGACGCGGCAATCAGCGGTTCGACAATCGCCGGTGACAGGGCGATCACCCCATACATGCTCAATGCCAGCGTGATCGAATGCGCGAGCGTGAATGCCGTGACCTGCCACAGCAGTGGAGAAAGTTTTGTGCTCAGCAGAAACAGGCCGAGCACGAACAACATGTGATCCAGCCCCTTGGGCAGAATATGGGTGAAGCCGAGCACCAGGTATTGTCCGAATACCGCGGTGCGCGTGGTCGCGGCGATGTCCCCGGAAAGCGGGTAGATTGCACTCGCCGCGCCTTCCCGCACCCAGGTGCCGATGACCTCGCTGACCCCGGCACGGTGCAGGCGCAGCACGCTGCCACCGTATTGCGGCGCATATTGCCAGCGCACCGTGCGCGCTCCCGGCGGGATGCGGCCGCTAAGGTGCAGAGTGGTGAGACGCGCACGCGCCAGGTCGCCTGACTCGGGTATATCGAGGGACGCGAGTGCCGGCGCGCTGTGCACGCCGTCGAAATCCAGCCGCAGGCCATCGACATACTGTGACCAGAAGGCGCGGATGCGCTCTTCCAGTTTACGCGCCGGTAAAGCGCGCAGACTATTGTAACGCTCCGCATTCGGCGACTCGCTGGTGTCGCTGTGCACAGGACTCACGCCAGCCAGCACCGCTTCCATGTTGACCTGTAAGGCAACCTGGTAATTTCCGTCTACCTGCAGATGCACATCAACAATCGCCGGGCGAATCTCGTGAGCCGCGGCCGTCAATGCGAACAGGCCCAGCATGAATCCGAACAGCAGTCGGAATGAATTGTGAATCGGCGCCTGACTGGTCGTGTTATGCTGCAGCGAAGATTTCATCTCGAACACTTATGAAAATGATTGGTAAAAACATTATGTGGCGCGAGTGTAGCCGATACGGATTGCTGTTGTCCGCCCTGCTCGGGCTGTCGGCACCGGCAGCGGCGCACGAATTCTGGATCGAGCCGGCGAACTTCCGGCCGCCGGTCGGCAAACCGGTGGATGTGCGTCTGATGGTCGGCCAGGAATTCCGCGGTGACACCATGATCTACCTGCCGGAGTCCTTCGAGCGCTTCATTACGGTTAACGCGCGCGGCACCCGGAATATTCCCGGCCTGCCTGGCGATGACCCGGCCGCGCGTCCAATTCCGGCCGAGCCGGGGCTCCTGCTCGTGGCCTACCAGAGCACGCGCTACTCGCTGGACATGGATGCCCCCACCTTCGAAAAATATCTGGAGAAGGAAGGCCTGGAAGGTGTGCGCGCCCTGCGTGCGCAGCGCGGCGAGCGCGACAAAGCGGTGCACGAGGTGTACTCGCGTTGCGCCAAGTCGCTGCTTGCGGTTGGTGGCCGCGATAATGGCCTCGATGCCAGACAACCGATCGGCCTGCGGCTGGAAATCGTGCCGCTGACACCCATTTACCAGTTGAAGCGCGGCCAGGCTCTTGAGGTGCAGGTGTTATACGAAGGCCGGCCACTCGCCGGTGCGCAGGTGATTGCCTTCTCGAAGAAAAAACTCAAGACCCAGCTGGTGCAGCGCACCGATGCCGAAGGTCGCGCACGCTTTGTTCTGCCGCATGCCGATGTCTGGATGCTGTCCGCCGTGCACATGATTCCGGCACCGGCCGAGGCGAAGGCAGATTGGGAAAGCTTCTGGGCTTCGCTCACCTTCGAGACCAACGAGCGGCACTGAAAGTAGATAGCCCCGCAGCAGGCGATGGGTTATTGGTGGGTAGGTTGGCGCTGAACAACGTGAAGCCCAACCGTTTTAATAGCCCTGTTGGGCTTCGGCTTTCAGCCTCAGCGCCAACCTACAAAGAACGCTACGCTGCCAGCAACGTGGAATTACATCTGAAAAAAATCAAACCCCGCTGTAGTCATTGAGGGCGGTGTCCATGGCGACACGCCAACGCTGGTAGCGCACGCGCAGCGCCGGATTGGCGCGCGGTTTGAACCACACACCGAATTCCTGCTCCGGCCAGTCTCTGGGTTTGCCGGCCAGCAGCCAGGCCGTGCCACGCGCCGTGGCTTCATACTCGGCCGGCCGATAGAGCGGCAGGCCGGACAGGTCGCTGATGCACTGGCACAGGCCTTCGTACCAGGTGAGCCCGCCGCTGGCGATTATCTGCTCCAGTGGCGACGCCAGCTTCTGGAAAAGGTCGAGATTGGCCTGCAGCAGGAACACGATGGACTCGGCCACCGCCACTGCCATTTGCCACGGTTCGGCCTCGGCGGAGAAACGCGATTCGAAGTCCGCGACCCAATAGGGCGAACCGAGACCGCTGATGCCATTGAGAAACAACGGCGGTTCGACATGATTCTGCGCGAGCCATGCCGGTAATTCCTGTTCAAGATTATCGAGCCCGAGATCTTCTTCGATCCATTGCAGCGCCGCGCCCGCGCCATTGACCGTGCCTTCGAGCACATAGGTCTTCTCGTCACCATCGTGCAGCACAATGCCAGTGAGCAGGCGCGGCTGGTGGCCCGGATACTCTCCGGATAGTCGTTGCACGAAAGCGCCCGTACCCATGTTGATGTAGGCGCTATTGGCGTGCGGCGCGCCGTAGGCAAACAACGCAGCCGACTGATCGCCATTCACGATCGTGAGAGGAATGCGCCGCCCCTCCGCTTCGAGATGACCGAAATAGTGGCGTGTCGGCACGCACGGCGGCAGGGCGGCGGCGGGAATGCCAAACAGATGCAGCAGGCCTTCATCCCAGTCCATGGATTTTATATTCCACAGGAGCGTGCGCGCGGCGTTCGCCGGGTCGACGGCCAGTGTGTGTTCTTCGGTGAGGCGGAAAATCAGAAAACTCGCGAGCGGGCCGAAGGCGAGACGTCCTTCGGTCTGCGCCTGCGCCACCGCCGGCAGGTGGTCGAGACACCAGCGCAACTTGCTCGCACCATAGTGCGCCGAGAGCATCAGGCCGGTGGTAGCGTGGATCGCCTCGGCGTGCAGAGCGAAACGCGCCAGCCATGCGTGCGCACGCCAGTCCTGCCAGCTGATTACCGGCGACAGTGCCTGACCGGTGACGCGGTCCCAGCACACGATGCTGGAACGTTGCGTGGCGAGACCCGCCGAAGCAATCTGCGCGGCGTTTGCGCCCAGCTCCTGCAACACCTCACGCGCGGCGTTCAGAAGCGAAGACACCAATTCTTCGGGGTCATATTCCACCCAGTCAGGCTGCGGGTGATGCACCGCAACTTCGCGCAGGCGCTTCGCGAGGAGCGCGCCGCGCGCGTCGAACACGAGCGCGCGGCTGGCATGCCCGCCCTGATCGAGCGCGAGATACAGAGGACTGGACATCTGCGCCTCAGACGGCATCGTTCAGAATCGCGTGCCAGTCGTAGTCACCGCCGCCGGTCGCCAGGAACCACGGATTGAGAATGTCCGGCTTGTTGTAGCGCAGCGCTTTGCCATTGATATCCGTGACCCGGCCACCGGCCGCTTCGACCACGCACTGCGCGGCGGCCGTGTCCCATTCCGAGGTCAGCCCGAGACGCGGGTAGACGTCGGCCGCGCCTTCCGCCACCAGGCACAACTTGAGCGAGCTGCCCATGCTGGTGGTATCGAACTCGCCCTCGCGAGCATGCAGGCGCGCCAGGAAACGATCGAGCGCCTCGCCACGGTGCGAACGGCTGGCCACCACCGTGGCACGCCCGCCGCGGTAACGGCGTACGCGGATTGGCGTGCGGTTGCAACCGCCCTGCTCCTTCCACGCGCCCTGGCCGCGCAGCGCGCGGTAGCACACGCCAGTGACCGGTACGACTACCACGCCGAGCACCGGCACACCATTATCAATGAGCGCGATGTTCACGGTGAACTCGCCGTTGCGGTTGACGAACTCCTTGGTGCCATCGAGTGGATCGACCAGCCAGAAACGCGTCCAGCCGGCACGTTCGCGGTATTCAATCTGCACCGACTCCTCTGACAGGACCGGAACACCGGGCGTAAGTAGCGCGAGGCGCGCCACGATCAGGGCATGCGCGCTGCGGTCGGCATCGGTTAGCGGCGAACCGTCGTCCTTGCAACTGACATCGAACGGGCGTTCGTACACCTCCAGAATACGGCGGCCGGCCTCCGTGGCGATGGCCACCGCTTCCTTGAGCCACCTTCCCGGATCGGCAGAATCATGCATGTCGAGGATCTCGTCGGTGTTTATGCATTGGCAAGGTGCCGGGCAATGACCAGTATGAGACGCGCATCATCCACCGGATGTGCGCGCCCCGCGCGCTGCGCGGCCGCCCACACCGGATCGGGGAAATGTTTATCGTCGGCAAAACGCGGGATCACGTGCCAGTGCACGTGCGGCGTCTGGTTGCCGAGCGAGGCGAGGTTCACCTTGTCCGGACGCAACAGCTCGCGCAGCGCCGCCTCGACGGCGAACACCGTCTGCATGAGATGCAGGCGTTCGGCCGACGGCAAATCGGTCATCTCCTTGACGTGCCGATTGAGGATCACCCGGCAGAAACCCGGATAATCCGGATCGTCTGCCCGTACCACGCGCAGCGTGGCGTCGCGCCACAGTATGGTTTCGTTGCTCGCCTGACAGAGGGGACAGGCATCGCTCATGGTCTCGACTCCTGTGCTGTCTTTTTAAGCGCGGCAAGATCGTTCCGCAGCAACCCGATTTGGGCGAGCAGCTGCAGGCGGCCAAGATCCATGAACGTAAGATACCGGCCGTTGTTGAGGTGCAGGTTGATGTCACAATCATTCGGCCACACACGAAACGCGATGCGACCGGCGTCGAGCAGCGACCGGCGCCGCACGAACGGCAACAGCAGTAAAAGCCTGAGCAAACGCAGATACAAGTTCACTACACACCTCCGGGCGTCGATTGGCTCTATAATACCGCCACTCGTGCGCTGCACTGAAACCGTCCTTCGCAGCGCCCCCACCGCTTCAACCGAATCCGAGCCGTTATGCTTGATTGGTCACTTATCAGCACCGTACTGCTCGACATGGACGGCACGCTGCTCGACCTGCACTATGACAATCATTTCTGGCTGGAGCACGTGCCACGCCGCTACGCCGAGAAGCACGCACTCAGTCTCGAGGCCGCCAAGGAAGCGCTGCGCGGCCGCTACCGGCAGGTCGAAGGCACGCTCGACTGGTATTGTGTTGATTACTGGACGCGCGAACTCGATCTCGACATTGCACTGCTCAAAGAAGAAGTGGACCACCTCATCGGCGTGCACCCGCATGTGATCGATTTTCTCGACGCGGTGCGCGCCCGCGGCAAACGCCTGGTGCTGGTTACGAATGCGCACGGCAAGAGTCTGAACATCAAGTTCCGCCGCACCCGCCTCAACGGTCACTTCGACGCGGTGGTGTGCGCGCACGACCTGGGTTGCCCCAAGGAACACCCGGCGTTCTGGGAAAAGATGCAGGCGGTCGAGCCGTTCACGAAAGACACGGTTCTGCTCATTGACGACAGCCTTCCGGTGCTGCGCTCGGCCAGGAACTACGGTATCACCCGGTTGCTGGCGGTGCGTAACCCGGACTCGAAGCTGCCGGAGAAAGATGTCGGCGAATTCGCCGCCATTCGCAGCTTCCGGGAAATTCTGCCCTGAGACCGCCGCCGAAGACCCGCCGCTGGCCTTTGGAAATCAGAAGTGTACGGTCATGCCAGCAAACAGGCCACGGCCGGAAACGCCTCAAGCCTGGCGTACGGGGCCGAGTAGAGTGCAGATCCTGAATTGAACGTGAGCGGAGCGCCCGGCATCGTGCGTTGCGAACTTGCCGGGAATCTGTCTATTTCCGCGCCGGTTTTTTCTTTTCGGGCTTGGCCGCTTTATTATTACGCTGATCCCAGCTCTTGAATTTTCTGCGGCAGTGCTTCAACAACGCCGCGTAGTCCGGGAAAAACAGCTCGAAGTCATTGGCGTCGCACGGGCCGTCGAATTCGCATTCGTCGTTTGTGTGATCGCGGCAGATCTGCGGGCGCGTCGCGTAGATGCCGCAGCGCCCACCCGGCTCCAGGTGTGAACAGCTGCTGTTGACCAGCAGAAACCAGCCGTCCTCGTCGCGGTACGCCTGGGTGTGCAGGTGCGACACCTGCCAGAGCAGCATGTCGAAGTCCTCCATGGAACGCGGCGTGTCGATCTGATGGGTGAAATAGGTGCAGCAGGTCGAGCCCCTGCAGAAGCTGCACTTGTTGTCCGGCATGATCTTCACCTTGCCGGCGGGCCTGAGGGGGATGACAGTGGTCATGGCGGTTTCATGCGTTGCGGAAAACGCGCAGTCTAACACAGCCCTTGTCGCGGTCGGCACCGTGGTCGCCCGGCGCGCGGTCTTCGCCGTTTAAGTCCGGCCGCGCCCGCTTTGCCGGAACTTGGCATACAATAATGAAAAAGATAGCCTGCCGGGGGCCAACCGTGAAGCTGAGTGCCAAAGAGTTCAAGGCCTGGGACAACAAGTGCATCACCCTGCTCGGCATGTCCGGCGTGGGCAAGACGCAGCTCGCCATTCGCCTGCGCCAGCGCCACTGGTTCCATTTTTCCGGCGACTACCGCATCGGCACGCGTTATCTGGATGAAGCGATACTGGACAACATCAAGCAGCAGGCCATGCAGATTCCGTTTCTGAACGAGCTGCTGCGCACCGACTCGATCTACATCCGCAACAACATCACAGTCGATAACCTCAAGCCGGTGTCGAGCTTCCTCGGCAAGCTCGGCAACCCGGAACAGGGCGGCCTGGCCTTGAACGAATTCAAGCACCGTCAGGAGCTGCACCGGGTCGCGGAGATCGCCACCATGAAGGACGTGCCGGAGTTTATCCAGAAGAGCAAGGCGATCTACGGTTACCGGCACTTCGTGAACGACGCCGGTGGCAGCCTGTGCGAACTGGACGACCCGGACGTGCTGCGCGGGTTGGCCGAACACACGCTGATCCTGTATATCAAGGCCACCGAGCAAGATGAACAGGACCTGATTCGGCGCGCCGAGGGCGAGCCGAAGCCACTGTACTATCGCGCGGCATTCCTCGACGAACAGCTCGCCGTTTACCTGCACGAGCGTGGAATCGCCTACGTGGCCGAGATCGACCCGGATGATTTCGTGCGCTGGATGTTCCCGCGCCTGTTCCACGCGCGCGTGCCGCGTTACCAGGCGATCGCCGACCAGTACGGCTACACCCTGAGCACCGACGAACTCAAGGAAGCGCGCGATGAAGCCGGTTTTCTGCGTCTGGTGGAAAAGGTTCTGGCCAGACACTCGTGATTTTTGTGAGAGTAGGAGCATATACAGCATGCCGCTTGTCGCCAGCTCAAACCTGCCAACCTTCGAACGCCTGAAAGGCGAAGGCGAGAACGTCGTGCCGCGCGATGTCGCCTTGCACCAGGACATCCGCGAGTTGCATATCGGCGTACTCAACATGATGCCCGATGCGGCGCTCGCCGCGACCGAGCGCCAGTTCTTCCGGCTGGTGGGCGAGAGTAACGCCATCGCGCAGTTCTACATGCACCCGTTCACGCTCGCGGCGCTGAAACGCGGCGACGAGGCGCAGGCCCACGTGGCCCGGCATTACGAGACCTTTGAACGGATCAAGGAGCAAGGGCTGGACGCACTCATCGTCAGCGGCGCCAACGTCACCCAGGCCGACCTGTCGAAGGAACCGTTCTGGAAACCGCTCATTGAGGTTATCGACTGGGCGTACGCCAATGTGACGTCCACGCTCTGCTCGTGTCTCGCCACGCACGCCGTGTTGCAGTTCCGTTACGGACAGAAGCGCCGCTCTCTCGGCTTCAAGCGCTGGGGGGTCTATTCGCACCGCGTGCTGGACCGCAAACACCCGCTGGTGGCGGACGTCAACACGCGCTTCGACGTGCCGCACTCGCGCTTCAACCAGATTGATCGCAGTCAGTTCACGGACGCACGCCTGCGCGTGCTGGTGGAAAGCGAAGAGGCCGGGGTGCATCTTGCCACCAGCGAAGACGGCTTCCGTCTGGTTTTCTGCCAGGGCCATCCGGAGTACGACACCGTGAGCCTGCTGAAGGAATACAAGCGCGAGGTGGCGCGCTTTGCCGCGGGAGAGAGCAGCGACTATCCGCCGCTGCTCGATAATTATTTCAGTCTGAAAGCGCAGGCGATTCTCGCCGAACACCGGGAGCGCGTGCGCGCCGCCTTAAGTGCCGGTCGCAGCGTCCCGGAATTTCCGGAATCCCGGATTGCCGCCAACCTCGACAACACCTGGCATGACACCGCCGAAGCGGTCGTCGACAACTGGGTGGGCAAGGTCTATCAACTCACCAACCACGACCGCAAGCTGCCGTTCCAGCAGAACATCGACCCGAATGACCCGCTGGGTTTGAGACAGCGCTAATCAATATACACCGGGTTCCGAAGCAGGATAAAAAACGGGCCGCCTGATGGGCGGCCCGTTAGTCTTGCCAACCTGGCTGCTGACTATCCTTGCTCCGGGACCTTGAAACTCGGTTTGCCAAATTTGGCTTCGTAGTAACCTTCAGATCCGCCGTCGAGAAAGTAGTATTCCTTCACGCCCTGCTGCTCCAGATAGTACTGGAACCAGCGGGTCTGCTTGCCAACTTTGTCATACACCAGCAGGGGCTTTCTGGATTTCTTGGCCTCGGCCACAGCTTCGGCGATCTTCTTCGAATCGTCGAGCGGGGCGCGCAGCTCACGCATCGGGAACAGCACCACGTCGCGCTGGCGCAGGTCACGAATATCCAGCACCACGGCGCCTTTCTCCAGACGCGCTTCGAAGTCCTGGCCGGTGATAAGACGCTTTTTGAATTCGCCGCTGCTGATCAGGTCGCCGGGCAACATCGGGCTCTTGCCAAGCAGCACACTCTGGTCTGGATACTGCTTTGTCCAGGTATCGAGGCCGGCGTCATAAGCGTGGACGTCGGTCACACCCGCATTCATGGCCAGTTCGGCGGCCTCGTATGATTTCTTGCAGCTGTGGCCGTTGCAGTAGAACACGATCGGCATGTCCAATTTCGCGCGCAGCGCCTTGGCCGCGGCTGGCAGTTTTTCCTTGTTGAGCGCGACGTGCAGTGCGCCTTTGATATGCAGCGTCTCAAACTCGTAACGCGAGCGCACATCGACCACGACAAGCTTGTCCAGATCCTTGCGCAGCGCCTCGGGGGACATAATCGGCACATTCTTGAACTGGGCGCGGTGCGGGAAGGCGTCGTCGCTGGCGCGCGCGCCGGCTGATGTGAACAACAGAATGATTCCGAACAGTGTGACTAGCTTCTTCATGTGATGACCTTTCTCTCTCGCTGGCGGTTATCGGGATTACGATGGCAAATCCCTCGCCGGCATGGAGGCAATGACGTGTCGCGGCACCGTTGCACCCTCATGAAGTCCTCGCTAATGCATGCGCCGTGCCAATGCGCACGGCTTTTTGAATCAAGGAGTTAGCGAAGCAACCGCTGGAGAGCGCGGTGTCATGGCACGCCGCGCGCAGTCACTGTTGACCGGTTTGGTCACGATGATGGAATTAATGCGCCCATAAGTCTGCCCGACTGACGGGGTCAGGGACGGATATGGATGGGGTCGAAGCCGGTGAAAATATAAATCGCCACCAGTGTCACAATGATCAAGTTCAGCACCACCCCTGCCGCCACATGCCCGCCGAGGCCGCAGCTGCCAAACGTGCGAATGTGTGCCACGGAACGTGCCAGCGCCGTGATACCGAACGCAACGAAAATGATGTTGAACACGCCGATCACCGGGTATCGCAAACCGGCAACCAGCACCACCACCGCTGCCAGCGGTGCAAGCCAGGAAACCACAGCGCACTTGAGGCCCTGCCCGCCCACCCCGCAGACAGCCGCGGACTCGGCACTGGCGGCCCGTGCTTTCACGCTCTTGCTCATGCCGTCCCCCATGGTTAACGATGTGTGGCAGATACCCGGCCAAACCGTTCAGTGTTGCTCGCCCTTCACGACGCGCCAGCGGCGCACGCCGGCGCCGCCACAAATCGACTACAGGCGCAACCCTTCATTCATCTGGCAGGGCCACTGGCAGCATTTCCTTTTGGGAACCGCGCGCGGCCCTTGATGCCTGTTCAAGAAATCAGCGTGGCGGATCCGGTTCACCGGCGCGCAGAGCGCCCTGGATCTGGTCGCGCTCCACTGCGGTCAGTGCACGATATCCGCGCGGCCAGGGCCAGCCAAAACCCCAGCGGAAACGCGTGGGCCAGTACGGGGAACCGCCGACCCGCACACCGGCGAGCATCAGGGCGGCGATAGCGGGCTCGCCAGCATGGGCGACACAGCTTCGCAGTTCGCTGTCGGCAATCTGGCGTTCGGCATACGTCCCACCCTGCCAGTAGGCCCTGTCATGTGCGACACAGCAGCTGCGCCACAGGGTCTTGTGAGTCCGCGTTCCGTCCGGGAAGTCACTGCAGCCATCAGTCGTAAAAGGCCTTATCCCGGTCTGCGCCGCGCAGCCGGCAAACAGGCTGGCCGCTGTCAGCACGACACCGAATACCCGCGCAACACGTCTTGGATACTCCCGCATTATTTAAATCTCAGACTGGTATCCGTAAATATATATTTCTCCCGCTGCCCATCGGAAGTTTTCCTCACCGATGCCCGGTCATTGTTCCCTGACCTGCGGTCACCATTGGGTGGAATATTGGCCTGTTGGTGATGCGTCATACCCACACCGGATGGGCAATCCACTATACATTCCAGCCTCTACCGGGACCACAACAAGAAGCATGAACGCAATACGTAAAGGGGAACTCATTGTGCCAATCTGGGAAAAAATGATCGCCGTTGTGGCGCTGGTCTTGCCGTTGCTCTATTCAACAACAGCGCTTCCGGCTGATGACGGGCAGCCTGCCACCACCGGCGCGGGCCACACCATGAACGTGGCCGGCTCCGGAACCCAAACCTATATCGCTGCGGGCTGGGGAGTAGAATTCAAACGGCTGCATCCGACCATCCAGTACAAAATGAGCATGGCGGGTTCATCCAGCGCACCACCTGCCTTGCTGGATGGAAGCGCAGATGTCGGCTTTATGAGTCGGCGCATGAAGGACAAGGAAGTCGCAGCCTTCGTGGAAAAATTTGGTTACAAGCCTACCGAACTTCGTGTCGCGCTCGACGCCGTAGCGGTCTATGTGCACAAGAGCAATCCCGTCCAGGGAATTACGCTTGCGCAGATCGATGCGATTTTTTCCAACACCCGTAAATGCGGCTACAGGAACGACATCACGTCCTGGCGACAGCTCGTCACTAGCAGTGAATGGGTCGACAAGGAAATTGTCTTGTACGGGCGCGACAAAACGTCCGGCACACGTGAGCTTTTTCAGGAGCGCGTACTGTGTCAGGGACAATACAAACCGGGCATCCAGGAGCGGGGCTCAGCGGTAAACACTCAGCTCGCCGTTGCAAACAACAGATATGGCATGACTTATTCCGGCATCGGCCACGCCGCAGCAGGCGTGCGCCCGCTACCGGTGGCGATGAAGGAAGGGGAACCGTTCATCCTGCCGACGGACCAGAATGTGGCGAACGGTCAATACCCGCTGGCGCGCTACCTCTACTTGTACGTGAACAAACCACCTGGCAAACCGCTGCCCGACACGCTGCAAGAATACCTGAAATTTGCCTACTCGCAATCCGGCCAGGCCGTGGTCGAGAACGACGGATTTATTCCGATCGCGGCTGACGTGATCGCCCGCGAACGCGAAAAATTCTGACAGTGGGTCCAGCCGGCGCCGCCCCAAAACGTCGCCGGCCATCTGGCACGGATCGGTTACTCGCTGATTTCCAGCAACTCGATTTCGAAGACCAGCAAGGCAGGCGGCGGTACCAGGTTGCCCATGCCACTGGCGCCGTAGCCGAGCACAGGCGGAATGGTGAGCCGGCGCTTGCCACCCACGCGCATGCCGATGAGTCCTTGATCCCAGCCGGGAATCACAAACCCCACTCCGAGCGGAAAACTGAATGGCTCGGCGCGCCGCGCTGGAATTGAATTCGTTGCCATTCTCCAGCCAGCCGGTGAAGTGCACGGTAACGAACTGGCCGGGGCCGGTTGCCAGCGGCCCCTCCCCGACAAAAAGGTCCTCGATGGGCACGGAAACTGGGGTTGTTGTCATGGCACTCAAGAACTCTGTGGGCCTACTCGTCGTTGCCAACGCGCCGCGCGCGGGCACGGCGGCGGCCACGACCATACGGCGAAAGCGGTGTGTACAGCGGTTTGCAGGCAATCAGAATAACCGGGATGGCCGGACGTTCTGCAGCACGAGATATACCTATCCTTGATAACCTTGGGCGGGCGTCGGCTTCGGCCCAACGCTGCATGATCGTCACACTCGTTCCGTAACCTTCACAAACCGGCCAGCCACAAGCGCAGACGCAGACCGACGCCCGTGGTGTAGCCGGTTTCCACGTAGCGAATCTGGCCGGCGCCGTCCACAATGAAACTCGCGGGTACGGCACGCACGCCCCACCGCGCCGCGATCGCGCCATCGGGGTCATTGAGTACCGGAAAACTCAACGCCTCGTTGCGCAGATGCCGAGCGACCGCATCGCGGTCTCCGCTTTGCATCGCCACCGTGATAACCGGTGCGCGGCGTGCCAGTGCATCGATGCTGCTCTGTTCGAGGCGGCACACCGGACACCAGGTCGACCAGAAATGCACCAGCACTGGCGACCGCCATGGATGACCTAAGTGCGGAGTGCGGAGCCGTCCCCACGGGGACAAACCCAGGAGCGGTTTTTCCGCCTGTCCGTCCGGGGCGGCCAGCGAAAAATATTCTTGGCCATCCAGCAACACTCCGGCCAGCGGCGGCGCCGGCCCGCTTGCCACACCTTGCTGCTGCCACGCGCGTACACCCAGGATAATCGCCAACACCACGACCAACTCGACCACATATCGCAAAATGCGACGACGGGTAGCACCGAACTTTACCGGCAGTAAGTCGGGCGGGGAGACAGAATTGCCCTTCGACATTATCTAACGACGGGATGAACGGAGCGAAACCGAGCTTGTGAACTTTGTTCCGACAAAGACATGATCGTGCTTCACTATTGTCAGGGCGCGGCGGGCGCGGCCGCCAGACCGCTCTGCACCCAAGCAATCATTCCACCGCGCAGGTTATAGACATTCTCGAAGCCTTGCTGATACAGGAACACGCAGGCCTGCGCTGAACGCGCGCCGCTGCGGCAAACCAGCACCAGCGTTTCATTGCGGTCGAATTCGTCGAGCTTGTGCGGCAAGGTGTGCAACGGCACGCCCTCGGCACGCGGCACCGTGCCCTGCGCAATTTCTTGCGGCTGGCGAACGTCGAGCACGCGCAGGCCGTCGGGCCTTTCATTCAGCCAGCGCGCCAACTCGGGACTATCGATTTCCTTGATGCCGTTCGAGGACATGTGTGCCTTTCTGACAAGTCTAATCAGGCAGATATATTAGCATTGTCTAATATCTAAGCAACACCGGGCTGGCATTGCCGTGCCGGGAATGACCCCCGGTTTGTTCAGCGGGTGTTCAGCCAACCCCCGCTAATCTCTGCTTGCCAATAACGGCAAACCCGGCGCCAAGCCGGTTTCTGACCAGAAAGGAGATTCGATCATGAACCGTACCCAGACTCTTGCTGTCGCAGTGTTGGCCACGCTGCTGCCGTTTGCTCAAACGGCGTTTGCCTCGGATCGGGAACATGCTGATCACGATCATGGGCGTCCGGAACATGCGCGCGGCCATGATTATGGCTATGACCAACACGGATATCATGGGCACCACTACCGCTACCGCCATCACCACACCCAGTACTGCCACCACGACCACGATGACTATTATTACAATTACAACGCTGGCTACTATAGTTACGACGACCACCCCGCACAGATCGTATTGCCATTTCCGCCATTTCCGCCGCTGCCGCCGTTTCCGGTTATTGTCCTGAGCAAGAAGCTACACATCCCTCACATCGAACTGCGCCGCTAACGCTGAGGGCTGTGGCCAGACTCAGGAATCTGTGCAGTCAGCGCGCGGGCGGCGTCCTCGCCAGGACAAGGCAGGTGCGGAATCGCACCCTCGCGCCGGCGATCCTTCTTGGTTATGCTTAAACAATGATTATTCTTGTACGGGGCTGCTTTCTTTAAACAGAACACGGAACGGCAAACGCCGCGCGCGTCCAACCACCCGGATTCTTCATGTCGAAACCATTATTTGTATTGTTGCTGGTTGTCGCATCGCTGGCGTCGGCCGGCACACCGATTGTCAGCGTTGCCGGAGGGGGGCATCTTCAAGTCGCACGGCACGGCGGCGAAACGGGGGCCGGTTTGAATGAGGCGGTGCAGCAGGTGCAGCGTGAGACCGGTGGACGCGTGCTGTCGGCTGTTACCGTCAACCAGGGCGGCCGGTTGGTGCATCGCATCAAGGTGCTCCTGCCCTCCGGGCAGGTGCGCGTGGTGATGGTCGGCGCGCAGGCCGGAGGCCGTTAATGGCCGGGGCTTAAACGTGCGCATCCTGGTGGTGGAAGACGAAACCAGTCTGCGCGCGCAGCTTGAAACACAGTTGCGCAAAGCCGGCTACGCCGTGGACAGCGCCGCAGACGGCGAAGATGGTTTTTATCTCGGGCGTGAAAACCCCTTCGATCTGGCCGTGGTCGATCTCGGTCTGCCGAAACTTTCTGGTACCGATGTCATCCTGCGCTGGCGCGAGGCCGGCCGGCGCTTTCCGATTCTGATTCTCACCGCGCGCGGCCGCTGGCAGGACAAGGTCGAAGGCCTGAACGCCGGCGCCGACGACTACCTTGCCAAACCCTTCCAGGCGGAAGAATTGCACGCACGCATCAACGCCCTGCTGCGCCGCGCGTCCGGCGTCGCGCAACCGATACTGCGTTGCGGGCCCATCGTTCTCGACATCGGCGCACGCAGCGTACAGGTCGACAATCTCGCACTCGACCTCACCGGCTACGAGTACAAGGTGCTGGAATACCTCATGCTCAATCGCGGCAAGATCATTTCCAAAACCGAACTCACCGAACACGTCTACGAACAGGATTTCGACCGCGACAGCAACGTGATCGAGGTGTTCATCGGCCGCCTGCGCCGCAAGCTCGATCCGGACAACCGTTACCAGCCGGTCGAGACGCTGCGCGGGCGCGGCTATCGTTTCGCCCTCACGTGCGGCGACGCGTGACGCTCTCGCTCAACACGCGCCTGCTGCTGGCAAGCAGCGTGGTGTTGGCCGCCTTTCTCGGGTTCACCGGCCTGGTACTGGATAGCGCCTTTCGCGCCAGCGCCGACACGGCGCTGCGTGACCGTCTGCAAGGTTACGTGTACGCGCTGCTCGCCGCTTCCGATCTCGACACGCGCGGCAAACTGCACCTGCCCGCCGAGTTACCCGACGCGCGTTTTTCCCTGATCGGCTCCGGCCTGTATGCGCAGGTGGTGGATAGCACCGGCGTATCAATCTGGCAATCGAAATCGCTGCTCGGCTTGGCCATTCCCTTCACCAATATTCCCGGCGTCGGTCAGCGCGAGTTCGCGCAACTTGCCGTTGACCGCGATCTGCCGTTATTGAGCCTCGCCTTCACCATAAGCTGGGAAACGAATAGCGGCAGCGATCGGCGCTACACCTATCGTGTCGCCGAAAACCTGGTGGGCTTCAATGCCGAGGTAAGTCGTTTTCGCCACAGTCTGTGGGGCTGGCTGGCCGGTGTGGCCATCCTGCTACTCGGCGTACAGAACGCGGTGCTGCGTTGGAGTCTTGCGCCGCTGCGGCGCGCCGCTGCCGACCTGCGTGCCATCGAGACCGGCCAGGCGCAACGTCTGCCGTTCGACTACCCGCGCGAACTGCGCCAACTGACGGACAACCTGAATGGCCTGCTGGCCAGCGCCGACAACCATCTCAAACGCTACCGCGATTCGCTCGGCAACCTCGCACACAGTCTCAAGACGCCTCTCGCCGTACTGCGCGGCGCGCTGGACGGCGAAGCGAATGACACGGCGTTGCGCGCCATCGCCCGCGAGCATCTGGCCGGCATGACACAACTCATTGAATACCAGTTGCAACGCGCCGCCGCCTCGGGACGCACGCCACTCGCCGCGCCGGTCGCGGTAAAACCCATTGTTGAAAAGATTGTCACGGCACTCAGCAAGGTGTACGCGGATAAAAACGTGCGGGTAACTCTCGATATAGAAAACTCCGTCACCTTCCTCGGAGACCCCGGCGACCTTACTGAAATGCTCGGCAACCTGCTGGACAATGCCTTCAAGTGGTGCCGTGGGCAGGTGCGGGTAAGTGCACAGCCCATGGCAAGGGGCGCACTGCACGCGGCGCTCGATGTGGTTGTCGAAGACGACGGACCGGGCATTCCCGGCGAGATGAAATCGCGTGTGCTGGAACGCGGCGCGCGCGCCGATGAAACCACTCCGGGCCACGGCCTCGGGCTCGCCATGGTACAGGACACGGTGGCGCTTTATCATGGCGAACTTGCGCTGGAAGCAAGCCCGCTCGGCGGACTTGCTGTGTTCCTCCGCTTCGCGGTGGCGTAGACGCCGGAAAGTTTGAACCCGTTTTCCCCGAGCGTTCCCTGGATTGCGTTTCACTCGGCCCGGACTGCAGACGCGCGCGTCTGCTGATCCGCGTGCGCCAGAATAACTTCGAGAAAATCTTCGCCGTAGGCAGCGAGTTTGCGTTCTCCGACGCCAGAGATTTCAGCGAACTCGGCGAGCGTCTGCGGGTGGCGTTCAACCATTTCCGCAAGGGTGGCATCGTGGAAAACGACATAGGGCGGCACACCTTGGGCGCGAGCAAGTTGCAGGCGGCGGGAGCGCAGGGCTTCCCACAGAAGTGAATCCGTTTCGCTGCTGAAGGCGGCACGGGCGCGCGGCGCGGCCTTTCTGGTTTTCTTCCCGGGTTTGGTTTCGCGCCGCAACATGATGCGTTCTTCGGCGCGCAGCACCGGGCGGCAGGCATCGGTGAGTTTCAGCGCACCGTGGCCTTCGATATCCACGGCCAGCAAGCCGCGACTGATCAGCTGGCGGAAGATGCCGCGCCATTCCTGTTGGCTCTGATCCTTGCCGATACCGAAAGTGGTGAGTTTGTCGTGGCCGAAACGCTGGATACGTTCGTCGAGCTTCCCAAGCAACACATCGACCAGATAATTCACACCGAATCTCTGGCCGGTGCGATGCACGCACGAGAGCGCCTTTTGCGCGGGCACGGAGGCGTCCCAGGTTTCGGGCGGTGTGAGGCAGGTGTCGCAGTTGCCGCAGGGGCCAGGCGGCTGTTCTCCAAAATAACTGAGCAGGGCCTGGCGCCGGCAGGCGGTGAGTTCGCACAAACCCAGCATGGCATCAAGCTTGTGGCGTTCGACGCGTTTGCGTGCGTCGCCAGAGTCGGAACTTTCCAGCATCTGGCGCAGGGTAATGACGTCTTGCAGGCCGTAGGCCATCCACGCATCGGCCGCTAATCCGTCGCGACCAGCGCGACCGGTTTCCTGATAATACGCCTCAATGCTCTTCGGCAGATTAAGGTGCGCAACGAAACGCACATTCGGTTTGTCGATGCCCATGCCGAAGGCGATGGTGGCGACAATAATCACACCCTCTTCGTTGATAAAGCGCGTCTGATTGCGGCGGCGTACCTCGGGGCTGAGCCCGGCGTGATACGGCAGCGCATCCAGTCCCTGGCTGGCGAGGTATTCCGCGATCTCCTCCACGCGCTTGCGCGACAAACAATAAACAATGCCGGCCTCGCCCGGATGCTCGCTGCGGATGAAACGCAACAACTGCTCGCGTGCGCTGCCGCCGCCATCGTTCGTAGCCACAGAAATCCGGTAGCGGATGTTGGGACGATCGAAACTGCTGATGAACAGGCGCGCGTTGCCGAGTCCCAGGCGCGCGATAATTTCGCGGCGCGTGGGTTCGTCGGCGGTCGCCGTGAGCGCGATGCGCGGGATGTCCGGGAAGCGTTCGTGCAACACCGACAGTTGCATGTACTCAGGCCGGAAGTCGTGGCCCCATTGCGACACGCAATGCGCCTCGTCGATGGCGAACAATGCGAGCTTCGCGCGCGCGAGCAGGTCGAGCGTGCGATCGAGCATCAGGCGTTCAGGCGCGACGTACAGCAAATCCAGCTCGCCGCGCAGCAATTGCTGTTCGATGGCGCGCGCCGTGTCGGCATCGAGCGTGGAGTTGAGGAAGGCGGCGCGCACCCCGGCCTGTTTGAGTGCGGCGACCTGGTCCTGCATGAGTGCGATCAACGGTGAGATGACAATCCCGGTACCGGGACGGGCGATGGCCGGAATCTGGAAGCACAGGGATTTGCCGCCACCGGTGGGCATGAGCACCAGCGCGTCGCCGCCCGCCAGGAGCGTGTTGATGACTTCCTCTTGCGGCGCGCGGAATTGTTCGTAGCCGAAAACGCTGTGCAGGATTTTGAGGGCGTGGTCGTTCATCCGAATGCGCACGGTAGTGCGCCGGGGCCTGGGACGCAAGCGGCGGCCGGCGGCGTGCTGAACCCCGGGAAAAGTGTTACCGTTTCGCTACAAGGAACATTGTTTCTCGGTTGCCCCATCCCGCTGTCGCGAGGGAGGAGAGCTGGTGAGAATCTATTTCATGGCCTGTGGTTGTGACATGCGGATTCAGGTCAATGGCAAGATGCTCGACGTTTAGTAACGAGGAGGAAGCATGTCTGATTCGATTGAAATGGAATGGCAGGAATTGATCCGCGATATCAATGAAGCTCTGGGTCAGATAGAAGGCAAGCATCGTCAAATTCTTTCAGGCAACAACGCCTGGCTCGAAAGTCTGAAGAACAACCCGACTTTTTCAAAGCTCAGTGCCGACAAATTGGCGGCGGTGCTCCTGAAGCTTGAAGAAGTTCCAATGAAGACCGGCGATGTCGTGATTCGCCAGAAAGACCCGGGCGATTATTTTTATATCGTCAAATCCGGCAGCCTCACGGTTTCGCAACGCAAGGGCCCGGGTGAAGTCGAAATGCTCGCGCAACTGCGCGCCGGCGACGCCTTCGGCGAATCCGCCCTGTTAAGCGGCGAGGCACGCAACGCCAGCATTGTCGCCGACAGGGACGGCATGCTTCTGCGCCTGTCTAAAAACGATTTCGACACTTTGCTGCGAACCGACCTGGTCAGGCAGGTTTCGCCGGTGGAGGCCGAGAAGCTTGTCAAAGGCGGGGCGCGATTTCTGGACGTGCGCCGCGACACACTCGGTAGCCGGGATATTCGCACGGGGGCGTTGGTGATACCGATCGATCAGCTACGCACCCGTCTGCCGGAGATCGACCCGCGCTCGGCGTATGTCATCTATTGTCTGAACGGAAACCTGAGCGGCACGGCGGCCTTCATCTTGAGTCAACGCGGTTATAACGTGTACGTTCTCAACGGTGGCCAACCGGTCTAGCATGGCAAAAGATGAGCGACCCGATTTTAATGGGGCGATCGCTTCGACACTCCGAATTATTTAATTGCCGGTCCAGCGGATGGCACGTCCCTTGGTGATGGTGCGGTTTTTCTCGACGTGAACGAACAACTCCAGCCCCGTAACGGTTTTGGCCCGGCCTTCGCCGGTAAACTCCATCGGGATCAAGGCGCGCGCGCCGGCCTTGGCAGCCGTGTCGATCATGCTGTTGATCATGGTCTCCTTCGCCGTGAACGGGCCGCCGAAGCCATCAACATTGGCCACCAGTTCATAGGGACGTGTTGGCGGCGTGGTGATGAGCTCGATACCACGGAGCCTGGCGTATTGTTCCGGCGAGTATTGCATTTCCTTATGGGCAGGGCAGGCGGTCAGGGTAAAGGCAACCCACGCCAACACGGCGAGCGACGCGGTTCTGTTCACGTGGTTTTCTCCTTGATTCCGGCGGTGGCGCCATCATAAGCGCAGCGGGGTGAATAATAACACCCGCTCCGCTACCATTTCGTCGGCTGCCTGATCCATTTCGGCAATCCGGATCAGAAACGCAGCCTGTCGCCTGACAGTAAACGGGATACTCCGGGAAATACTCGATATATGGGGATGTCCAATACACCTTCTGTCGTAACGCTGCCGGCAACCGGAAAACCGTATCCATCGATACTGGATTTCCTGGCCGGGGCATTTCCGAACATCCCTCGGAGCAGCTGGGCGGAGCGCATTCACGCCGGTAAAGTGCTGGACGACCGGGGCATTCCAATCACAGCGGCGTCCATATACGTCCCGGCGAAACGGATATTTTATTTCCGCGAGGTCGAAAACGAACCGGTCATTCCTTTTTCTGAAACCATCCTGTTCCGCAACGACGAGCTGCTGGTCGCCTGCAAGCCGCATTTTCTGCCGGTCATCCCGGGTGGCCGCTTTGTGAACGAATGCCTGTTGAACCGCTTGCGCGCGCGCACCGGGATCACCGATCTGACGCCGTTGCATCGCATCGACCGCGAGACGGCGGGTATTGTCATGTTCTCCGTCAACCCGAAAACGCGTAGCCTCTACCATGAGCTCTTCCTGCACGCGAAGGTCGCCAAGACCTATCACGCGCTGGCGGAAATCAAACGCCCTCCACAAGAAAGCCAGTGGTCGATCGAAAACAGGATTGTGCGTGGCGAACCGCGTTTCAGAATGAAGACCGCCCCGGGAATCGTGAACGCCCGTTCCCGCATCCGGCTTCTGGAGGTGATGGGAACCCGGGGACGGTTTCAGTTGAGCCCGGTCACCGGAAAAACTCACCAGCTGCGCCTGCACATGAGCGATCTGGGATTCAGCATTATCAACGACCGCGTTTACCCGAATCTGCTTCCGGAAAGAGAGGATGATTTCTCCCACCCGCTCCAGCTGCTCGCCAGACAGATACAGTTTCAGGACCCAGTCACTGGCCGGAACATGGAATTTGATTCCGGGCGAGAACTGCATTCTTAGATTCTGGGCGACGTGACTGGCTTGCAACCGCTAAGGAAGCTCTGAACAAGTTGTCATGTCGAGCGAAGGGAGAAATCTGATAACGCGAGGATGACGCCAGACTTTCATACCGGCAGATTTCTCGCTGTGCTCGACATGACAACTTGTTCAGAGCTTCCCTAACGGATGACGTGGTGCTGCACGTCCTGACCGGACAGGAAGGTCTCGGCCTCCTTGCCCATGAGCATGGCGAACGTGGACAGCATTCCGGCTTCCAGACAGGTCGCCGCCACGACCGTGGCTGAACGCGGCGCGTCCGGCACGGGCCAGCCGGTGCGCGGATCGAGAATGTGGCTGTAACGAACTCCGTTCTTGAGGAGAAAGCGCCGCGCATCGCCGCTCGTGGCCACACCACCGCGCTTGATTTCAAGACCGCCGGCGCTGCCCTGACCCGTCGCCGCGGGATCATCGAGACCCACCTGCCAACCACGGCCGTCGCGCCGTGGGCCGCTGGCAAACAAGTCACCGCCATAGTTGATGAGAAAGCTGGATTGAGTCTCGGCCTGAAGCAGCAGGGCACTGCGATCAACCGCGTATTCCTTGCCGATGCCACCGAAATCGATTTCCATGCCCGCCGGCAAGGTGAGCTGCGGACGCTTCCACAAAACCTTGTCCCAGCCGATCAGCGGCAACAGGGCCGCAACGGCGGCGGGCTCCGGCAAGCGATCGCCGCCGTCGAACCGCCATGCGCGGCGCAAAGCGCCGGAGGTAATATCGAAACGTCCTGCGCTGAGGACATGGCAATGGGCCGCGTAGTCGAGCAGCAACGCCGTCTCCTCGTCGACGGCCACGGGCTGACCCGCGCTGGTGTTGATGCGATGAACAATGTTGTCCTGGCGATAGCGGCTGAACCGGGCCTCGATGCGCTGTGCTTCGCCACGGGCGATATCCAGCAGGCGCCGGGCTTCGGCGGCCGTGTCGGCTTCGGTCAACACGGCGCACGGGCTGGCCATCGCCGTGAACTCACCTTCCCAATATCCCTGGCGGCGAAGCAGTGTCATGGCCACCACGTTTCAGAAACGGCTCGTATAGGTAATCTGGGCGATGGTGGTGTTGATGGTGGGGAAAAGATCGAAGTTGCGCTGCACGCCGATGGCGTCCGCCGGATGGCTGTCGCCGGTCTGCGTCATCGATTCAACGCGCAGGCTGAATTCGCCACTCTTGCCGACCGGCAGGCCCAACTTGAGACCAGCCGTGGTCGTCACAAGATCACCGAGACGATAATCGGCGCTGGCATAGGCCGGTACCGGGGCGCCTTCCACCAGGCTGTGGTGATAGAAGTTTGCTGCGGTCTGGGCAGAATACCGAAGGTGCGGCTGAAGGTAGCTGCGCCCCAGAAGTTCAAAACGGTAATGCAGATCGACGCTATGCGCCGTGACGCCCCAGTCATCCCAATAGTAGCGGTAAGAAAGGTTCACCACGTCCTGCGGCAGATGGTAGACGTACTTCCAGTACAAACTCTGACGCAGGCGGCTGTCGGGACGGCCCTCGAACCGATAGCTCAGGGGGTCGGTCACGCCGGTGGAACCGTTGACGACCGATATGACCTTGTAGGCATCGTTGAGGTAGCCGCTGGAAAGACCGATGCTGTAATTGAACTGGGTCAGCGCACGCCGTGTGAGCACCTGGGTGACGCCGACGATGGCATCCAAAGCGGTCTTGCTCTTGCCCCCATCGCCGCCGCCACCGTCGTCATCTCCTCCCGGGGGCGGGGTAACAATGACGCTCAACAGCTGCATCGGCACCGGCACGCCACCATCTGGCGACACGGTATCAAAACTCACCGAAAGGCCCGTGGTCAGGGTCGTGAGCTTGTCATTAAAATTCTGCAGCAGGCTCGTGCTCAAGCCGACACTCCGGTAATCGCTTTCCACCGAGGCGTTGACGCCATAAACAATTTGGCGCTCGCGGCCGAACGGTCGCTCCCACTCCAGGGCGAGAGCGACGCGTTCATCGCTGAACTCATGCGTCGGGGTTTTACCTGCCGGGGTAGTGTAAGTGGTGGTGCCGGACGGCGAGGTGAAAGTTTGCGCTGTACTGGTGGCGGTGGCGCCGTTGGCCGAAGCCCCGCTCATGGTGTCGAAGACCAGGCGTGCATTGAAATACTTGTCATCCCCGGTTTTCTTGCGCAGAAAAAACACCGGCTCAATCACGGTGACCCGGTCCTGCTCGGCGTAATAGAGGACGGCGCTGTCGACGCGCCAATTGTCGGTGGACGCATCCGCCCTGGCATCCTGCAACGAGGTGCCAAGCAGGGTGCAGGTCGCGAACGCGAGACTGCCGCGAATCGAGGTACCGGAGCTCAGTTGCATCCGCAACCTCCGCCGCCGACGCCCTGGCCTCCACTCGCCGCTTCCTTGCTGAAGTTAACATGTTCATCGAGGAAACCCTCAACCGGGTCCGGAACCAGCTGCATCTTGTCCTCGGCCAGCAGGTCACGATCCCAAGGATGCACTGGCTCAAGCGTGCAGGCAGCCAGGCCAAGCACGGCCATGCAAACAATTAGCAATCTGACGGACATGGAGTCA
>Ga0315281_10001655_pt1 | contig 33038 bp, 31 predicted proteins | sample YL17G07_0_MG_FD_204540 | JGI IMG/M metagenome (GOLD analysis project Ga0315281, IMG submission 204540) | Sediment microbial communities from Yellowstone Lake, YNP, Wyoming, USA - YL17G07_0 | ecosystem: Environmental > Aquatic > Freshwater > Lake > Sediment | place: USA: Wyoming | collected...
CGAAGTCGGAGGCGCAGCTCAACGGCTTCGACGAGGCGATCATGCTGACCCAGGACGGGCACGTCAGCGAGGGGAGCGCGGAGAACATCTTCCTCGTCTCGAACGGGATCTTGATCACCCCACCGGTTACCGACAACGTGCTCGAAGGGATCACCCGGCGCCACCTGCTGGAGGTCGCGGGCGACCTCGGCATCCCGACCACGGAGCGGTCAATCGACCGAACCGAGCTGTACGGGGCGGACGAAGTCTTCCTGTGCGGTACCGGCGCTCAGCTGGCACCCGTCGTCGAGATCGATCGGCGGCCGATCGGCGCAGGCACGCCCGGCCCGCTGACGCGGCGCCTGCACAAGGTCTACTTCGACGCCGTCCGCGGCCGCATGAAGGCCTATCGCGACTGGCTGACCCCGGTTTACTAGAGAGGGTCCGCCCGGCGAGCACCGGCTCACCGCCTGGACCGTTTCACGACCCCTGATGGTTGATGGGCGCGCCGCGGATCGGTATCCAGGGCTCCAGCGACTCCTGGAGATGGTGCCCGGCCTGGTCAGTTGGGCGGTGCTCGTCGGGCCGATCTGGCTCAGCTTCAGCTATCCATGGCTGGTCGCCTACTTTGTGCTCAGTTTCGACTTCTACTGGCTCTGCCGGGCCCTGTGGTTCGCCGGTTCGGTGCTGGTAGCCCACGGACGCATCAACCAGGTGCAGCGCACCGACTGGCGCATGCGTCTGCTCTCGTTGTCTGATCCCGCGGGTCGTCGCGCGCGGCTGCGTGACCACTCAGCCGATGACGCGGGAGACATGCGTGAGCGCAAGCGAGAGCTGGCCGCGCTCGAGCGGATCGACCTCCTCGGCGAGCCTCCGCCGTCGTGGGAGGAATACACGCACCTAGCGCTGATTCCGACCTACACAGAACCGCTGGAGATGCTCCGACATACCGTCCGCGCGCTGGCCGAAGCGGACTGGCCGACCGACCGCAAGATTTGCGCGATCATCACGCGCCAGACCGACGAGGCGGGCATCGCCAACGTGGCCGCCCTGCGCGTCGAGTTCGGCGCGTCGTTCAGCGAGCTGATCCACATTCTCGACCCGCTCGAACCGGGGATCGTGGTGGGCAAGAGCAGCGCCATGGCGTTCGGCGGGCGGCACCTGTATCGCCTGCTCGTCCGCGAGCGAGGGATGGACCCGTCCCGGGTGCTGGTCACCGACCTTGACGCCGATTACCGGGTCCACCCGCAGTATTTCAATTACCTGACCTCGGTGCACCTGGCCGATCCGAACCGCGAGACGCAGCTCTACCAGCCGATCCCGTACTTTCACAACAACATCTGGCAGGCGCCGATGCTGCTGCGGCTCTTCGCCGCGGTGCTGACCCAGTTGCAGATGTGGCGAAGCGTTCTCCCGGAGAAGCTGCAGAGCTTCGGCAGCTACTCGACCACTTTGCACCTGGTCCACGAGGTGGGCTATTGGGCCACCGACGCCATTCCCGAGGACAGCCGTTTCTACTGGAAGAGCTATTTCACGTATGGAGACCGTTTCCGTGCGGTTCCGCTCTTCATGCCGATCTTTGGCGATGCGGTTCGCGCGCGCACCTACTGGCGCTCACTGGCCAGCCAATACCTCCAGGCGCGACGCTGGGCGTGGGGCGTGTCGGACATCCCCTACGTGGTGCAGAACGCCATGAACCACACGGAGATCCCCTTCACCTCACGGGCCTGGCGCGTGCTGAACCTCTTCGGCGAGCACATCAACTGGGCGATCGCGCCGTTCGTGGTGCTGTTCGGGGCGACCGTGCCCCTGATCATCAACCCGGCCTTCGCGCGCACCACGCTCGGCCAGAACCTGCCGGTCTACGCCTCCAGCATGCTCTCGGTGGCGCTGCTGGCGCTGGTCGTGCTGATCTGGGTCGAGCACCGAATCGTGCCGGCCCGGCCAACTGAGTGGGGCCGGCTTCATCGGTTGCTGACCTACATCCAGTGGACCGGCCTGCCGTTCGTGGGTATCTTCTTCAGCAATCTGCCGGCGCTCGATGCGCAGACTCGGCTGCTCACCGGCCGCTACCTGGAGTACCGCGTGACGGAGAAGGTCTGACCCATGGCCAAGCAAAGCACCGTGATCGCTGCGGTTCGACTGGCGCGCGACCCCCGCCGCCTGCTCGAGCGTCCGGGCCTCGCGATCGTCGCCGGGATCGGTGGCGCGACGACCTCCAGGCTGGTCGAAGGCCCCCTCGGCATTGCGCTTGGCGTGGCGGGCCTGCTGGTGGCGGTCGCTGGGGTCTACCTGGCCGCATGGCTCTTCTCCTTCCGCCTGGAGGCGGAGGCCGGAGTGCTGCGCATCCGCTGGCTGGGCGGCGAGCGCCGCTATCAGCTGGTCCGTGGCCAGCTCACTCGGGTCGTCATCCGGGGAGGAGGCGCCGCGGCGCTGCGACCGCGTCTCGGCATTCTGGGGATGGGTCTCGGGCCCGCCGTCCTGCGCGGCGAGGAGCGGATCGAAATTCTGCGACTGGCCCACCTTGATTCGATGATCCTCGTTCCGACCGACCGTGGCCGCCTGGCGATCGCGGCCGCCGTGGAGCAGGAGCTGCTCGACGCCCTGGCGGCAGCGGTCCGTCGGCAGCAGGAACTCGACGCGATACAGCGGACCGCTGCGCAGGCCTCGCCGCCGCCCGCGTCTACCGCGCAGGTCGCCTTCGGGTCGCCGGCGGCCGGCATTGCACCGACCCGCTTCCTGACCGGCATCGAGCGGGCGCTGCTCGAGGAGCGACACGCCGCTGAGCAGGCCGCCGCCCTGGCGGTCGCCGAGGCGGAGGAGCGCGGAGCATTCGAGGCCGGAATGGCAGGCCGCGCGACAACGATCGGGGCGGATCCGGTGACCGCCGCGGCCACCGTTGCTCCGAGAACGGCGCGCCAGCGTACCCGAACCCAGTGGCAGCGTCCCTCCTGGCTGGCGCTGCCGGTCTGGATGACTCTTTCGCCCCGTCTGCTCGAGGTCCTGCCGATCGTCGTCCCGCTGATCGTGGCGGCCGGGGCATGGGTCGCGGCGACCGTCCAGGGACGCATGAACGTGCCCTATCCGGAGGCCCGCTACCTGATCCTGGCGCTCGTACTGACCGGGCCGCTCGCCGCGCTCGCTGCCCTGGTGACCCGGTCGTGGCAACCTCGCCTGGCCGCGCTCGTCTCGGTGAGCGCGCTGGCCGCCCAGGTCCTGCTCGCCCGAGCGCTGATCGTCTAGTTGGAGTAGTCGTGTTCAGACGGGTCGCCAGCAAGCTGGAGATGCCCGCCCTCGAGCGGGAGCAGATCGACACGTGGCACCGATCGCGGACGGTCGAGCGCTACCTGGCGCGCAACGAGCATTCGGAGCGACGCTACAGCTTCCTTGATGGGCCGATCACCGCCAACAACCCGATGGGGGTGCACCACGCATGGGGCCGCACGTACAAGGATCTGTACGTGCGCTACCACACCATGCTCGGCGAGCGACAGCGCTACCAGAACGGCTTTGACTGCCAGGGACTGTGGATCGAGGTTGAGGCAGAGCGGGAGTTGGGGTTCACCAACAAGCGGGACATCGAGGCGTACGGCGTCGACCGCTTCGTGGCCTTCTGCAAGGCCCGCGTCCAGCGCTTCGCGGACCGGATCACCGAGCAGAGCCAGCGGCTTGGCATGTGGATGCGCTGGGACGAGTCGTACTACACCAACTCCGACGAGAACAACTACATGATCTGGGCCTTCCTGAAGACCTGCCACGATCGGGGGCTGATCTACAAGGGGCACGACGTGATGCCCTGGTGCCCTCGCTGCGGCACCGGCCTGTCGAACATGGAGATCGCGACCGAGGGCTACCGTGAGATTCGGCATCTCTCCCTGACGATACGGCTGCCGCTCACGACTCCTGGCCACGAGGGCGAGGACCTGCTGGTCTGGACGACCACCCCGTGGACCCTGTCGAGCAATGTGGCCGCGGCCGTGCACGCCGATCTGGTGTACCTGCTGGTCGAGGGGCACGACGGGCGTCGCTGGTGGGTCTCACGCGGGTCGCAGGCGCGCGTGGCTCCGGGCGCACGTGTGCTGCGCGAGGTGTCCGGCGCCGAGCTGATCGGGCTCACCTATGGGGGACCGTTCGACGAGCTGCCCGTGGCGGCCGGGGTCGAGCATCGCGTCATCGGTTGGAGCGAGGTCTCCGACGCAGAAGGGACGGGGATCGTCCATATCGCCCCGGGGTGCGGCCAGGAGGACTTTGCTCTCGCCAAGGTGAACGGGCTGGCGGTGCTCGACCCGATCGACGAGTTCGGCATCTTCCGCTCCGGATATGGCTGGCAGAGTGGCCGATACGCGGGGGCCACCGACGACGGAGATGCAGATCTCGCGCTGGAGATCGCGGCCGCGCTCGAGGCCAAGGGGCTGCTGGTGGCCCGCGAGCGCTACCTGCATCACTACCCGGTCTGCTGGCGCTGCGGGACGCAGCTCGTCTTCCGACTGGTGGATGAATGGTTCATCGCCATGGACCCGCTGCGGGCCGAGATCAGCGCGGTGACGCGCCAGATCAACTGGCTGCCGGAGGGGATCGGCCTCGAGGAGCGTGAGCTCGACTGGCTGCGGAACATGGGCGACTGGATGATCAGCAAGAAGCGGTACTACGGATTGGCCCTGCCGATCTGGGAATGCTCGCAGTGCGGCGCCTGGGAAGTGATCGGCTCTCTGGCCGAGCTGCGCGAGCGGGCGGTGGCTGGCTGGCAGACCTTCGAGGGGCACTCGCCGCACAAGCCGCACATCGACGCGGTGGAGATCGACTGTTCATCCTGTGGCGGCAGAACGCAACGGGTGGCCGATGTCGGCAATCCGTGGCTGGACGCGGGGATCGTGGCCTTCAGCACACTTGGCTGGAACACCGACCGTGCCGAATGGGAGCGTTGGTTCCCTGCCGACTTCGTGACAGAGTCGTTCCCCGGACAGTTCCGGAACTGGTTCTACGCGCTGCTCACCATGTCAACGGTGATGAGTGGCCAACCCCCGATGCGCACCTTGTTCGGATATGCCCTCGTGCACGACGAGCATGGCGACGAGATGCACAAGAGCAAGGGCAACGCCATCCCCTTCGAGGAGGCCGCTGAGAAGATCGGCGCCGATGTGATGCGCTGGATGTACGCCGCCGCCAATCCGGCAGTGAACCTCAACTTCGGGTACGGCCCGGGCCACGAGGTCGTGCGTCGCTTCTTCCTTCCACTGTGGAACAGCTACGGCTTCCTCGTCACCTACGCGCTGCTTGACGGCTGGACTCCATCTGCCGACGATTCCGCCGCAACGAATGCCCGGACCCTGCTGGACCGCTGGGTACTCTCCCGACTCGACGCCGTGGTGGGAGAGGTCCGCGCCGCGCTCGACGGCTACGACGCAGCTCGGGCGGCGCGCGCAATCGAGGGCTTTGTCGAAGACCTCTCCAACTGGTATGTCCGGCGCAACCGCCGCCGCTTCTGGAAGGGAGCGCTCGACGACGACAAGCGCGCGGCCTATGCCACCCTGCACGAAGTGCTCGTCACCCTGGCGCGCCTGATGGCCCCGTTCGTCCCGCATTTCGCTGACGCGCTATGGGCCAACCTGGTAACTGCGGTGGACTCCGCTGCTCCAGATAGCGTGCACCTGGCCGATTTCCCCGAGCGCGTCCCCGGGCGATCGGCGCCGGAGGTCGACGAGGCGGTGGCCCTTGCCCGCCGATTGGTGACGCTCGGCCGGGCGGCGCGGGCAGCCGCCGGCATGAAGACACGCCAGCCGATCCCCAGCGTCCGGGTCAAGCTGCCGGTTCAGGCCGGTGACGCGCTGAGCGCCGACCCGGCGACCGACCGTGAGCTGCGCAACGAGGTGCTGGACGAGCTCAACGCCAAGTCGCTCCAGCTCATCAGCGACGCCTCCGACCTAGTGGAGCGCGCCCTCTACCCGCTGCTTCCGGTGATCGGACCGCGGCACGGCAGCGCGGTCGCAGCGGTGATGGCCGGAGCGCGCTCGGGGAGCTGGCGGCTCCTCGACGACGGACGAGCCGAAGTTGGGGGCGTCGTGCTGGCAGTCGACGAGTTTCAGCTCACGGCGCGGGCGCGTGCCGGTCACGAAGTCGCCGAGGAAGGCGATCTGATGGTCGCCCTCGACACGCTCCTGACGCCCGAATTGGAGGCGGAGGGACTGGCGCGCGAGATCGGCCACCGCCTGCAGGGGCTGCGCCGCACGGCCGGCTTTGCGGTGAGCGATCGAATCGTGGCCACCATCAGTGGTGACCCGGGGCTGGTCGCCCAGGTCGCCGGTCATCGAGACTGGCTGGCCTCCGAGACGCTGGCGGTCGAGCTGGTCATCGCGCCGGAAGTCGAACTGGCAGGATCCGAGGCCAGCGAAGAGGTGCAGCTCGAGGACGGGTCGCTCAGGCTGGCCGTGCGGCGCGCCTGAGTCGAGCGCATCGCGTACCATCGGACACATGAGCAGCGACCCGCCACGGACGGGCGGCCTGATTGAGCCGACGATCCTGGCGTTGACCGCGCTGGCGATCCTGATTGTCGATCAGGCCAGCAAGGCGGCGGTGGCCGCGTCGATCGGCATCGGGGAGCGGATCACGGTCATCGGGCGGTTCGTCGAGCTGTGGCACGCCCAGAATCGCGGCGCCGCATTCAGCCTGTTCCAGGGCGGGACCCTCTTCTTCCTGGCAGTCACCGTCCTGGCCGTCGGGATGATCGGCTACTTCTACCGGACCTTCCGCGGGCGTTCCCTGTGGTTACAAGCGGTGCTCGGCGTCATCCTCGGCGGGACCCTCGGTAACCTCCTCGATCGAGTGCGCTTCGGCTATGTCACCGATTTCGTGTCGGTCGGCATTTCGGACCTTCGCTGGCCGACCTTCAACGTGGCCGACGCGTCGATCGTGCTCGGGATCGGCGGCATGCTCATCTACCTGATGCTCACCGATCCCTCACGACGCAAGGCCGACGCGTGACCGAAATGGCCGCGACTCCTTCCCGCACGGTGGTCGGGCTCGCGCAGCCGGGACGCTTCGACCTGGCGGTCAGCCGCATGGCAGAGATCAGCCGTGCCCACGCCCAGCGCCTGATCGGCGACGGCCGTGCGCTGGTGGACGGCCGTCGTGGCCGTGCCTCGGACCGATTACGTGGCGGCGAGCAGATCAGCGCGGCGCTGTCGGCAGCGCCCGATCTGACCATCGAACCCGAGTCGATCCCGCTCGACATCGCTTACGAGGACGCAACCATGCTGATCGTGGACAAGCCGGCCGGCCTGGTGGTGCATCCAAGTGCGGGACATGCCACCGGGACGCTGGTTCACGCGCTGATGGGGCGCGCCCGCGATCGTGGCGAACCACTCGGCTCAATCTCAGGAGTCGGCCGACCCGGGATCGTGCATCGCCTCGACAAGGAGACCTCGGGACTGCTCCTGGTGGCCAAGACCGATGTCGCCCAGGCGAGCCTGATGGACCAGTTCGGAGCGCGCACCATCGAGAAGGAATACCTGGCGCTGGTCCACGGAGAGGCGCCGGCCCCCCGCGGACGGATCGAGGCGCCGGTTGGTCGTCACCCCGGGGACCGGCAGCGGATGGCGGTGGTGGCGGGCGGTCGGGAGGCGATCACCGAGTACGAGATGTTGGCCGCTGCCGGCGGCTATACCCTCCTTTCGCTTCGGCCGCGCACCGGTCGAACACACCAGCTGCGGGCGCACCTGGCTTATCTCGGCCTGCCGATCGCCGGCGACCTGCGCTACGGCGGGGGAGCTGGACCCGGCGGCCTCACGCGGCAGTTCCTGCACGCGGCGCGCATCACGCTCAACCGCCCGCTCGATGGAGCTCGGCTGAGCGCCTGGAGCCAGCTTCCCCCGGATCTGGCCGCGTGCCTGGCTGCCTGCGGCATCACCTCGGATCGGCTCCCGATCGGGAGCGGCGCCATGCTGGCCGAGACCGCCTCGTGAGCCGTCGCCCCGGCGAACCGAGCCCGACAAAGCGGCTCGCCTTTCCGAATCCGCTGTTGGTGGTCGTCTCCGGGCCATCGGGGGTCGGCAAGAGCACGATCGTCGCGGAGCTGGCTCGACGCCGGCCCCAGGTCGTGCCGATCGTGACTGCCACCACTCGCGCGCTGCGAAATGGCGAGCTGGACAAGGTCCACTACCACTTCCTCGAGCGTGCCGCGTTCGAGCAGCTTCGCGCGGCCGGCGGGCTGCTCGAGCACGCCGAGGTGCATGGCAACTGGTACGGGACCCCGATCGACCAGGTGCGCGGGATCCTCGCCGCGGGGCGCGACGCGATCCTGACCATCGACCCGCAGGGCGCCCGCTCGGTGCGTGCCCAGGTCCCCGACGCGCTGCTGATCTTCGTCATGCCCCCGTCAATCGAGGACCTGGCCGAGCGGCTGGCAGCGCGAGCTTCTGAGGATGAGGCCAGCCTCGCCCTGCGACAGCGGGACGCCGAGATCGAGATGGCGTCCAGTGGCGACTACGACTACGTGCTTGTCAACGAAACCGGCCACCCCGAAGCCGCCGCCGATCGGATCTGGGAGTTGATCCAGGCCGAAGCCCGACGCGATCCGCCCCGGCACGTCCAGGTCTGAGCGCGGTGGCCGACACCGCCAACCCGGGACGGAGGGTGCGCGTCGCCGTCGAAGCGCTCGCTGACCGCCCCGAGCGAGCCTTCAGCTACCTGCTTCCCGCGTATCTCGGTGATCCGTCTCCCGGATCGCTATTGCTTGTTCCGTACGGCCGCCGGTTGGCCCTCGGCTATCTGCTCACCGAGGCCGATGAGGAGGCGCCGGCGGAGCTGCGGGAGGTGGAGGCGGTCGTTTCCGAGCCCATGCTGACAGCGGAGCTTCTCAGCATCGCTGAGCAGGTAACGGCGTACTACCGCGCTCCACTCGGCACGACCATCGCCTCGATGTTGCCGCCGGGGCTGGAGTCGCGGCTCCGGCGTCGCTGGCGGCTGGTGGACCCTGAACTGCTGCCGGAACCGGTGCGTGCCGCGTTCGGCGGAGGTGACGAAGCCGACGATGCGGCACTGCGACGCGCGGCTGGTCCGCGGGGGGCCGCCACCCTTGAAAGCCTTCGACGTGCCGGCGCCCTGGCGGCCGCCTGGTCGCTTGCCCCACCGCAACTGCGTGCCCGCCGGGTGCGGACCGTGCACCGCCTGCCCGGCGACCGCCAGCCTCTCCGACGGGCGCCGTTGCAGGAGCGACTGCTGGCCGTCCTCGGACCGTCTGAACGGACGCTCCCGGAGGTGGCCGCCGAGATGGGTGTCGAGCCTGCGACCCTCGACGGCCCCGCGCGTCGGCTGGAGGAGCGGGGAGCGTTGGCGCTTGGCTGGCGGGTGGTGGAGCGCGACCCGCTGGCTCACCGCCCGAGGTCCGCGCCGCGCGACCACCCGCTTGCCGAAGAACAGCTGCATGCCCTGGCGCAGATCGAAGGTCTGCCCGCCGGCGGCGAGCTGCTCCTGGAGGGAGTCGCGGCGGCTGGCAAGACCGACCTGTACCTGGCCGCCATCGAAGCCGCCGTGGCGCGCGGCGGGGCGGCGATCGTTCTTGTCCCGGAGCTGTCGCTCATTCCGCAGCTGGCCGATCGGGTGGCCGCGATGGTCGGCGACGGCCTGGGAATGCTTCATTCCGGCCTCTCGGCCGGGGAACGGCATGACACGTGGTGGCGGATCCTCCGCGGTCAGGTCCAGGTCGTGGTCGGCACGCGCATGGCGATCTTCGCGCCGCTGCCCAACCTCGGCCTGATCGTGGTCGACGAGGCCCACGACGGCGCCTACAAGTCGGACCGAACCCCTCGGTTCGACGCACGCTGGGTTGCTCGCCAGCGAGCCACGCTCACGGGAGCAAGGCTCGTGCTCGGGACCGCCACTCCAGACGTGGTGACCATCTCGCGCGTCCGCGGCGGCCTGGTGGAACGTGCCAGCCTTGCCGAGCGGCGCGTGGGCAGTCGGCCAGTCGTGGAGCTGATCGACATGCGCGCCGAGCTGGTGGACGGGAATCGATCCATCTTCTCGCGTGCGCTGCTCTCCACACTCGCCCCCATCGGACACGACGGCAGCCAGGCGATCCTCCTGATGAACCGTCGTGGGGCCGCCACCTTCATCCTCTGCCGCGATTGCGGCGAGAGCCTGCGCTGCCCCGATTGCGACCTGCCGTTCGTCTACCACCTGTCCGGAGGCCAGCTGCGCTGCCACCATTGCGGGCGGACCGCCCAGGTGCCCGAGCGTTGTCCGCGCTGCGCAAGCTCCCGGATACGCTTCTTTGGAGCGGGCACCCAACGCGTCGAGGCGGAGCTCCGCGCGCGCTTCCCACGTTTGCGTATCGCGCGCCTCGACTCGGACGCGCTGGCCGTGCGGCGCGGCTTCGAGGCGATCTACGACGACTTCCGCGATGGTCGGGTCGACGTCCTGGTCGGGACGCAACTGGCCGCCAAGGGACTCGACCTGCCAAACGTGACGCTGGTGGGGGTGATCGCCGCCGACGTGACCCTCAATCTGCCCGACTACCTCGCCCCCGAGAGGACCTTCCAGCTGCTGGCGCAGGTCGCCGGGCGCGCTGGCCGCGGACCGCTGCCCGGAAGGGTTCTGATCCAGACCTACGCGGCCGATCACTATGCCATCCAGGCGGCAGCGCGGATGGATGTGGACGGGTTCGCAGACGAGGAGCTCCGCCGCCGCCGACTCCTCGGCTATCCGCCGGCCAGCCTGATGGCTCGGCTGCTGGTGGCCGATCCCGATCGCGAGCGTGCCGAGCAGCGCGGTCGGGGCGTAGCGACGGCCGTGGCATTCCCCGGCGTGGAGGTCCTCGGGCCTCTGCCCATGTACGTGCCGCGTCGGGCGGGGCGCTGGCGATTTCAAGTGGTGCTGCGTGCCACGAGCCAGGCGGCCCGGCTGGCGGCACTCGAGCGCGTGCCGGCAGGGGTGGCCATCGACGTCGACCCGGAGTCATTGCTGTAGGCGGGCGGCGGCCGCCGCATCGGTACAATACGGCCATGGTCATCCGCCAGATTCTCACCGTCGAAGCGCCGATCCTGCACGAGCGGGCACGAAAGGTCACGCAGTTCGACCACTCTCTGCACCGCCTGCTCGACGACATGATCGAGACCATGCGCGATGCGCCCGGCATCGGCCTGGCGGCAAACCAGATCGGCGTGCCCCTGCAGGTCGCCGTCATCGAGCTCGAAGACCAGGTGACCGAGTTCATCAACCCGCAGGTCGTACGCGCGTCGGGCGAGGAGGTGGATTGGGAGGGATGCCTCTCCGTCCCGGGCTTCGTGGCGGAGGTGCGGCGTCACGCGCGGGTGACGGTCAAGGCGAAGGATCGACACGGCAAGGAGTTCCGCGTGAAGGGCGAGGAGCTGTTCGCGCGGGCACTCCAACACGAGATCGATCACCTGAATGGGCTCCTGTATCTCGATTCCCTCGATTCGCTCGAGGAGCTGGTGCGCGTTGGCGACCACTCGAGCGAGGTGGAGGAAGAAGCCACCGCGGCCATCTAGTGGCGCCACTCGGTCGCCTCGTCTTCCTGGGGACGGGCACGTTCGGCGTGCCGCTTCTGGCACGCCTGCCTCAGATGTGCGACGACCTGCTGGTGGTGAGCCAGCCGGATCGCCCGGCGGGACGGCGATTGCAGCCGCGTCCCTCTCCGGTGGCAGCCTGGGCACGCGGACAGGGGCTGCGGGTCGAGACCCCGCGCCGCCTGCGATCCGACGAGGGACGAGCGCTCTTGGGCGGGTTCGCGCCGAACGGTCTGCTGCTGGTCTCCTACGGCCAGATCGTGCCCGCAGACCTGCTGGTCATCGGCGAACGCAGCCCGCTCAACGTTCACCCCTCGCTGCTGCCCCGTCACCGTGGCGCCGCCCCGATTGCTTCGACCATCCTGTCCGGCGACATGGTGGCCGGCGTCACCCTGATGGTGATGACCAGTGAACTCGATGCCGGTCCGGTAGCGGTCCAGTGGCAGGTGCCTCTGGCCGGCCGCGAGACGACCCCGGAGCTCGAGTTGCTGCTTGCCGAGCTGACCTCAGGGGTGGTCCCGCGGGAGCTTGAGCGCTGGGCGCGCGGCGAGCTGATGACCCATCCGCAGGACGAGCGTGCAGCGACCCTCATCCACCCATTTCGGCGCAACGACGGCTGGGTCGACTGGCGTCGGGATGCTGTCGCCATCGACCGCCAGGTTCGGGCACTCCAGCCCTGGCCGGGAGCCTGGACCACGCTCGATGGCAAGCGCCTGCACATCCGGGCCGCGCATCCGTTGGGCGGCGTGGATGGCGTGCCGATTGGTGCGCTGCTCCCCGGCGAATGGCCGCAGGTGGCCTGCGGCCAGGGTGCGCTCGCGCTGGAAGAGGTCCAGCCCGAAGGTCGGGCAAGGATGCCGGCCGATGCGTGGCGGCACGGATTGCCCCGCGATCACGTGCTCCTGGGCGGTCCGCCTCCGATCCGCGGATAGGCCCGTCTTCATCCGCGCTTCACCGATCCTGCAGAAATGCTCGTCTATACTCGGCGAGCTTCCAAGGAGGTAGCTGCAACAACCATGACTGGGCTTCTGCCGTACCTATTGCTGGTCATGCTGCCGAGCATCGCGATCACCGGCTGGGCGGCCTGGCGCGTGCGAGCGACCTACGCCCGATGGTCGAAGGTCGACTCCGGGATCAATCTCACGCCCTTTGATTTCGCGCGCAAGCTGCTCGACATGCAGGGTCTGACCGATGTCGGCATCGAACCGATCGCCGGCCAACTAACCGACCAATATGACCCGCGCGTCAAGGTGATGCGCATCTCCAGCACGGTGGCCGATCCGCGGCTGCTCGCCGGCGGGTCGCCGCTGACCCTATCGGTCGCCTCAGCCGCGGTGATCGCCCACGAGGTGGGACACGCCCTCCAGGACCGTCAGCGCGACCCGTGGATGACGGCCCGCCAGTCGATCGTGCCCGCGGTGCAACTGGGCTCGGGGCTGGCCCCGTGGCTCATCATCGGCGGCATCTGGTTCAACCTGATGGGCCTGGCGGTGGTCGGGCTGGTCGCGTTCGGTGCGGCCGTCGCCTTCACCTTCGTCACCCTGCCGGTTGAGATCGGTGCCTCCGGCAAGGCCCTCGCCTTCGTCGGCAACCTGGGCTTCTCCGCCGAGCGCCAGGTTGGCGCCCGTGAGGTCCTCAAGGCCGCTGCCTGGACCTATGTTGCGGCAGCCCTGACCGCCCTCCTCACGTTCCTGTACTACCTGATGCTGATCATGGGACGTCGTGACTGATCTTCCCGTCGCCGGAACCCTCCCGGCGATCAGCGAGGTTGACACCGATGCGCTCGCCGCGTGGCTCGCTGCCCGCGGCGAGCCCGCGTATCGGGCCGACCAATTGCTTGCCGGCTCACACCGCGCCACGGTCACCGGCTTCGACCAGGTGAGCGACCTCCCGCTGGCGATGCGAAGTGCCGCGACGGAGGCCTTCCGGTTTTCCTCGATCACCGCAAGCCATGTGCTGACGACCGACTCGGGCCTGACCGCCAAGGCCGTGCACGAGCTGGCCGATGGGCAGCGCATCGAGTCGGTCCTGATGCGCTCGCAGCGGCGGGGACGGGCCGGCTATCGCACCACCATCTGCATCAGCTCGCAGGCTGGCTGCGCGGTCGGCTGCCCGTTCTGCGCCACCGGGCAGGCCGGTTTCGGCCGGCAATTGACCCCCGGAGAGATCGTCGACCAGGTGCTGCACTGGCACCGGGCGCCGTACCTCGCGCTCGGTGCCGATTGGCGCCCGGGCGCGCCTTCGGGGCACTACAACGTCGTCTTCATGGGGATGGGCGAGCCCCTGAACAACGCGTCTCGCGTCTTCGCCGCCGTTCGCCTGCTCAACGATCCTGCCCGCCTGGGGATCGGGGCGCGACATATCACCATCAGCACCTCGGGGGTCGTCCCTGGTATCGAGCGGATGCTCGACGAACTGCCGCAGGTCAACCTGGCGATCAGCCTGCACGCCCCCCACGACGCGCTCCGCGACGAACTGGTGCCGATCAACCGGAAGTGGCCGATCGCAGCCGTCCTGGCGGCGGGCCGGCGCTTCGCCGAGCAGACCGGCCGGCGAGTCAGTCTCGAATACGTGTTGATCGACAACCTCAACGACAGCCCTTACCTCGCGGAGCGACTCGCGGAACTGGCCCGCGGCTGGCTGTGCCACGTCAACCTGATTCCGCTCAACCCCACCCCCGGTTCGCGCTGGAGCGGCACGCCTCCGGCGGGGATCGCCGCCTTCACCGCGGTCCTGCGTCGAGCCGGGGTGCCGGTCACCGTGCGGGACACGCGCGGACGCGAAATCGACGCCGCCTGCGGGCAGTTGCACGCACAGCTCGCCGGACGGCGCATCCCCGCCGACGGGCCGTCCGCCCCGATCGCTAGCCCGGTGCCGGTGGCGTGACGACCGGCCGGCCGCAGATCTCCGCCAGCGTGCTGACCGCCGACTTCGCGGTTCTGGGCGAAGAGGTTCGTCGCGCGGTCGCGGCGCAGGTCGACTCGATCCATCTCGACGTGATGGATGGCCATTTCGTGGAGAACATCACGTTCGGTCCGGCAGTCGCCGCGGCGATCCACCCGCACGTGGGCGACCTCCCGGTCCACAGCCACCTCATGATCAGCCAGCCGCTTCGCCATGTCCGCGCGTTTGCCGATGCCGCCAGTGACCTGATCGTCTTCCATGTCGAGGCCGACGACGACCCCGACGAGGTGATCCAGGCCGTGCGCGCCACCGGCCGGATGGTCGGGCTCGCGCTCAATCCCGAGACCGATGCGGCTGCAGTGCGGCCCTACCTGGCCCGCATCGACCTGCTGCTGGTGATGACCGTGCATCCGGGCCGCGGCGGACAGACCTTTCTCGTCGAGGTGCTGCCGAAGATGCGGGCGCTGCGCGACGAGATCGATGACAGCGGCCTGGCACTTCCGATCGGTGTCGATGGCGGCGTCAATCTCGAAACCATCGCCTCAGCCCATGCCGCCGGGGGCGAGGTGCTGGTCGTCGGAAGCGCCCTGTATCGGCATGCTGGGGATCTGGGGTCCCCGGTGACCGCCCTTCGCGAAGCCGCCAGAGCCCCGGGGCATCGCCGGTGAGGGTCGCGCGCGGGCCGTCGCTCATGGTCCGTCGCGGATCTCTCGTCGTGCTCGGCGTGGCACTGCTGGCCGGCTGCAGCGGTCTGCTCCCCAGCGCCAGCCCCACACCGGAGCAGCCGCGCGAGGTGCTGGTCACCGTCGTCGATCGCGCCGATCAAGCTCCGATCGTCGCGGCCCGGTTGTCCGCCACCGGAGTCGACGCGCTCACCGATGCGGCTGGAGCGGCCGTCATCACCGCCTTTCGCGGCTCCTCGATCACCGCCGTCGGAGCGGGCTTCGATGCTGGCTCGGGCACCGTCCCGGACACCGGAGACCTCACGATTGCGCTGCGCTCGAACGTGGTGACAGGAACCGTCACCTCCGATGCGGGCGTGCCGATCGCCGGGGTCCGTGTCTTTGTGGACGGATCATCGTCGATGGTCTCGACCGACGCCGCGGGAGCCTATTCGCTCGGCGGCGTGCCACCACAGGGAACCCTGATCTACAAGGTGCCGGGCTACCGACTGGGAGTGATCCCGATCGACGAGCAGATGACCAAGAACGTCGCGCTGCCGCCGTTTGTAGTCCGCGGCCTCTACGCGCCGGCGGGGATCTTTGAAGGTCGGGGGCGCCTTGACGACCTGCTCGGCCTGATCGATCGGACCGAGGTAAACGCCATGGTGATCGATGTCAAGGAGACCGACGGCACCCTCTACTGGGCAACCGATCTGGCTGCGGCGAAGGCGGTCGGCTCCGTGATGCAGAACCCGCTCCTGCAGCTCGAAGAACTGCTGCCGCAGCTCAAGGCGCGCGGCATCTACACCATCGCGCGCATGGTGGTCATGAAGGACAACACGCTCGGCTCAGTCCGTCCCGATCTGGCGGTGCGCAACTCCGCGACCGGCCAGCCGTGGCAAGACTACCGCGGAGGGATCTGGCTCGACCCCTTCAATCCCGGCGTGGCGGAGTACATCGCTGCGCTGGCGGGGGACCTTGCCGACAAGGGCTTTGATGAAGTCCAGCTCGACTACGTGCGCTTCTACTCGGACGGCGATTACTCGGTCTCCGAGACCAACCTGCCGAATACCCAGTCGTTCCGGCTCCCCGCAATGCGACGTCTCTTCCGCATCGTCTCCGCCGCGCTCGAAACGAAGCGCGCATTCTTCTCCGCCGACGTCTTCCCGATCAGCTTCATCGCCACCGACGACCAGGGGATCGGGCAGCGCCCCGAGGTCATCATGCCGTACGTCGACTACTTCTCACCGATGGTCTATCCGACCCACTACGACGACGGCACGTTCGGCTTTGCGGTGCCGAACGACCACCCCTACGAGGTGATCGATGCAACGCTCAAGATCATGAATCGGGAGCGCGCCGGCCTGCGCATGGTGGTCCGGCCATGGATCCAGGACTTTGGTTTCGGGCCGTTCCCCGCCTATACCGCCGTCCAGGTGCAAGCGGAAATGCAGGCCTTGCGGGATAACGGTGCTCTCGGCTGGATGATCTGGAATGCGAGCGCTGACTTCACCACGGATGCCCTGGGAGGACCGGTGCAGGGCGAAGACGCTCAGCCGGTGACGACCGCTCTTTCCGCTGAGTCAGGCTCCCCTGCGGCCACTTCGAACCCGTAGACGCCGATGCGCCTCGTCGTGCAGCGGGTGACCCGCGCCAGTGTCGAGGCGGAGGGGGAGGAGTTGGGGCGGATTGAACGGGGCGCCCTGGTCCTGGTCGGCATCGCGGTGGGTGACACCGGCGAGCTGGTTGAGCGGATGGCCGACAAGCTGCTCAGCCTCCGCTACTTCGAGGACGCCGAGGGCCGGACAAATGAGCCGATCGGCGCGGTCGACGGGGCCTTTCTGGTGGTCAGCCAGTTCACCCTGCTGGCCGATCTGCGGCGAGGCCGACGTCCCGGCTTCACCTCCGCGGCAGCACCGGACCTCGCGGCGGCGCTGGTCGATCGCTTCGTGGAGCGGTTGGGAAGCGCCGGTCAGCGGGTTGCGGTGGGGCGCTTCGGTGCGTCGATGGCAGTGACCCTGGTGAATGACGGACCCTTCACCCTGGTGCTCGATTCGGATCGCGACCTGGCCGGGTAGGGCTCAGACCTTCTCCGCGGTCCGACGGCAGTCGGAGCAGGCCTTGACACGGATCATCCGGCTGTCGCGTTGAACCATCATCGGCTGCAGATTGGGAAGCCAGCGGCGCAGGGCGCGCTTGCGGTTCATGCCAACCGATTGCGAGTTCCAGCCAGTGATCGGCTTCTTCCCGCAGACGTCGCACTCACGTGCCATGAGGGTCTCCATTCACAAACGAACCGGCGCGCCGTGCAGACGGCGGCACCGGAGCGACAGCGATCGTAGCACGGTAGGATCGGGCCATGCAATCAGCGCCGCTCGGCAGCGACGAGCTCGACCAGCCGATCCGAGCGGTCCTCCCCGAGCTGGCCCGCGGTGCGGGTGTCCTGGCCCGGCTCGGGGTGGGGACTCCGCGACAGGCCCTGTTCTCGCTTCCGTTTCGCTACGACGACTTCAGCGAGCTGCGTCCGCTCGGCGAGCTGATTCCCGATGAAAAGCAATCAGCGCGGGTGCGGGTCACCGATCTCAAGATCGAACCGGGCTTCGGTCGACGGCCGCAGCGGGTCATAGCCCAGCTGAGCGACCAGAGCGGGAGCGCCGAGGCGATCTGGTTTGGCAAACGCTACGTCGAGCGGCGCCTGCAGGTCGGCGACGAGCTGGTGGTCAGCGGCAAAGTGGCGCTCCGCGGCTGGCGTCCGCAGTTCATCTCACCGGAGTTCTCGCCGGTCGGGCACGAGTCGGTGCATACCGCTCGCGTGGTCCCGGTCTACCGGCTGGTGGCCCGCATCACGCAGCGCCGCGTTCGCGAGCTCCTCGCCCGCGTCCTGGAGCGTGCCCTGCCCGCGGTGGTCGATCCGCTCCAACCGACCGAGCGCGCGGGACTGCTTCCACTCGCCGAGGCGCTCCGCACGGCGCACTTTCCCGAGGAGGCGGCGAACGTGGTCGGAGCGCTCGACCGACTTGCCTTCGACGAACTGTTGGCGCTTCAGCTGACCCTGGCGCAGGCGCGCCTGGCCCGCGAGGAACTGCGAGCCGCCCGCGTCGCGATCGAACCGGCCGAGCTTTCACGCCTGCTGGCTGCGCTTCCGTTCACCCTCACCGGGGATCAGCGGCGGGCCGTCGACGAGGTCCTCGAGGACCTGGCCAGCGAGCGGCCGATGCGCCGCCTTCTGCAAGGCGACGTCGGCAGCGGCAAGACGGCGGTCGCGGCGGTGGCCCTGGCCGGCGTGGTGCGTGCTGGCTGGCAGGCGGTCCTGATGGCGCCCACCGAGATCCTCGCACGCCAGCACTTCGAAGGGTTGTCGCCGCTGCTGGGCGGGCTCGGGGTGCGTGCCGAATTTCTCTCCGGGTCATTGCCGGCATCTGCCAAGCGGCGGATCCACGCCGCGGTGGAGGCGGGGGAGGCAGAAGTGGTGATCGGCACGCACGCGGTCATCAGCGCGGGAGTCGTCTTCCGCCGACTCGGCCTGGCGGTGGTCGACGAGCAGCATCGTTTTGGGGTTGCCCAGCGCGCCGCGCTGCAGGCCAAGGGTGAGGAGCGCGAGCCGCACCTGTTGGCGCTGACGGCAACTCCGATCCCTCGCACACTGGCCCTGACCTTCTACGGTGACCTGGCAATCAGCACGATCCGCGAATCGCCGCCCGGACGGCTGCCGATCCGCACGGAACTGCGCGACCGCTCCGCACTGCGGCGGATCGAGGCCTTTCTCGCCTCCGAGGCCGCAGCAGGTCACCAGTCGTTCGTGGTGGTGCCGCTGATTGCCGAAAGCGAGGCAATGACGGCGGCCTCGGCAGAGTCGGAGGCAGAACGCCTGCGTGGGCAACTGCCGCAGTTGCGGATCGGTCTCGTGCATGGACAGCAACGCGCCGACCACCGCGACGCCACCATGCAGGCCTTCGCGACCGGCGAGCTGGACGTCCTGGTGGCCACCACCGTGATCGAGGTGGGGATCGACATCCCGAACGCCACGGTCATGCTCATCGAGGACGCGGATCGCTTCGGCCTGGCGCAGCTGCACCAGCTACGGGGTCGGGTCGGCCGAGGAGTCGATCGGTCGTACTGCGTGCTCCTGTCCGATGCCACCGACGAGCTGGCGCGAAAGCGCCTGGAGGTCGTGCGCGGGTCATCGGACGGGTTCGAGATCGCTGAGGCGGATCTGCGGCTCCGCGGCGCCGGCAACCTGCTCGGTACCCGGCAGTCGGGTCTGCCTCCTCTGCGGGTCGCGTCGCTATTCGAGCCGCGACATCTCGTGCTGGCGGAGCGGGCACGATCGCTCGCCAGCGATCTGGTGGCGGCGGACCCGAACCTGGCCAAACGCCCCGGCCTCGTCAGGCTGCGGGACGACTTCACCGCACTCGAGGAATCCGGGGACGCTGCCTGATGCGGGTGATTGCCGGTTCGGCTCGGGGCCTGCGCCTGGTGGCACCCCGCGATTCAGCCACGCGCCCGGTCGCCGACCGGGTCAAGGAGACCTGTTTCGCGATTCTCGCCGATCGGGTGGTCGATGCGTCGGTGCTGGATCTCTACGCCGGCAGCGGGGCGCTGGGCATCGAGGCCCTGTCGCGAGGCGCTGCCGAATGCGTGTTTGTCGAGCGTGGGCGCGAGGCGCTCGCGGCGATCCGGCAGAACCTGGTCGAGACAGGCTTCATGGATCGTGCCGAGCTGGCCGGGGTGGAAGTGAGTCGGTTCCTTGCGTCCGCATCAGTCCGGCGTTTTGGCCTCGCGTTTCTGGATCCGCCGTATTCCGAGCGTGCTATTCTCGCGCCGCTCGAACGGCTGGTGCCATTTCTGATCGTGGGGGCCACGGTCGTCGTCAAGCACTTCTGGCGCACCGAGGTCCCCGATCCGGACGGACTCTCCCGCTGGCGAGAGCGTCGCTTCGGTGAGACGGCGCTGACCTTCCTGGAGCGAACAGTCACGGCCGATGGAGAGGACAAGCAATGAGTCGCGTGGCGGTCTTCCCGGGTTCATTCGACCCCATGACCAATGCCCATCTTGATGTAGCCCGTCGAGCCGCGGCCCTGTTCGATCGGCTGGTGATCGGGGTCCTCAACAATCCAAAGAAGTCTCCTCTCTTCAGCGTCGCCGAGAGGATCTCGCAGACAAGCGTGGCAGTGGCCGATTTCGGCTCACACGTGGAGGTGATCGGTTTCGACGGGCTGACCGTCGACTTGGCGGCCCGCAGCGGGGCCACCTTCATCGTCCGTGGCCTGCGCGCGGTCAGCGATTTTGACGCCGAGCTGCAGATGGCCCACACCAACCGAAAGCTGCAGCCGGCGGTCGACACCGTGTTCCTGATGTCCGCAATCGAGTTCGGCTACCTGTCGAGCTCCCTTGCCAAAGAGGTGGCCCAGTTCGGGGGCGAGGTGGGTGGCATGGTGCCGGCCGCGGTGGCCGCCGCCCTTCGGGCCCGCTTCGCGCCGATCGGCTGAGGGCAGCGGGAGCGCGGCTATAATCGAGCGCGTCGCACCCGGAGGACGCAGCCACGGACATCATCTTTCTCGTTGAGCGGCTCGAATCGCTGGTCGCAGCCGCCAAGAAGCTCCCCCTCACCAATAGCGTGGTGCTCGATCAGCCGGCCATCCTGGAGTTGATCGATCAGTTACGAGTGTCGGTGCCCGACGAGGTCCGCCAAGCGCGACGGATCACCGAGGAGGCGGCTCGCCTCACGGAGCGGGCGCAGGAGGAAGGCGACGCCGTGATCGCCCGTGCCCAGGAGCAGGCAGCCCGGATGCTCGAAGAGCGGGAGCTGGTCAAGATGGCCGGGCAGCGGGCGACCGAGATCATCGAGACGGTGAGCCGCGAAGCCGCTGAGATCCGCCGTGGGGCCGACGAGTACGCGGCCGGAGTCTTGATTCGGCTCGAAGGCGAGTGCATCAAGGCCCTCACCAGCATCAAGCGCGGGATCGACATGCTTGACGAGCGGTATCGGCCGCCGCGCTCCAGCGCCGAGGAGATTGCTGCGCTGCCGGTGGGGGAGCAGGAAGCCGCCATTCCGGGAGGATGACCTCGATCAACGTGGCGGGCCTGCTGCAGGAACCACCCGGCACGGTCAGGGAACTGCAGTTTCGCGATCGATACCTTGCGCTCGGCGCCGACCTCGAGCTGGCTGGTCCGCTCGATGGGGAGATCCGCCTGCAGCGCACGAACCGCGGCATCCTGGTGCGCGGGGTGATCCAGGCGCCGCTGCGTCGCACCTGCGCCCGCTGCCTCGACACCTACGTCGAAGCGCTTCGGGTCGAGATCGCCGAGGAGTACCTGCCAACCGTTGACCCTGAACACGGAACGCCGCTGGAGCCTCCAGCGCCTGATGAAATGGCGCTCCTGATCGACGCGCGCCACCAGCTCGATCTGACCAGGGTGATTCACGATGAGCTTGCCCTGGCCGAGCCGATGCATCCGCTCTGCCGGCCCGACTGTCCCGGCCTGTGCGCCGGTTGCGGACGCCGCCTTGATGCCGGCAGCTGCGAATGCGTGACCGACGAGATCGACCCGCGCCTGCAGATTCTCGCCAGCTTTCGCAAGGGGCCGCCCGGCTGAGGCTCGCTGGTCAGGGCCGACCACGCTCGGTATACTGCGGCGTTCCCATCTGCCACCCAACATTCCGAGGAGTCACGCGTGGGCGTTCCCAAGCGCAAGGTATCCAAAGCACGCCAGGGCGAACGCCGCGCTCATCTCGCCATCGACGCCCCGCCGCTGGTCGAATGCTCCCACTGCCACGAACTCAAGTTGGCGCATCACGTCTGCCCGACCTGTGGCTACTACGATGGTCGCGAGGTCGTTCCGGTGGAATCGACCGCCCCGGCTGAAGGCCAGCGCTGAGCGCGACGCCGCGCATCCGCATCGCGGTCGACGCGATGGGGGGCGACTTCGCTCCGCGTGAGGTTGTCCGCGGGGCCATCAACTACGCTGCCACTCACGCGGATGAGGTGATCCTCGTCGGCGCGACGGATCGCATCGAGGCGGAGATCGCCGAATACGGGCGTGGTCACCCCGCCAGCGTGAGCTTTGTTGATGCCCCCGACGTGATCGGGATGGAAGAGCATCCCGCCGTCGCCCTCCGCGCCAAACCTCGCGCTTCGATTCGGGTGGCCACCGACCTGGTGCGAGATGGGCTGGCGGACGCCGTGGTGAGCGCCGGTTCGACCGGCGCGACCATGGCCGCGGCGGTCTTCCGCCTCGGCCGGATCGATGGGATCGATCGGCCCGCGCTGGGCGCCCACCTCGTCACCGCCACCGGCCCGATCATGCTCATCGACGTCGGGGCCAACGTGGATTCGGACGCCACAAATCTCCTGCATTTCGGCGTCATGGGTTCGATCTATGCCGAGCAGGTCCTCAAAGTGCCTCACCCGCGCGTCGGGCTGTTGAATATCGGCGAGGAACCTGAGAAGGGGGGAGCCCTCGCCCGGGAAGCGTTTCGCCGCCTGAGCGACGCCGACGACTTGAACTTCATCGGCAACGTGGAGGGCAACGACCTGATCGGCCACGTGGCCGACGTGGTGGTATGCGACGGCTTCGTGGGCAACGTGGTGATCAAGTTCTTCGAGGGGCTGACCAGCTACATCTTTCGCTCGCTGCGCACCGACCTTCAGCAGGGCCCGGTCGCTCCGCTGGCGCTCCTGGCTCTGAAGCCTGGGTTTGACCGCATGAAGCATCGATTCGATTACGAGCAGTACGGCGGCGCGCCACTGCTCGGCGTGCGGGGCGTGAGCATCGTGACGCATGGACGGGCACGATCCCGAATGGTGGAGCATGCCATGGGCGTTGCCTCGGAGGCGGCGGCGGCTCGTGTACCCGAGATGATCGGCGCGTGGACGCGGCGACATCCGGCCCTGGCGCGACGGGATGCGGCGGAGTTGGTTGCCGGCGGCACGGAGCCCCTGGTGGCCGGTTCCGGAGCGGAAGCTTGAGCCGCGTGGCGATTCGCCGGCGCGCTTCTGCCGCTTCGCGCCCGGGCCTGCAGGCACGCCGCCTTGCCCTCATGGCCCTCTTCGAGGATGAGTTCCAGCCGACGCATGCTGGCGAGGCGTTGAGCCGCATGGGGATCGAGCGCGGGCTGCCAGCCGGCGTGCTGGCGCACGCACAACGGATCGTTGAAGGGGTGCTCCGGAATCGGTCTGAGCTGGACGACCACATCTCCCGTCTCGCCCCGGCAATCCCGGTCAGCGAGCTCGGTCGGGTGGAGCGCACGATCCTGCGGAGTGCCCTCTGGGAGATGCTATACTCCGCCGCGACCTCGAGCGGAGAGACGATTCACGACGCCGTTTCTCTCGCCCGGACCTACGCTGGGGACGCAGCTCGACGCCTTGTGAACGGCGTCCTCGGAAGCGTTGCAAGATCATCGGGTGGAGGAGCCTGACGGTGGCAGACGGAACCACGTTCGATCGACTCAAGAAACTCATTGTCGAACAGCTTGGCGTCGACGAGGAGGAGGTCACTCCGCAGGCCTCGTTCGTCGAGGACCTGAACGCTGACTCCCTTGACCTCGTGGAGCTGATCATGAGCCTCGAGGAGGAGTTCGGCATGGAGATCTCCGACGAGGATGCCGAGAAGATCCAGAAGGTCTCCGACGCAGTCGAGTTCGTTGAGGAGCACCAGCAGTAGCGACGGGGACCCATGGCCAGTCCGCATTTCGACGAGCTGGCTGAGCGACTCGGCATCGCCCTCCGAGACCTCGACGCCATACGCCAGGCGTTCGTCCACAGTTCCTACCAGAACGAGAACCCGACCCTCGGCAGCGGACACAATGAACGCCTTGAGTTTCTCGGCGATGCCGTCATCGGTCTGGTCGTCAGCCGCCTGCTTTACGACCGCTTTCCCGACGAGGACGAAGGCTTCCTGACCGCTCGCCGCTCAGCGCTGGTCAATCGCGATTCGCTTGCGGCGATCGCCCTCGAACTCGGGCTTGACAAGTTCCTGCTGCTTGGTCGAGGCGAAGCCGAGGCGGGTGGGGCCCTGCGGCCGTCGCTGCTGGCAGCCACCTTCGAGGCCGTTGCCGGTGCCATCGCCCTGGGCGAAGGGCCGCTTCCTGCCGGGCACTGGCTGCAGCGCATCTTCGAGTCGCGGCTTGACGAGACGATGGAGGCCGGGCCGCCCAAGTCCGGCAAGAGCCGACTCCAGGAATGGGCCCAGCGACATCATCATCTGAAGCCCAGGTACGAACTGGTATCGGTCAGTGGACCTCCGCACCGCCAGGCGTTCTCGGTGGTCGTTGTCGTCAACGACGAGCGAAAGGGGATTGGACACGGATCAAGCAGGCAGCGCGCCGAAGAGGGTGCCGCGATGGCTGCTCTCGGCGCGCTCGAAGGCGAGGCCCCGGCGCCGCCTCGGGAGCCCGGATGAGCCGGCTGAAGGAGCTTCGACTTCACGGTTTCAAGACATTTGCGGACCCGACTCGCTTCGTGTTCGAGCCAGGCGTCAACGCCGTGATCGGCCCGAATGGCTCGGGCAAGAGCAACATGGCCGATGCAGTGCGCTGGGTTCTCGGCGAACAGTCGAACCGGTCCCTGCGTACCCGCAGGGCGGATGACGTGATCTTCTCGGGAAGCGAAACCCGCCAGCCACAGGGCATGGCCGAAGCCATGCTGACCCTCGACAACGCCGATGGGTGGCTGCCGATCGAGTTCGGCGAAGTGACCATCGGGCGGCGCGCCTATCGTTCAGGCGAGACCGAGTATCTGATCAACGGGACTCGCGCACGGCTCCGCGACGTGGTGGAGTTGCTCGCCGCCGGCCGCCTCGGGGCCAATGAGCTGGTGGTGGTGGGCCAGGGAACCGTGGATGCAGCACTTTCGCTGCGTCCGGAGGAGCGCCGTCAACTCTTCGAGGAGGCGGCCGGCGTCAAGAACCTCCAGGTCCGCAAGAACGAAGCGCTCGCGCGCCTTGCGACCGCGACGGACAACCTCACTCGGGTGTCGGATCTGATCGGCGAACTGCGTCCGCAGGTGCGCCGCCTGGCGTTGCAGGCCCAACACCAGCAGGAGCACGACGCGCTTGGGCGACGAGCTCGAGCTCTCGTCATCGAGTCGCATCGGCGTCGCGCGGTTGCCGCTCGCTCAAACCTGGGAGAGGCCCGCAGGCGGGCGGCAGCCGCCGAGCTGGCGCTCGAGGCGCTCAGAGCCGAGGCGACCGCAGAGGGCGAGGCCATCGTCGCGGCCGAAGCAGCCTACTGGGCGGCAGAGGGCGCCGCTCGGCAGGCGGCAGCGGATCACCAGGCGGCGCGCGAGGCGCGGATTCGCGGCGAGGCGACCGCAGAGAGCCTGGCCGTTCGAGTCGTCGAGCTGCGGGCGGCCCTCACCCGGACGACCGACGAACTGGCGGTGGCCGAAGCGAGCGCGACCGCGGGCGCGGCACCGGTGCTGGAGGACAAGTTGTCTCGGGCCCTGGCGGCGGCCACGGAGTCTGAAGATGGCTGGCAGACCGCGATCACCGCGTTGGCTGAAGCGGACGAGCGGCTGCTGGCAGCCGAGGAGGCGCTGGCGGCATGGCGGCATCGGGAGAGCCAGCAGATTGCCGGGGAGGCCCGAAAGGGGGAGTTGCTGGCGCGCAGCCGAGCTCGGGTGGAGCGAATCAACGCTGAGCTCAGCAGCGCCCGACAGGCCGCCGAAGCCGCGGAGCGGGAGTTGGCGCCCGCGCTCACCGCACAGCAAGCCGCCGAGGCGTCATCAGTGGAGTTCCGCCGCCTGGCTCAATCAGCGGCGGATTCGCTGGCACACAGCGAACCCGTGGCCGCCGCGGCCCGACAGCGTGCCGCAGATCTCGCGGCGAGAGCCGGGACGCTCCGGTCGGAGCTCGACGCCCTCCACGAGCGGGCCGAGATGGGCGGGCGACTGGGCTCGATGCTGGCGGCCGCGGGCTGGAGGTCGCTGCTCGATACCGTCGATCCACCCGACGATGCCTGGCCAGCCATCGAGGCAGTGGTAGGTGGAGAGCTTGAGCAGGCGCTGCTCTGGCACGACGGCGAACTGATCGATCGGCTGGCCGAGGCGCGCGGTGCGGCCCGGTTGCTGGCGGCTGACCTCACCGCGGAATCCGACGACGGAAGCACACGGGGCCTCGCGCTGGCAGCCGTGAATGCCAGCCGCACCCTGGCGGAGTGGGTCGGAGGCTCGTCATCGCCGATGGTCTTCCATCGAACAGTGGTGGCGCCGGACCTGGCGACCCTGCTGCGCGGCTGGCAGAGGCTGCCTCCGGGGTGGTGCGCGGTGACGCCGCACGGTGACATGGCGGACGGGCGAGGGGTGCTGGCGGTGCGCGGTCGAGCCGAGCCGGCAGGCGGAGAGGCGGCCCGCCTCCACGCCCGGCGGCACGAGACCGCCGACGCGTTGCAGCGGATCGACCTGCAGCAGGCAGCCGCGTCAGACGACGCCGCGCGCGCGCTGACGGCTGCGACTGAAGCGCGTCGCGCCCACGAGGGCCTCGTAGCCGCGGTCGCCGCGGCAGAGCGATCCCTCAGCCAGGCGCAGGCGTCGGTTGACCTGATCGATGGGTCGCTGAGTCGGTCTCGGCGGGACGTGGCGGATCTGACCGCTGAACTCGCGGCGGCAAGGGCCGAGGAGGCAGGCGCGACAGCTTCTGATCCCGTCGGCAGCGAGGCTGCGGTCGAACTTGAGCGGCATGCCGAGGCCGCGCAGCGGGCCCGCGCGCTGCGCGACGCCGCTGCCGCCGCCCGCGACGCCGCCCGCGCGGAATGGCTCCGGGCGCGCGGCGCGGCCGACCTGCTCGAGACCACGGCGGCCCAGGCGCACGGTCAACGGGATCGCCGGGCGGCGACCATCGGTCAATTGCGGGAACTGCTCCCCGCGCAGGCAAACTCCCTGGCTGTGGTCGAGCGCGAGCAGGCGACCGTCCAGGCGGCGTTCGATGCGGGACGCCAGGTCGAGGACCAAGCGGCCATCGCGCAGGCCGCGGCCGACGCGAATCGGGAGCAAGTGCGCGGCAAGCTGCTCGACATCGAGCGCTCGAGGAGCTTCGCCGGGAGTCGGCGTCTGGAGTTGGAACGCGCGGCGCAGGCAGCCGCCATCGACGCTTCGCGCAGCGACGAAGTCCTCGCGGCGCTCGGCCGGGAGCGCGAGATGGCACTCGAATCCCTGCGCGTGGATCTGCCCACCGAGTCATCCTCGCCGGGAGATGACCAGTTGTCCGCCGAGGTGGCCGCGGTCGACGAGGCGGTCCTTGAAGGCGAGCTGCGACGGGTGCGGCGGACATTGGCCCAACTCGGCTCGGTCAACCCGTTCGCGGTCGAAGAGCACGGCGAGTTAGCCGCGCGCCTCGAGGCGCTGACGGCGCAGGACACCGACCTGACCACGGCGATTGCCGCGGCCCGGCAGTTGATCGGCCGGTTGGAGACCGACATTGCCGGGCGCTTCGATGCCGCCTTTGCGGCGATCGGCGTCAAGTTCGACTCGTTCTGCAAGTTGCTGTTCGCCGGAGGATCAGCCTCGCTCCACATGGCTGACACGCAGGACGGCGAGGTCCCCGGTGGAATCGAGATCGTCGTCCAGCCACCCGGCAAGCGACCGCAGCGGTTGGCCATGCTGTCGGGTGGTGAGCGAGCGCTCACCGGGGTTGCGCTCCTCTTCGCAATGCTGAGCGTGAATCCTGTCCCGTTCTGCATCCTCGACGAGGTGGACGCGGCGCTCGATGAGGCCAACATCGGGCGCTTCGCCGACGCGCTGCGCGTCCTCGCGCACCAGACCGATTTCGTTGTGGTGACCCACAACCGTGCGACGATCGAGGTGGCCGACACGATCTATGGGGTGACCATGACCGATTCGGCCGTCTCTCGGGTGCTCTCCCTGCGGCTTGCCGATCTGCCGGTGGAGGCGCTGATCGGATGATGGCCCGCCCGCGTCGCGAACCCGGCGGGCTGGGCCTGCGGCCTCGCGCGGACGGCCTTGGCGCCCGGATCCGCACCATTCTCGGGAGGCCGAGGTCTGGGGCGACTGCGACCTGGGAGGCGCTCGAGGAGGCGCTGGTGGCCGGTGATATCGGTGCCGTGACCGCTCTCGAACTGGTTGACGCGGCTCGGGAGCGAATCGGCCCCGGCAACGCTGCATCGGCCGATCAGATCCGTGAGGCGCTGGCCAACGAGATCGTCACTCGCCTTGCAGCCGCCGGTGGCGCAAGCTTTGAGATCGGCCCTCCTCCGTCAGTGGTGCTGGTGGTCGGGGTCAACGGCACCGGCAAGACAACCACGATTGCCAAGTTGGCCGCCTTGCTCCACGGCCGCGGACACACGGTGCTGCTGGCGGCAGCGGACACGTATAGGGCCGCCGCGATCGAGCAGCTCCGACTGTGGGCAGACCAGGTGGGGGTCCCGGTGATCGCCCAGCGTCCCGGTGCCGATCCCGCGGCGGTCGCGTTCGACGCTGTGGCCAGTGCCGAGGCGCGCGGCACCCAGGTCGTGCTCATCGATACCGCCGGGCGGCTGCACAGCAAGACCCAGTTGATGGCGGAGCTGGCGAAGATCCGCGGCGTGATCGAACGAAGGCTGCCCGGCCAGCCCCGCCACGTCCTCCTGGTGCTCGACGCGACGACCGGTCAGAACGGGCTGCTCCAGGCCCAGGCCTTCAGCCGCGAGGCCGGGGTGACCGGAATCGTGCTGACCAAGCTGGATGGTTCGGCGAAGGGAGGCGTGGCGGTCGCGATCGCCGTTCAGCTCGAGCTGCCGATCTATTTCGTCGGGGTGGGGGAGGAGTTGACCGACCTGGCGCCGTTCGATGCGCGCAGCTACGTGGACTGGCTGCTCGCCGGCTGATCGCGCGTCCCGGCGGGCCATGCGCTGTTGCCGGTCACGGCGGGGGAGCCTAGAATCGGCAGCCATCCCGCGCGGCGCCGAGTCGCGCCGGTCCTCGCTGGCATCGGTCCACCAATGTTCGAATCACTCTCCGCACGGCTGCAGGGCGTCGCAGAGCGTTTGCGGCGCAAGGCCAGGATCACCGAAGCCGATCTCGACGTCTCGCTGCGGGAGATCCGACTGGCCCTGCTCGAGGCCGACGTCGATTTCCGCATCGTCAAAGAGTTCGTGGCGCGTGTCCGCGAACAGGCCCTGGGGAGCCATCTGCTCACGGGTCTGCACCCCGGGCAGCAGGTGATCAAGGCGGTCCATGACGAGTTGGTCGCGGTCCTCGGTGGGGAGCGGCGCGTGCTGCAGCTGGACGGCAAACCCAGCGTCATCATGCTGGTCGGCCTGCAGGGGTCGGGCAAGACCACAACCGCCGCGAAACTGGCGGTCCGCCTTCGCCGCGAGGGGCGCCGGCCATTACTGGTGGCTGCCGATGTCTACCGTCCGGCCGCCATTGATCAACTGGTACAGCTTGGCGACCAGGCCGGCATCGAGGTGCACAGCCGCCCGACGCGGACCCCCGCGCTCGAGGTCGCGCGTTCCGGGATCGAGGCAGCACGACTGCGCGGTCACGACCTGGTCCTCATCGATACGGCTGGCCGCTTGCATATCGACGAGCCGATGATGGACGAGCTGGTGCGCATCGCCGGGGCGGTGACCCCCGACGAGACGCTATTGGTGGTTGACGCAATGACCGGACAATCGGCGGTGCAGGTGGCGCAGGCCTTCCACCAGCGCCTGCCGGTGACCGGGCTCGTGCTGACCAAGATGGACGGCGACGCCCGTGGTGGCGCCGCGCTCGGGATCCGCAGCGCGACCGGACTGCCGATTGCCTTCGTCGGAACTGGGGAGGGCAACGAAGCGCTCGAACCCTTTCATCCCGACCGGCTGGCTCAGCGGATCCTGGGAATGGGCGACATCGTGTCCCTGGTCGAGCGGGTCCAGGAGACGGTCGACCAGGGTGAGGCGGAGCGCGCGGCACGACGGCTCATGGAGTCGCGGTTCACACTCGAGGATTTCAGCGCCCAACTGCAGCAGATCAAGAAGATGGGGCCGATCGGGCAGCTGCTCGGCATGATCCCCGGCGCCGGGCAGTTGGCAGGCGCAGCGCAGCAGGCAGTAGACGACGGTCAGTTGCGCCGAATTGAAGCGATCATCGGATCGATGACCCCGGCCGAACGACGGCAGCCTGGGCTCATCAAGGCATCACGCCGACGTCGCATTGCGCTCGGCAGTGGGACGGTCACCGCTGACGTCAACCGGCTGCTCAAGCAGTTCTCCGAGATGCAGCGACTGATGAAACGATTCGGTGGTCGCGGGCCGAAGGCGGGCGGCGGCCTGCGCGGCATCCTGGGCGGATGAGCATGCGCCGGCTCGTGGTCGCGAGCACTGCGTTGCTGACGGCTCTCGGAGTGGTGGTGCTTGGCGGCTACCTCCTGGTCTTCTCCTCTTCACCCGACCGAGCCGCTCGAGCAGCGCCGGCGGACACCGGGCTGTACCTCAACGTGTATCTGCAGCCCTCAACTGCTCAACGAGCGAGCCTCTCGGCACTCATCGAGCGCATTCCCGGTTTCGCCGATCCGGCGAGCCTGGACTCAAAACTCCACCAGCTCGCGCAGCGGCTGCTCGCGGGAATGGGGATCGATTACAAGGCCGATCTGCGGTCCTGGCTGGGCGACCAGGTGGCTGTCGCCGTCTCCGTCGACACGGGGGCAGCGAGTCCGCGGATCGTGTTGCTGGTCGGATGCAAGGACCCGTCACTGGCGGGCGTCGCGCTTCCCCGCATCCTGGCCGCCCGCGGGCCCTTCACCCTCCAGCGTTACCGTGGGCACGACCTGATGGTTGGCACCACGGCGAGCTACGCCGTGCTGGAGGGCCTGGTGGTTATCGGAGAGACCGCGACGTCGGTCCGGCCCGCGCTCGACGCCGATGCGGGCGCGGCACCTTCGCTGGCGGGCTCGAGCGCCTTCCGCAGCGCCATGGACCGCGTGCCCTCCGATCATCTTGCCTCCGCCTACCTGAACCTTGCTCGCTTGGCTGCGCTCGGCGGGCAGAACGTTCTGGGTGGGTATTCGACCGCATCCCTCGCTCTCATCGCCGACGGGAGCGCGCTGCATGTGATCGGGGATGCGCCGTTTGACCGAGGACGGGCCAGCGATTCTGCACGCCAGGCGTTCGCCATGGGCAGCGAGACGTCGAGCCTGGCCGACTGGATGCCGGCGGGAACCCACGGCGAGATCATCCTGTTCGGGCTCGAACAGGCTGCGACCTCGCTCGAGGCCCAACTGAGGGCGGATCCTTCGCTGACCGATGCCGTGCAGGCCATCAATTCGCTGCGCGCGCTGGCAGCCCTTGGTCTAGGAATCAATATCGACCGTGATCTCCTCCCGCTCTTCGACCACGAGGCGGCGCTGGCTCTGGACCGCGTATCGATCAGCGCACCCCGCGGCAGCCTGCTCCTGCGCCCGAGCGATCCCATCGCCGCGCAGGCGGCACTCGACCGGATGCGAGCCGCTCTGGTGGAACATGGCTCGCTCGTTACCACGCGCGACGAGGCCGGCGTACTCATCACGATAGTCGAGGTTCCGCAGATCGCGACAATCGCCTATGCAATGACCGATGGGGTGGTCGTGCTCGGATGGGACGGTGACGCGGTGGCGGCGACGATCCAAGCCCACGCCAGCGGGAATACACTGGCGCAGGCCGATGCCTACGACCGACCATTCCGGATTGCGGGCGGCCACGGCGGGAACGAGCTTTGGGTCAATGCACGTGGACTGATCGAGCTCGCGGGCGAGATCTTTGACCTTGGAACCGAGCCACGCGATATCCTCAACCAGATCGGCGCCCTGGTCGTGACGGCGCCGGCAGATGACGACCGACTTGGATTTCATGCCGTGCTCACCGTCAAGTGACGCGGCAGCGACCAGCAGCAGAGAGGTAGAGAAGCACCTTTGGCAGTACGAATCAGACTGGCGCGTGTAGGCGCGACCAAACGCCCGAGTTACCGCGTTGTGGTGATCGACAGCCGCAAGCCGCGTGACGGGCGTGCCCTGGAGATCATCGGCCACTATGACCCGCTCACCGAGCCGGCCACCGTCAAGCTCGACGGCGCGAAGGTCGCGAGCTGGATGGCGAAGGGGGCCACCCCCTCAGAGACCGTGGCAAAGCTGATGAAGCTCGCCGGCGTGGGGACATCGGGCCCGCCGCCGGCCGTGGCTGCACCGCCTGTCAAGCCCGCTCGCGCCCGGAAGCCAGCCGTCAAGGCGATGGCAAAGGCCGCAGAGTGAAAGAGTTCCTCGAATACGTAGCTCGCTCGCTGGTCGACAACCCCGACGGGGTCAGGGTCGATGTCGAGGAGGGGCCGGAAGATGTCGCCCTGACGCTGAAGGTCGATGAGCACGACATGGGCCGGGTCATTGGCCGTGATGGTCGGATCGCGAATTCGATTCGGAGCCTGTTGCGCGTGATGGGCACCCGCGATGGTCGGCGCGTCGAGCTGGAGATCATCGGCGACGAGTGAGCGCCTGGCGGCCGCGCGTGTTCTCGGGGTGAAGGGACTCGCCGGCGGCCTTCGCATCGAGCCACTCACCGACTGGCCCGAACGGCTCGCCGTCGGGACGTCGCTGTGGATTGAAGATGAGGCCGCGCCACGCCAGATTCTCGAGGTCGAGTGGGGCGGGCGGGTGCCGGTGATCCGGCTGGAAGGCATCGCTGATCGGCCTGCCGCGGAAGCCGTCATCGGGCGCTATCTCGAAGTGCCGCGCCGACCATTGCCGACAGGCAGCTATTACTGGCATCAGCTCGAGGGACTTGCGGTCGCCGATGAAGCAGGCAAGCCGCTCGGGACGCTTACCGAGGTGTTCCGCGTCGGGGAGAACGAGGTCTACCGGGTGGTCGGGGACAACGCGGAGCTCCTGCTGCCGGCCCTGCGGGATGTCATCGTGCGGATCGATCTTGAGGCCGGACTGATGGTGGTCCGCTTTGAACCGGAAGAGGTCGCCTGACGATGGTCGACGTTGCCCCGCCAGCCCTGCGAATTGAGGTCGTCACCCTCTTTCCCGA
>Ga0315281_10001656_pt1 | contig 33034 bp, 31 predicted proteins | sample YL17G07_0_MG_FD_204540 | JGI IMG/M metagenome (GOLD analysis project Ga0315281, IMG submission 204540) | Sediment microbial communities from Yellowstone Lake, YNP, Wyoming, USA - YL17G07_0 | ecosystem: Environmental > Aquatic > Freshwater > Lake > Sediment | place: USA: Wyoming | collected...
CCTCGAGCTGATCGAGCAGCTCAAGGGCGCGTACGGCTTCGACAAGCCGATCCCGGTGCAATTCGCCAAGTGGGTGGCGCGCGCCGCGCAGGGCGACCTCGGCATCTCGATCGCCACCGGCCGGCCCGTCAACAGCGAGCTCGCGCGGGCGATTTCGAACACCTTCGTGCTCGCGTTCTTTGCCTGCACCTTCGGCTTCACGCTGGGCCTCGCGCTGGGTTTTGTCGCGGGATACTTCAACGGCACCTGGATCGACAAGGTGGTGACGTCGTTCGCCGTGGCCGGCGTCTCGGTGCCGCATTACTGGCTCGGCATGGTGCTGGTGATCATCTTCTCGGTGTTCCTCAACTGGCTTCCCGCAACGGGCATGGGCACCACGGGCTCGGGCGACTGGGCCTGGGATTGGGAACACATCAGGTTCGTGATCCTGCCGGCGATCACGCTTTCGGTGATTCCGACGGCGATCATCACGCGTACGGTGCGCGCGCTGGTCGCCGACATCCTGTCGCGCGAATTCGTCTCGGCACTCATTGCCAAGGGATTGTCGGACGCCGGTGTGTTCTGGCACGTGGTGAAGAATGCCGCACCCACCGCCCTCGCAGTGATGGGCATCCAGCTTGGCTACCTGCTCGGGGGATCGATTCTGGTCGAAACCGTATTCACGTGGCCGGGAACCGGTTTCCTGCTCTCGATCGCGATTTTCCAGCGCGATCTGCCGCTATTGCAGGGCACCATCCTGTTCCTTGCGCTGTTTTTCGTCTTCCTCAACCTGCTGGTCGACATGGTGCAGACCCTGCTCGATCCTCGCATCAGGCGCACATGAGCGCGGTCGCCGCAGATATCCAGACTGCGCCTGCCGCCCCGGCGCAGGGCTATTGGCGCGCGGTGACCTCGCGCCTGCTGCGCGACAAGCTCACCGTGGCCTGCGCGCTCGTGATCCTCGGCTTGATTCTGATGGCCGTATTCGCGCCGTGGATCGCGCCCGACGATCCGCTCAAGTCGAGCATCTTCAAGCGCCTGCAGCCCATCGGCGCACCAGGCTTTCCGCTGGGCAGCGACGAACTCGGCCGTGACATGCTGTCGCGGCTGATTTTTGGCGCGCGCCTGTCGCTCGTCATGGGAATCGTGCCGGTGCTCTGCGCCCTCGGCATCGGCGGCCTGCTCGGCATCACCGCCGGCTTCATGGGCGGGCGCACCAATACCGCGATCATGCGCACCATCGACGTGTTCTATGCTTTTCCCTCGGTGCTGCTCGCCGTGGCGATCTCGGGTGCGCTGGGTGCGGGCGTCCTCAATGCCATCCTCTCGCTTACCATTGTGTTCATCCCGCCGATCGCCCGTGTCGCGGAATCGGTCACCACCCAGGTGCGTTCGCTCGACTACGTGGAAGCGGCGCGCGCCAGCGGCGCCGGCAGCTTCGCGATCATCCGCGTGCATATCCTCGGCAATGTGATGGGGCCGGTGTTTGTATATGCGACCAGCCTGTTGTCGGTATGCATGATCCTCGCCGCGGGACTGTCGTTTCTCGGCCTGGGCACCAAGCCGCCCCTGCCGGAATGGGGGCTGATGCTCAACACGCTACGCACCGCGATCTTCCAGAACCCGTGGGTCGCCGCGCTGCCCGGGTTGATGATTTTTCTGGTTTCGTTCTGCTTCAATCTCATGTCGGACGGCGTGAGGGCGGCGATGGACGTAACGCGATGACCCTGCTCGCCGTGAACGGATTGCGCAAGCACTTCCCGCTCAAGAAGGGCCTGCTGGGCCGCGGCGGCGGCACGGTGCATGCGGTCGACGACATCTCGTTCGATCTGACGGAGGGCGAGACCCTCGGCGTAGTGGGCGAATCCGGGTGCGGCAAATCAACCACCGCGCGACTGCTGGTGCGCCTGATCGAACCGGACGAGGGCCAGATCAAGCTTGAGGGACGCGCGGTCGGCACGGCGATGCCGCTGGCCGAGGCGCGCAGCAAGATGCAGATGGTGTTTCAGGATTCCTTCGCCTCGCTCAATCCGCGCCTCACGGTGGAGGATTCGATCGCGTTCGGCCCGGTGGTCCACGGCCTGCCGCGGCCGCGGGCGCGCGAGCGCGCGCGCGGCCTGCTCGCGCGCGTGGGTCTTGAACCCGCGCGCTTCGCCAATCGTTACCCGCACGAGTTGTCCGGCGGACAGCGCCAGCGCGTGAACATCGCCCGCGCGCTCGCGCTGCAACCCCGGATCGTGATCCTCGATGAAGCGGTCTCCGCGCTCGACAAGTCGATCGAGGCACAGGTGCTCAATCTGCTGCTCGACCTGAAAGCGGAATTCAAGCTCACCTACATCTTCATATCGCACGACCTGAACGTGGTGCGCTACATGAGTGACCGCGTGATGGTGATGTACCTTGGCAAGATCGCCGAAATCGGCCCGTCGGAATCGGTTTTTGCCGGCACCCACCATCCCTACACGCGGGCGCTGTTTGCGGCCATGCCCTCGATGGATCCGGACCGCCGCACCCAACAGCCGCCGTTGATCGGTGACCCGCCGAATCCGATCAATCCGCCGCCCGGTTGCCGGTTCAAGGGACGTTGCGCGCACGCCGAGGACATTTGCGGACGCGGCGACATCGCGCTCACCACCGCCGGAGCTGCACATCGCGTCGCCTGCCTGATAGCGCAACCGGGCTCCGGTCACTCAAGCGCCCCCGCAAGAGCGGCATGACGGAAGCGTTCATTTCGATTGACGAACTGAACGTGCGTTTCTCGCGCGCCGGTCAAACCATCCATGCCGTCAATGGAGTGTCGTTCGCTCTGGCACCCGGCGAGGTATTGGGCGTGCTCGGCGAATCGGGCTCCGGAAAGAGCGTGACGCTGCGGGCGATGCTCAGGATCCTGCCCTCGCACCGCTCGACAGTAACTGGCGCGATCCGGATCGCGGACCGGAACGTGCTCGCGCTGCGCGGCGCCGAATTGGAGGATTATCGCGGCGGCACGGTGTCGATGATCTTCCAGGAGCCGATGCTCGCCTTCGATCCGGTGTTCACGATCGGCCAGCAGATCGCGGAGAGCGTGCGCCGCCACTTGCGTGTGGACGATCGGGCGGCGCGCGCGCGCGCCCTCGAAATGCTCGAGCGCGTGCAGATCCCCTCGGCAAAGCGTCGCCTCGACGCCTACCCGCACGAGATGTCGGGCGGCATGCGCCAGCGCGCGATGATCGCCCTCGCGCTCGCGTGCAAGCCCAAGCTGCTGCTCGCCGACGAACCGACCACCGCGCTCGACGCAACGGTGCAGATCCAGATCCTGCTGCTGCTGCGAGAGTTGCAGCGTGAATCCGGCATGTCGGTGATCTTCGTCACCCACGACGTGGGCGTGGCAATCGAGGTCGCCGACCGCCTCGCGGTCATGTACGCGGGCCGGATCGTGGAGACAGGTTCCGTGCGCGAGGTGATCCGCTCGGCGAGCCATCCGTACACGCAGGGATTGCTTTCCTCGACGGTACGCGGCGAACTGCGCGGCCAGCGGATCGAGGCAATTCCCGGCTCGCCGCCGGACCTTGCGGCGCTGCCGCCGGGCTGCGCTTTCGCGCCGCGCTGCAAGCACGCCGGCGACGCCTGCCTGCGAGAGGCGCCCGTGGCGGTCGAGATTGGCGGCGGGCACGCTGCGCGCTGCATACTATTGAAAACCTGAAGAGGCATCGACCATGACCAAACCGATCAACCCCGATCTCGCGGCCGCGCTGCTCGCCGCGCAAGGCACCGCCTCGACGCCGGAGAGCGCCGAGGCTGCCGCGCGATTCGCCACGCTGGTGCTCAGCAATTCGGCCAAGGCGTTCGCCCAGCTCGCCTTCGAAGAGGAACCCTCGGGCTACACTGCGGCGCTGAGGAAGTACGCGCCATGAACGACGCCGCGATCCTGGAACTTTCCTGCACCGGGCTGGCGCGGGCGATCCGCGACCAGCAGGTCAGCGCGGTAAAAGCAATGGAGGCGACGCTCGCGCGCGCGCAGGCGGTGCAGCCGAAGCTGAACGCGTTCCTGCGCGTCGACACGGACCTGGCGCTGGATGCGGCGCGCCTCGCCGACCGGGACCTGGCGCGCGGCTACCTGCGCGGCCCGTTGCACGGCGTGCCGATGGCGCACAAGGACATGTACTACCGCAAGGGTGTTGCCTCGAGCTACGGCGGCAAGATCGGGCCGTCGCGCCCCGCACCTTCGACGGCGACCGCGCTGGAACGCCTCGATGCGGCCGGCGCGATCCAGTTCGGCGTCCTCAACATGGCCGAATGCGCTTTCGGCCCGACCGGCCACAACTATCACTACGGCCACTGCCGCAACGCATGGAATCCGGACTACATCACCGGCGGCTCCTCCTCCGGTTCCGGCACGACGGTCGCGGCGCGGGCGAATTTCGCGGCCCTGGGCTCCGACACGGGCGGCTCGATCCGCCTGCCTGCGACCTTCTGCGGCACCGCGGGCATCAAGCCGACCTACGGGCGCGTGTCGCGCGCCGGCGCCATGCCGCTGTCCTTCACCATGGACACCGTGGGGCCGCTCGCGCGCACGGTTGAAGACTGCGCACTTCTTCTTTCACGAATTTCAGGACCGGATGCGCGTGACCCCATGGCCGAAGCGCGCCCGGTCCCGGATTACGTTCGGCTGCTTGAGCGGCCGGTGGCGGGCCTGGTCATCGGCAAACCGCGCCAGTATTTCTACGACGGCTGCGATGCGCAGATCACCGCGCTCATGGAGGCCTCGCTGGAAACGTTTCGCAAACTCGGCGCCCGGGTGATTGAGGTGGATCTGCCCGACGTGGACTCCTGGAATGCCGCCGCGACCATGATCATCTCCGCGGAGGCCGCCGCGCTGCACGGCCAGTGGCTGCGGACGCGGCCGCAGGATTACTCCCCGCAGGTGCGCGCGCGCCTCGAGTCCGGGTTCGCGATCCCGGCGCCCGCCTATATCGACAGCCTGCGGTTGCGCGGCGTGGCGCTCGGCGAGTTCTGCGACCGGGTGTACTCGAAGGTGGACGTGCTGCACGCGCCGGTGGTCGGCATCCAGACACCGACGATCGCGGAGTCGGACGTCGGCGGCGGGCCGAAAATGGCGGCGCTCCTCGCGCAGATCACGCGCCTCACGCGCCCGGGCAATTTCCTCGGCGTGCCGGCCCTCTCGGTGCAGGCGGGTTTCACCAGCGCGGGGCTGCCGGTGGGCATGCAGCTGCTCGGCCGGCCTTTCGACGAAGCGACGCTGTTCGCGCTGGGTCATGCCTATCAAGGCGCGACCGATTTCCACCGCAAGGCGCCGGCGCTTTAGGCCGGCCTAGTAGCGGACGTTCACCGCGGGCGCGACGTCGCGCACCTCGCCATCGTCGCCCGTCCCGTTCTCATAGACCAGGCACGCGAAGTCGGTTGGCCGATCCAGGGCAATCAGCGGGTGATGCCAGACCCCGGGGCGATACGTGATGCCCTGCCCCGTCCGGGCCATGAAAGCCTTCAGCGTGCGAAGGTCGGGCGATTCATTCCCCTCACAAACGATGACCAGGTAACGCTCGGCGCCGGCCATGGGAATGAAAACCTGTGTCGAATGGCGATGGCGCTCGAGAAGCCTGATGATGAAGGGGTTGCCGGCAAAGGGCTGAACATGGAACACGCACAGATTGGGCCGCGCGATACCCGGACGGCGGTTCTCGATCTCCCCCAGATGGTCGTAGCGCCGTGCGGTGCCGGCGTTGGCGCTCGTCGAGGCAAGCTGCAGATCGGCGGCGACCACCTCCCCGTAGGACCCGTAGGCCTCGCGTTGCAGAGGTTCGGCGGCGATTTCGGCGGGGTGCGGGGATGCGTCCAATCCGGCGACATCCTAGCCTTTTCCCCACCAAGCGTTTGCTTGATAAGCTTGGCCTCGTGACCTCGCCCGCCCGCTATTTCTCGGTCTTCCGCCCCGGCCTGTTCGCAGGCCAGGTCGCCATCGTCACCGGCGGCGGCTCAGGACTCGGGCGCTGCAATGCGCACGAACTGGCTTCGCTTGGGGCACGGCTGGCCCTTATCGGCAGAAAGCCCGAGAAACTCGACAGCGTGAAGGCGGAGATCGAGACGGCCGGAGGCGAAGCACGCTGTTATCCCTGTGATATTCGTGAAGAAGAAACCGTCAAAAATACGGTCTCCGGCATCCTCGCCGACTTCGGCCGCATCGATGCGCTGGTCAACAACGCCGGCGGCCAGTTCGCCGCGCCGCTGGAATCGATCTCGGCCAAGGGCTGGGACACGGTGGTGCGCACCAACCTCACCGGCGGCTTTCTCATGGCGCGCGAGTGCTATACGCAATGGATGAAGCAGGCGGCCAGGGAGAGCGGTACTGGCGCCATCGTCAACATCATCGCCGACATGTGGCAGGGCATGCCGACCATGGGCCACTCCGGCGCGGCGCGCGCCGGGATGCTCAACTTCACCGAAACCGCGGCCTTCGAATGGGCCCCGGTGCGCGTCAACGCGGTGGCGCCGGGCTGGATCGCCTCCAGCGGCCTGGACAACTACCCGCCGGAAATGGCGGCGCACATTCGCTCCCTGCCGCAGCAGGTGCCGCTCGGGCGGCTTGGTACGGAATCTGAAATATCCGCGGCGATCTGTTTTCTCCTGTCTCCCGCCGCCGCTTTCATTTCGGGCTCCTGCCTGCGGGTCGATGGCGCAGTTCCCAACGCGAAACGAAAAGTTTCCAACAGGAATCCGACGTCGGCGTTCGACGGCTTTCACCTCGCCTCGAAACCCAAGGTGCTTGGCTGATGCCGGCGATTCAGTCGAAGCTCGACACCAACTCGGAGTCCTTCCAGAGCAACCGCAAGCGGATGCTCGAACTGGTTTCTTTTTTGAGAGGTCTTGAAAAAAGGACAAGAGAAAAATCAGAGGAAGCCAAACCCCTGTTCGACAAGCGCGGCCAGCTGCTGCCGCGCGAGCGCATCGCGCGGCTGCTGGACGCCGGCGCGCCGTGGCTGGAACTGTCCTCGATGGCGGGCTATTGCCTGGACAACCCGGATCCGGAGAAATCGATCCCGGGCGGCGGCATGATCGCAGGCATCGGCTACGTCGCCGGCGTGCGCGCAATGGTGGTAGCGAGCGATTCGGGCATCGACGCCGGCGCGATCCAGCATATGGGTCGCGAGAAACTGCTGCGCGCGCAGGACCTGGCGCTGGAAAACAAACTGCCCTTCGTGCACCTGGTGGAGTCCGCGGGCGCCAACCTGCTCAAGTACCGCGTCGAAGGCTTCATCCACGGCGGCGCGATTTTCTACAATCTGGCGAAGCTCTCCGCCGCTGGCCTGCCGGTGGTGACCGTGGTGCACGGCTCCTCGACGGCGGGCGGCGCCTACATGCCGGGGCTGTCGGACTACGTGATCATGGTGCGCGGCCGCGCCAAGGCCTTCCTCGCCGGGCCGCCTCTACTGAAAGCCGCCACCGGCGAGATCGCGACCGACGAAGAGTTGGGCGGCGCGGTGATGCACACCCATGTTTCCGGTCTTGGCGAGTACTTGGCTGAGGATGACTCTGATGGGGTCCGCCTTGCCCGTGATGTCTTAAGCCGCCTGAATATAAAAACCGCAGAACCAGGAAAATCAAAGCCTCCCCGCTATGCAGCAGAAGAACTCCTCGGCGTCATGCCGGCGGACTATCGCAAGCCCGTGGACATGCGCGAAACCATTGCGCGCTTCGTGGACGATTCCGACTTCCTCGACTTCAAGGCCGACTACGGCATGGCCACCGTCTGCGGCCACGCGGCGGTCCAGGGACACAAGGTCGGCATCATCACCAACAACGGGCCGCTCGATCCGGCGGGCGCGACCAAGGCGACGCATTTCATCCAGGCCTGCTGCCAGGCCGGTCTGCCGATCCTCTACCTGCAGAACACCACCGGCTACATCGTCGGCAAGGCTTCCGAAGAGGCCGGCATGATCAAGCACGGTTCGAAAATGATCCAGGCGGTTTCGAACGCCAACGTGCCGCAGATCACGCTCATGTGCGGCGCCTCCTTCGGCGCCGGCAACTACGGCATGTGCGGGCGCGGTTACAACCCCCGGTTCCTTTTTTCCTGGCCGAACGCGCAGACCGCGGTGATGGGCGCGGAGCAGGCGGCGCTGACCATGGCGATCGTGATGGAAGGCGGCATGAAACGCAAAGGCCAGGACATCGACCATCACCAGATCGACGCGATGAAGGCGAAAATCGTCGAGAATTTCGAAAAGCAGCAAAGCGCGCTCGTTACCAGCGCCCTGATGCTGGACGACGGCATCATCGATCCGCGGGATACCAGGAATGTGCTTGGGTTTGCACTTTCGATTTGCAAGGACGGCGACGCGCGCACCGTCCGGCCCGTTCAATTCGGCGTCGCCAGGCCCTGACCCTGCGCGGGCAGCATCGGTCGTGTTACAATGAAACACACACGACACAGGCTGGAGAATGACGCCATGAGCACCACCCTGACCATACGTCTCGACGACAAGCTCGACCGGGCGCTGACCCGCTTTGCGCGCCGCACGGGCCGCCCGAAGAGCGAACTCGCACGCGAAGCGTTGCGCCGCCAGCTTGCGGTGGCGCGCTTCGAGGAGGCGCGCCGCATCGTGCTGCCGTTTGCCGAGGCGCGCGGCCTGCTTACCGACGAGGACGTGTTCGCCGCGGTATCTTGAGGGTTTTTCCGGACACCAACGTTCTCTACGCCGCGCTCGCGACGCGCGGCCTGTGTTCGGATTTGCTGCGTGCTTTGCTTGCGGAGCATGACGTCGTCATCGGCGCCCCCGTTTTGGTGGAGTTGCGGCGCAATCTGCTGGGCAAGCTGCGCCTGCCAGCGGAGCGGGTCGAGATCGTGACCGGCTTTCTTTCGGAACTGGAACTCGCCCCTTCTGCGCCACTTCGGGCCCGTCGCCCCGCGCGGATTGACGCCGCGGATGCGGTGATACTCGAATGTGCGGCGCGCGCCCGAGTGGAAATCTTCGTCACCGGCGACAGCGCGCTGCTGAAACTCGGTGAGTACGCCGGAATTCCCGTTGTTTCACCACGGAACCTCTGGCTGCGACTCCAGCATAGCGGACGCTAGCTGCGGTAGTTACGCATAGGGCAATCTATCCGGTTGACTGGTCCGGCCGCAGTAGAATCATCCCGCGATGCGCGTGATTCTCGATGCCGGGGGCCGCATCGATTGTCTTCTATCATCGCCCGACCAGAGACGACGAAGGATACGCGCCCATGAAGTTCACCCAGGAACACGAAGAGATCCGCCGGACGATGAAGCGCTTCATCGATGCGGAGATCAACCCCTACGTCGACGAGTGGGAAGCCGCGGAGCAGTTCCCCGCCCATGAAGTATTCAAGAAGCTGGGCACGCTCGGCATGCTCGGCCTGACCAAGCCCGAAGCCTACGGCGGCGCGGCGCTCGACTACAGCTACTCGATGGTGTTCGCCGAGACGCTGGGCCAGATCCGCTGCGGCGGCGTGCCGATGGCGATCGGGGTGCAGACCGACATGGCAACCCCGGCCCTGGCGCGCTTCGGCTCGGACGAGCTGAGGAAGGAGTTCCTCGCGCCTGCGATCGCCGGCGACTACGTGGCCTGCATCGGCGTCTCGGAGCCGGGCGCGGGCTCGGACGTGGCCTCGATCAAGACCAGCGCGCGCAAGGACGGCGGCGACTACATCATCAACGGCGCCAAGATGTGGATCACCAACAGCCTGCAGGCCGACTTCATGTGCCTGCTGGCGAACACCTCGGAGGGCGCCGCGCACAAGAACAAGACCCTGATCTGCGTGCCGATGAAGACCAGGGGCGTGATCAAGGCGCGGAAGATCCGCAAGATCGGCATGATGTCCTCGGACACCGGCTTGATCCACTTCGACGAGGTGCGCGTGCCGCAGCGCTACCGCATCGGCGAGGAAGGCGCGGGTTTCACTTACCAGATGCAGCAGTTCCAGGAAGAACGCCTGTGGGCGGCGGCGAGCTCGGTGCAGGGCCTGACGCGCACGCTGACCGACACCATCGATTACATACGCGAGCGCAAGATGTTCGGCCAGACGGTGCTCGATTTCCAGTACGTGCATTACCGGCTGGCGGAACTGAAAACCGAGATCGAAGCGCTGCGCGCCCTCACCTACCGCGCCTGCGAGATGTACATCGCCGGCGAGGACGTTACCGAGCTCGCCTCGATGGCGAAACTCAAATGCGGGCGGCTGCGGCGCGAAGTCTCGGATTCCTGCCTGCAGTTCTGGGGCGGCATGGGCTACACCTGGGACAACCCGGTGTCGCGCGCCTACCGCGACGGGCGCCTGGGCTCGATCGGCGGCGGCTCCGACGAAACGATGCTCGGCATCATCTGCAAGTACATGCACATCCTGCCGAAGAAGTGAAATTCCGCTCCCTGCTGGTCGCCAACCGCGGCGAAATCGCCCTGCGCGTGATGCGCACGGCGAAGCGCATGGGCTTGCGCACCATCGCCGTGTACTCGGATGCAGACCGCGACGCGCCGCACGTGCGCGCAGCGGACACGGCGGTCCATCTCGGCGGCTCTGCGCCCAAGGATTCCTACCTGAACATGAAAGCGATTCTTCAGGCGCAAGGCGATGCGGTTCATCCGGGTTACGGGTTTCTTTCCGAAAGTCCCGATTTCGCGGATGCAGTACTGAAATCCGGGCGTGTCTGGGTCGGACCTCCTCCGGCAGCGATCACGGCGATGGGCGACAAAGCGAACGCGAAGGCCATCGCCGCGAAGGCGGGCGTTGCGGTGCTGCCCACGTACGATGGGAATCCCGAATATCCCGTGCTCATCAAGGCGGTTGCCGGGGGCGGTGGTCGCGGAATCCGGTTGGTCCGGTCAAAAGAACACCTCGAAGCTGAATTGACAACCGCCCGCTCCGAGGCTCTGCATTCGTTCGGTGACGACAGGGTCATCCTTGAAAAAGCCCTGGAAGGAGCGCGCCATGTGGAGGTCCAGATCTTCGCCGACAACCACGGCAACTGCATCCACCTCGGCGAGCGCGACTGCTCGGTGCAGCGCCGGCACCAGAAGCTGGTCGAGGAATCCCCTTCGCCTGCGGTGAACGCAAAGCTGCGCGCGGAGATGGGCGCTGCGGCGATCGCGGCGGCGCGCGCGGTAGGTTACGTGGGGGCGGGAACGGTTGAATTCCTGCTCGGCGCCGACGGCAAGTTCTGGTTCATGGAAATGAACACGCGCCTGCAGGTCGAACACCCGGTGACCGAGGCGACCACCGGACTGGATCTGGTCGAGTGGCAGTTGCGCGTCGCCGCGGGCGAGCCGCTGCCCGCCAAACAGGATGGCATCCGTTTCTCCGGCCACGCGATCGAGGTGCGTCTGTGCGCCGAGGACCCGGAGCGGAATTTCCTGCCGCAGGCGGGAATCCTCGCGCGATGGCGGCCCTCGGACGCGGTGCGCGTGGACCACGCCCTCGAATCCGGCCTGACGATCCCGCCCTTCTACGATTCAATGATCGCCAAGCTGATCGCCCACGCGCCGACGCGCGACGAGGCGCGCGCGCAGCTCGCCGCGGCGCTGGACGAGACAGTCGCCCTCGGCATTCCGACCAACAAGGCATTCCTCGCAGCGGTTCTGAGGAACGAGGCCTTTGCATCGGGCAGTGTCACGACGGATTTTCTTTCCAGGAATGAAATCGAAACAGAGAAGGCGAGGAACAGCGACTACGAAATCGCCGCAGCCCTACTTGCCGGCGACTACGGCGAGTGGACCGGCTGGAGCAACAATCCGGCGCACCGCTCGCGAGCGCGCTTCGCTGGCGAGGTCGTTTCTTTTTCCTTCGAAGACAATATCTTAAGAACAAGAAAAGAACTGCAACACGCCGTCGACGGGAACACCGTCCATTTCGCGCGCGGAGGGTCGAGCTTTTCCTTCAGGAATACGCTCTACGATCCTCCGGAAAAGAAAGGTGCCGGCACGAGCAATGGCAGGCTGGTGGCGCCCATGAACGGCCGGGTGGCGGCGGTGAACGCGAAGGTCGGCGAAACGGTAGCCGCGGGCAAGGTGCTGGTGGTGCTGGAAGCGATGAAGATGGAACACGGGCTGGATTTCCCATTCTCCCTGAAGGTAAAGGCCATACACATAAGAGCCGGCGAGCAAGTGGCGCCGGGCAAGCTACTGGTCGAGTTCTATCCGGCATGAAAGCGCACCCTGCGGTCACGGAGGAGCACGAGGCTTACCGCGACACGGTGCGGCGCTTCGTCGAGCGCGAAATCCTGCCGCAGGCCGCGGCGTGGGACGAAGCGGGAGAGTTCCCGCGCGAGCTGTACCGCAAGGCCGCGGCCGCCGGCCTGCTCGCGCTGGGGTTCCCGGAGGAATTCGGCGGCGTGCCCGCCGACTACTTCTTCCGGATCGTGAGTGCCGAGGAATTCGCCCGCGCGGGTACCGGCGGCCTTTCCGCGAGCCTGTTCTCCCACACCATCGGCTCGCCGCCGATCGCCGCGGAAGGCAGCGAAGAGCTGAAGCGCCGCGTGCTGCCCTCGATCCTCTCGGGCGAGAAAATCAGCGCGCTCGCGATTACCGAACCCAGCGGCGGCTCGGACGTTGCCAGCTTGAAAACTTCCGCGAGAAAAGAAAATGGCGAATACATCGTCAACGGAGAAAAAACCTTCATTACCTCCGGCATGCGGGCAGACTACTACACGGTTGCCGTGCGTACTGGCGGCCAGGGCGCGGCGGGCGTGTCGCTGCTGCTCATCGAGCGCGACCGTCCCGGGTTCACGCGCGCCGAGCTGAAAAAGATGGGCTGGTGGTGCTCGGACACCGCCAGCCTGCGCTTCGACAATGTGCGCGTGCCGATTGCCAACCTGATCGGCGAGGAAAACGCGGGCTTCCGCGCCATCATGCGCAACTTCAATTCCGAGCGCCTCGGGATGGCCGCGGGCGCGACCGGTTTCGCGCAGACCTGCCTCGACGACGCCGTGGACTGGGCGCGCCAGCGCCAGACTTTCGGCCAAGCCCTGATCGGGCACCAGGCGATCCGCCACAAGCTGGTGGACATGCAGGCGCGCGTGCACGCGGCGCGCGCCCTGCTCTACGACACGGCCTGGAAGCTGCAGGAGGCGCCGCGCGAAGCGGCGCATATCGCGCAGCTCGCGATTCTCAAGAATGTCGCCACCGACGCGATGCAGTTCTGCGCCGATGGCGCGGTGCAGACGCTGGGCGGGGCGGGTTTCATTCGCGGCACGCGCGCCGAACGCATCTACCGTGAAGCCAAGGTGATGCAGATCGGCGGCGGCAGCACCGAGATCATGAAAGACCTGGCCGCGCGCCAGCTGGGATGGGAACCATGAGCGACGCGAGAACAAAAAAAACCCAGGCGCTGCTGCGAAGCGTGATGGAGGAGCATATCGCCTTCAACAAGCACCTTGGCCTGAAAGTTGAATCGTTCGACCCCGGGGCACCCAAGCTGCGCTTCGACATGCGGCCGGAACTGGTCGGCAATCCGTCGCGCCAGATCCTGCACGGCGGGGTCATTTCCGCGACGCTGGATGTCGCCGGCGGCTTCGCCATCATGTTGTCCATCGTCGGCGAGAACGTCGTGACGCCGGGTTCGTTTCCCAACATGGGCACCATCGACCTGCGGGTGGACTACCTGCGCCCGGGGCGCGGCAAGTATTTCATCGCCACCGCGCGCATCGTGCGCAAAGGCAGCCGCATCGCGGTGGTTCACATGGAACTCCGCAACGACACGGGAGAGCTCATCGCCACCGGCGGCGGCGCGTACGTGATCGGCTAGCGCACCGAGCGGATGAAGTTGAGCAGTTCCCTGCCGAACTGCTGGTCCGCCGAGCCCAGGTGGGCGATCTCACTGATGTGGTTGTGTCCCGCGAGGTCCAGCGTGCGCGGGCAGGCGCCGGCGTCGCGCTCGCACAGCGCTGCGCGCATTTTCTCCGTCTCGTTCCGGAAGGGCTTTGGGTCGAGCTCCGCGTAAACCAGGAACAGCGGAATCTTCCGGCCCTCGAGCTTCGTGAAGAGCGAGCGCTCCGCCCAGCCCGACGGACTGCCGAAATAGGCCTCGACATTCGGCCCGGGCGGACCGCCCGCCGGGTCGAACACCGCCGATTGCAGGATCGCGCCCGCCACCCCGTCGTTGCCGCCGGCGGGCTGCAGCCGCTCGTCGAGCGCGTAATGCGCGGCATGCGTGGCGCCCGCCGACTGCCCGAAAACGAAAATCCGCTCCGGGTCGCCGCCGAACTTCGATATGTTCTGCTTCACCCACCTGAGGGCCGCGGCGACGTCCTCGCCGCCCGCCGGCCACGGCGCCTTGGGCGCGAGGCGGTAGTTCATCGTGATGCCAACCACGCCGTTGCGCGCGAAGAACACGCCGACGTTCTGGTAGAACGGCACCCCCTCGCGGCTCTTTGCGCCGCCGACGTAAGCGCCACCCGGCACGAACAGCACCACCGGCATTGCGCGCTCCGGCCTCGCCGACGCGAACACATCCAGCTTGTGCCGCTCGTCCGGCCCATAGGCGATGTCCTCGGTCGAACTCACACCCGGGTACGCCTTCACTACCCGCGGTATGTAAAGATCGAACGTCGCCTGGATCATCGACGGATTGAGCACCGGCCCGATCTCCTTCAACTTCGCCGCGACCTCCGGCGGCATCTGCGCCATGGCCTGCCCGGCAACCATGAGGACTGCGGCAGCAGCGGATTTGATCTTCATGCCTGGAACCTCCCGTATTTCTTCATCAATGTGTCCATATTCTCCGCCCTCCTTGGCGCCGGATCATGGCTCTTGAAAGAAAAACGGCGCCACGCGGGCGCCATTTTGTTATCGGGCTCTGACCCCGATTTCTAGTCGGTGATGTAGTCGGTCACCGGAGTCCACTTGCCGTTGACGATCTGCGACAGGCGGGCACGATTCGAGCCGAGGTGCTTGGTCTTGCTGAAGCTCATCGCGTCGCTGCCGAACATGTCGCGCGGCGACGAAAAGTTCTCGATGGTGTTGATAAACGTGTCGGTGGTCAGTTTCGGCCCGGTTTTTTGCGCGATCTGAATGAACAGGTCGATCGCCGTATAGCCGTACGCCGAGAATACCGATGGATCCTCCTTGAATTTATCCTTGTAGCGCAGGCCCCAGTCGCGCACGTTCTTCGACGCGTCGTCGAGGTAGGGGTTGTTCACCGTGCTGGTCGCGTAGAAGCCGTTCATGGCAGGGCCACCGAGCTTGTGGATCAAATCGGTGTAGGAGGCTGACGATCCCAAAAAATCGACGCCCCATCCGAGCTTGCGCGCGGTGCCGATCGCGCCGAGCGTCTCGCGGATGATGGTGCCGAGCACCACCAAGTCGCATCCGGAGTCCTTCATGCGCGAGACTTGCGAGGAGAACTCGGTCGCCCCGCGCTTGTAGGTGGTCTTCTCGGCGAGCACCATGTTGATTTCCTTCAGGCCCGCCTCGGCGCCGCGCATCACCTCCAGGCCGAAGTCATCGTCCTGATACATGGTGCACACCTTCTTGGCGCCCTTCATCTTGACCAGATGCTTCACGCCCGCGCGCATCTGGTCGAAGTAGGTCGCCGCGAACGAATACTTCAGGCGGTGCAGCGGCTCGTACATCTCGCGCGCAGCGGTGAGCGGGAACAGGTGCAGAACGTTCTTCTCGAACAGGATCGGCATCGAGGCCAGCGTCGTCGGGGTGCCGATGGTGCCGAGCATGGCGAAGATCTTGTCTTTCTGCACCAGCTTCTGCGCGCCGAGCACGGCTTTCTTCGGGTCGTAGCCGTGGTCCTCGACGATCAGCTTGATTTTTCGGCCATTGATGCCGCCGGAGGCGTTGATCTCCTCGACGCGCATTTCCATGCCGTTCTTGAACGGCTTGGAGAGCCCAACCACCGGGCCGGACAGGTCCTGCATGCTGCCGATCACGATCTCGTTCTTGCCCACGCCCTGGGCCTGCTGCGCGATGGCGACCGGCGCGACCGCAAGCGCAAACAACGCGGTGATTAGTCGTTTCATGGTGAATCCTCCCGTGGTTAAGTGTTCCTTCACTACTTTATCATTCCTCAAGCCGCCTCGCGCGCGTACATCGACTCGATCATGTCGCGGTACTTCTCGTTCACCAGCTTCCTCTTCAACTTCATGGTGGGGGTGAGTTCCTCGTCCTCGGCGGTGAGCTTGTTCTCGATCAGGCGGAACTTCTTCACCTGCTCGACGCGCGCGAACTGCTTGTTGACCCGGTCGAGCTCGGACTGGATCAGCGCCTGGATTTCAGGCCTGCGGCACAGGCTGGCGTAGTTGGAGAACGGGATCGAATGGTCCTGGGCGTACTTCTCGACGTTCTCGTGGTCGATCATCACCAGCGCGACGAGGAACGGGCGCCGGTCGCCGATCACCACCGCGTCGGTGATGTAGGGGGAGAATTTGAGCTGGTTTTCGTACTCCGAAGGCGTGATGTTCTTGCCGCCCGCGGTGATGATGATGTCCTTCATGCGGTCGGTGATGTAGAAGAATCCCTCCTCGTCCACCTTGCCGACATCGCCCGTGTGCAGCCAGCCGTCTTTGAGGGTCTCGGCGGTCTTCTCCGGCTGGTTGAGATAACCCATGAACACCGCCGGGCTTTTCACCAGAATCTCGCCTTCAGGCGAGAGTTTCACCTCGGTACGCGCCAGCGCCGGCCCGATCGAGCCCGGCTTCGCCCGGCCGGCGACATTTCCCGTCGAAACGCCTCCCGATTCGGTCTGGCCCCAGACCTCGATCATCTCCAAGCCAAGCGCCATGTACCAGCGCACCAGGTCAGGCGAGATCGGCGCGGCGCCCGTGAACAGGGATCGGGCGCGGTGCACACCGATCACCTTCCTCACGTTATCGAGCACCAGCACGCGCGCCAGCCAGAAGGCGAAGCGCAGGCGAGCAGGCACGGGTTTGCGCTCCTCGCGCCGCTTCGCCACCTTGTAGCCGATGCCGATGGCGATGGCGTAGGCGCGCTGTTGCAGCGGGCTCGCCTCCTTGAGCCGGATCAGCACGCCGGAATAGAACTTCTCCCAGATGCGCGGCACGGCGCCGAACACGGTGGGTGCGATCTCGCGCACGTTCTCAGGCACCGTTTCGGGGTTCTCGACGAAGTTGAGGCAGGTGCTTGAGAGCAGCGCGGTGTAGCTGCCGACCACGCGCTCGGCCACGTGGCACAGCGGCAGGAAGCACATACGCTCGTCGCCCTCGTCCTGCGGAAAGCTGTCGCGGTAGAGCCGGGTGGCGAACATGATGTTGGCATGCGAGAGCATTGCCCCTTTCGGCCGGCCGGTGGTCCCGGAGGTGTAGATAAGCACCGCGAGTTCTTCCGGCTCGCGCGCAGCAACGCGCTGCTCCCACAGGCCGGGGTGATGCACGTCGTATCCGGCGCCCAACTCGCGCAGCGCTTGGAGACTCGTCACCTGCTCGTCTTTCAGGTCGCGCAGGCCCTCCATATCGAATACCACGATCTTCCTGAGCAGCGGCAGCCGCACGCGCACCTCGAGAACCTTGTCGAGCTGCTCCTCGTCCTCGACGAAGATGAACGTGGAATGTGAATCGGCAAGCTGGTACTCGACCTGCTCCGGTGCGTCGGTGGGATAGATCCCGTTGGAAACGCCGCCCGCGCCGAGCAATGCCATGTCGGCGTACAGCCACTCGCGCTTGGTGTTCGAAAGGATCGAGCCGCACTCGCCCGGTGCAAAACCCAGCGCGGCGAGCCCCATGCCGATCTCGCGCGCGATGCGGCCGAACTGCTCCCAGGTCACGCTCTGCCAGATGCCGAACTCCTTCTGGCGCAGGATCACCTGCGGGCCATGCGCGCCCACCATGTGCCAGAACATCTTCGGCACGGTATCGATGCCGTCGTCCGTGTCCATCGTCACCTCCACTGCTTTTTCTTCTTCCAGCGCCGCTGGCCGCGCACTCCGGCGGCCTTGATGCCGAGATAGAACTCGCGGATGTCTTCCTTCTCCGCCAGGCGCTCGCAGGTGTCGGTCATCACGATGCGGCCGACTTCCAGGACGTATCCGGTCTCGGCGACTTTGAGCGCCATGCGCGCATTCTGCTCCACCAGCAGGATGGTGGTGCCGCGCTCGCGGTTGATGCGCACGATGATCTCGAAGATCTCCTTGGTGAGCTTGGGAGAAAGCCCGAGGCTCGGCTCGTCCATCAGCATCACCGTCGGGCGTGAAAGCAGCGCGCGCGAGATCGCGAGCATCTGCTGCTGGCCGCCGGAGAGCTGCCCGGCTTCCTGCTTGGCGCGCTCCTTGAGGATCGGAAAATAGGCGAACACCGTCTCGAGGTCCTTCGCCACGCCGTCGGGGTCGCTGCGCGTATAGGCCCCCATGCGCAGGTTGTCCTCGACGGAGAGCAGCGGAAACACCTCCCGGCCCTCGGGCACGTGACCGATGCCGGCGCGCACGATCCAGTCGGGCGAGTGGCCCTGAATTTCTACGCCTCTCAGCTTCACCTGCCCCTTGCTGGGATCGATGATGCCGGAGATGGTCTTCAGGATGGTGCTCTTGCCCGCGCCGTTGGCGCCAAGGACGGTGACGATCTTTCCCTCATGCACCGACAGCGTCACGCCGCGCAGCGCCTGCACTGGGCCGTAGCTCGATTCCACATTGGCGAGTTCGAGAACGTCCGCCATGCTCAATCATTCCCGCCGAGGTAGGCCTCGATCACCGCCGCGTGCGACTGCACCTCGGCGGGCGTGCCTTCCGCAATCACGCGTCCCTCGTTCAACGCCAGCACGCGGTCGGAGACGCGCGACACCAGATTCATGTCGTGCTCGACCATCAGCACGGTGATGCCCAGTTCCTTCTGGATATCCTCGATCCAGAACGCCATCTCGTTGGTCTCTTCCGGGTTGAGGCCCGAGGAGGGTTCGTCGAGCAGCAGCAGCTTGGGCTCGGTGGCAAGCGCGCGGCCCAGTTCGATCACCTTGCGCACACCGTAGGGCAATCCCGCAACCAGGCCGTCGCGGTAGTGCGCGAGCTCCAGAAAATCGATCACCTTCTCCACCGCCTCGCGCTGCGCGAGCTCGGCGCGGCGCACCGCCGGCGTGAACAGCAGCTCCTGCCAGAGCGAGGTGGCGCGGTGGCGGTGGCGGCCGATGAGCAGGTTCTGGAGGACGGTCGCGTGCTCGAACAGCTCGATGTTCTGGAAGGTCCGCGCGATGCCCAGTTGCGACACCCGGTGCGGCGCGAGGCCGTTCAGCGTTCGGCCCTCGAAGCGGATGGTCCCGCTACTCGCCGGGTACAGCAGCCCGATCAGGTTGAAGATGGTGGTCTTGCCCGCGCCGTTCGGGCCGATGATGGTGTACACCTCGCGCTGATTCACCTCGAACGACACGGCATCGACCGCGCGCACGCCGCCGAAGGAGATGCCGAGATCCTCGACCTTGAAAAAGCTCACCGCAGCCGCTCCGATTTCATATAGCTCTTCTGCCGGCGGAACATGCCTTGGCGGTAAAAGGGGAACAGCTCGAACCAGGTGCGCACCTTGAGCCATCGGCCGTAGATTCCCATCGGCTCGAAGATGATGAAGGCCACCAGCAGCACGCCGAACACGATGGCCTGCAGGCCCGAGATCCCCGCCGCGCCGGAGGGCAGGTAATCCTTGGCCACTGCGATCAACTGCGGCAGCACGATGATGAAGGCGGCACCGAACACCGCGCCGTGCAGAGAGCCGATGCCGCCGATGATGACGATGGTCACCAGCTCGATCGAAGCGAGCAGCGTGAACTGCTCGGGCGAGATGAAAGTGATCTTGTGCGCGTACAGCGCGCCGCCCACGCCGGTGAGTGCCGCCGAGAGCGCGAACGACATGGTCTTGTACTTCGCCAGGTTGACGCCCATGCAGCTCGCCGAAATCTCCGAATCGCGGATCGCCACGAACGCGCGCCCGGTGGGCGAGCGCAGCAGGTTGATCAGCATGAGGCACGACAGCACCGTGAGCGAGAGGCACAGGAAATAGAAGCTCACGTCCGAATCGAACGTGAACCCGAACAGCTCCGCGGCCTTGACGTGCTTGCCGCCGTTGCCGCCGGTGAGCCCTTCCCAGCGGGTGATGATCTCCTCGACGATCACGTTGAACGCAAGCGTGGCGATGGCGAGGTAGATGCCCTTCAGGCGCAGCGCGGGAATGCCGATGATGATGCCAGCCGCCGCCGAGAGGAGCGCCGCCGAGGGCAACGAAACCCACAGCGGCATGCCCGCGCCCTGGAGCAACGCCTCTGTATACGCACCGACCGCGAGAAACGCCGCGTGGCCGAGCGAGATCTGCCCGGTGAAGCCCACCAACAGCATCAGCCCGAAGCCGACGATCGAGTAGATGCAGATAAAGTGCAATTGCGAGATCAGGTACTCGCTCAGCATGAAGGGTGCAGCGACCAGCGCCACCCCGAGCAGCCCGTACCAGAACACATACCCGCCATGCCTGAACAAGCGGAGGTCCTGCCGGTAATCGGTCTTGAAAATAAACCGCATCTAGGCCGTCCCGATCACACTTTCTTGCGCACGGTGTCGCCGAAGATGCCGGAGGGCTTCACCATCAGCACGATCAGCACCACCACGTAGGCGGCCACATCCTTGATACCTTCGGGCAGGTAGTACCCCGCAAGGGACTCGACCACGCCGATGATCAGTCCGCCGACGATCGATCCCGGCACGCTGCCGAAACCGCCCACCACCGCCGCGGGAAAGGCCTTCAGACCGATGAAACCCATGTTCGAATGCACGAAAGTCACGGGCGCAAGCAGAATCCCGGCGAAGGTCGCGACAGCCGCTGAGAGGCCCCAGATCAGCATGTTGACGCGCCGCACCGGAATGCCCATGTAGTAGGCGGCGAGCTGGTTCTGCGAGGTGGCCTGCATCGCCACGCCCAGTTTGGCGTAGCGGAAAAACAGGTACAGCGCGAGGCACAGCGCCGTGGTCATCGCGATCACCGCCAGCTGCTGCACGGCGAGTACCACGCCTCCAAGCCGGATCACCGCGTCGGCGAACGGGGTTGCGAACGTGTAGGTATCGGTGCCCCAGCCCGGTATCGTGGTGACCAGGCCGCGCAGGATGTAACCCATGCCTATGGTGACCATCACCACCGTAAATGCGGGATAGCCGAGCACGGGGCGCAGCACCAGGCGCTCGGCGAGCATGCCGAAAACGGCCATCACCACCAGCGCAAACACGATGGTGAGCCAATAAGGCAGACCGAGCGTCGTGCTGCCCGTGAGCGCGAAAAACGCCCCCAGCATCATCAGGTCGCCCTGCGCGAAGTTGACCGTCTCGGTCGCCTTGTAGATCAGCACGAAGCCGAGCGCGACCAGCGCGTAGACGCAGCCCTGCGCGACGCCCGCAAGCAACAGTTGCAGTACCTGATCCAGAAAAACACTCCTCCCGCGGGAATTCTAGCAAGCAATTGCTTTTCCCTTGAGGCGAAACTAGACTCAAACTCGATGAAAACCGTCCGCGTCGGCGCCGGCCTGGGGTTCTACGGCGATTCCTGGCGCCCGGTGCGCGCTTCGATCGAGCGCGGCGGCGTGCAGTACATCGCCTCCGACCATCTGTCCGAGCTCACGTTGGCGATCCTGCAGAAAGACCGGCAGAAGGATCCCAGCGCCGGTTACGCGCGCGACGCGGTGCCGATGCTCACCGAGCTCTGGCCGCTGGCGGCGAAGCACGGCGTCAAGTTCGTGCTCAATGCCGGCGGCCTGAACCCGCAGGGCGCGCGCGAAGCCATCGCGCGCGCGTTCCGGGACAAGGGCTGGAAAGCCACCATCGCCACCGTCAGCGGCGATTCGGTGCTCGAGCGCATCGACGAACTGCGCGCCGCGGGCGAGCCACTCGCGCACATGGACACCGGCGCCGATATTGCCTCGGTGCGCGAGCGCATGTTGTTCGCCAACGCCTATCTCGGCGCGCAACCGATCGCGGATGCCTTGTCGCGGGGCGCCGACATCGTGCTCACCGGGCGCGTCGCCGATGCCGCGCTCACGCTCGGGCCGCTGGCGCACGAATTCGGCTGGCGGTGGGACGACTGGGACCGGATGGCCGCCGGCCTGACGCTGGGCCATCTGCTCGAATGCTCCGGCCAGGGCTCGGGCGGCAACTTCGGCTCGGCCGGGGAATGGGCCAAGGTGCCCGACTACGCGCACCTCGGCTATCCGATCGCCGAAGTTTCCGACGACGGCAGCGCGCTCTTCACCAAGGCGCCCGGAACGGGCGGCCTGATCTCCTTCGACACCATCCGCCAGCAGCTGCTCTACGAGGTGCACAACCCGCACGCCTACGTTTCGCCCGACGTGGTGCTCGATATGGGCACGATCCGGTTCAACGACGAAGGCAACGACCGGGTGCGGATTTCCGGCGCCTCGGGCGCGGCGCGGCCGGCCAATCTTAAAATCGTTGCCGGCTACCAGGACGGCTGGATGGGCACCGGCATGATCGGCTTTGCCTGGCCCGAGGCTTACGCCAAGTGCGAGAAAAGCGCTCAGATCATCCAGACGCTGGTCGAGGAACGCGGCTGGGCGGTCGAGGACACGAATATCGAGTACATCGGCTACAACTCCTTGCTGGGCGAGAACGCCGATCCGACCTACCGCGACCGGTTAAACGAATGTTTCCTGCGCATGACCATCCGCGCCAGGGACCGGCGGATCGCGGACGGTTTCGGCAGGTTGTTCCCCTGGCTGGGACTGTCCGGTCCGCCTTACGTCGGCAGCATGAAGGGCATTCAACCCGCGAAGGAGTTATTGGGAATCTGGCCGACATTGGTTCAGAGAGAGCTGGTGGAAGAGAACACAAAGATAGAGATCGAAAGCATCTAGTGAGAGTGCCTCTGTGGAAAATCTCGCACGCGCGTTCCGGCGACAAGGCCGACCGCGCGGATATCGGTCTTTTTGCCTTCGACGCCGAGACCTACGCGGTGCTCAAGCGCGAGGTGACGAAGGCACGCCTCGCGAAGCATTTCGCCGGCATGGGCGCGGGGCCGGTGGAACTTTGGCCGCTGGATAACATTCTCGCCCTGAAGATCGTGTTGAATGCCGCCCTTCAGGGCGGCGCGGCGCGCAGTCTCCGCATGGACAACCTCGGCAAGAACGTCGCCGCGCAACTCTTGAGAATGGAAATCGAGGCGCCCGCGGACCTGCCGCGGCTTCTCTTAAAATAGTTTCCATGAAACTGGCCACCCTGAAGGACGGTACCCGCGACGGCACGCTGCTCGTCGTTTCCAGGAACCTGAAGCGCGCGCAGAAGGCCGACCACATCGCGCCGACGCTGCGGGCGGCGCTGGACGATTGGAACTACGTCCTGCCTTTTCTGTCCGATCTTTCAAGTGCCCTTGAAACACAACCGTCAAATCAAGCCTTCGACTTCGATCCCCGGCAACTGATGGCGCCGCTGCCCCGCGCCTGCCAGTTCGCCGATGGCTCCGCGTACCTCATCCATGCCGAGTTGATCATGCGCTCGCGCAAGCAGGAACTGCCGGCGGACATGAAGAAGGAGCCGCTGATGTACCAGGGCTGCTCGGACCCGCTGCTAGGCCCCTGCGACGACATCGCGGTCGGCTCGGAGGAGCACGGCATCGACCTCGAGATGGAACTGGGCGTCATCACCGGCGACGTGCCGATGGGCGTGGACAAGGACAAGGCCGGGGAACAGATCCGCCTGCTGGTGCTGCTGAACGACGTCAGCCTGCGCTCGCTGATGCCCGCGGACCGCGCCAAGGGATTCGGCTTTTTCCACTCCAAGCCGCCCTCTTCCTTCGCGCCGGTGGCGGTCACGCCGGACGAACTGGGCGATGCCTGGGACGGCAGGCGCGCCCACGGGCCGGTGCGCGCCTGGGTGAACGGCGAACTGCTCGGCGAACCCGACGCGGGCAACGACATGCAGTTCGATTTTCCGCGCCTGATCGCGCACGCGGCGAAAACCCGGCCGCTAAGCGCCGGCGCCATCATCGGCTCGGGCACGGTGTCGAACCGCGACCGCAGAAAAGGCGCCGGGTGCTTGTTCGAGCGCCGCGCCGAGGAAATCCTCAAAGGCGGGGAGGTGAAAACGCCTTTCCTGAAGTTCGGCGACCGGGTGCGCATCGAAATGCTCGGTCCCGATGGCCAGTCGGTGTTCGGCGCCATCGACCAAGCCATCGTGCAGGCGACATGAACAGCCCTCGCCTGCTTTTTGCATTGCCGGCGCTGGTATGCGCCGGGTTGCTCGGCTTCGGCTACTACCTGCAGTATTTCGACGGCCAGGACCCCTGCCCCCTGTGCCTCCTGCAGCGTGGCTTTTACTACGGGGTTCTGCTGGTTTTCGTCATTGCTGCGCTGCATATGCCTGGCAAAACCGGAAAATCGGTCTACTGCGCCGTCGCAACCATTCTCGCTCTCGGCGGCGGCGGGGTCGCGACCCGGCACGTCTGGCTGCAGCATCTCCCGGCGGATCAAGTACCTGCGTGCGGACCAGACCTGTTCTTCATGATGGAGAACTTCCCGCTCGGGCGCACGCTCGAGAAGTTGTTCATGGGGTCAGGGCAGTGCGCGGAGGTAAACTGGCGCTTCCTCGGCCTCTCCATCGCCGAGTGGTCGCTCGCCTGTTTCGGCGCACTGGCGCTGTATGCGCTCTGGCTCGGATTCAGGAAGCGCTAGCGGCTCAACCTGTCGGGGGAGGGCATCATGGACTTCTCGGTTCTCGCAACTTCACTGCAGTCCACGCTCGGCGGGCAGTTGCCCGCGATCTTCGGCGCGCTTGGCATCATCGTGGTCGGCTGGCTGGCGGCGGTCCTCGCGCGCGCCGCGATGCGGCGGATCCTCAGCATGCTCAAGGTCGACTCTCGCATCGAGGAGAGCACCGGCCAGAAAGTCGGCGTCGAATCCGGCATCGCGGTCGGCGTGTTCTGGCTGGTCATCCTGATCACCGTGGTGGCGGTGTTCGATTCGCTGCACCTCGACCGCATCTCTAATCCGTTCGCGCAACTGGTGACGCAGATCATCGGTTATGCGCCGCGCCTGATCGCGGGCACGCTCCTCGTGCTGCTCGCCTGGCTGATCGCGACGCTGATCCAGGCGCTGGTGAATCGCGCGCTGGGCGCGAGCACCCTGGGCGAGCGGCTCTCGAAGGAAGCGGGCATGGAACCGATGAGCCGCACCGTGGCGAACGTGCTGTTCTGGCTGGTGATCCTGCTCTTCGTGCCGAGCATCCTCGCCGCCTTCGAGCTGCGCGGGCTGCTGGAACCCGTTCAATCGATGCTCGCCAAGCTGCTCGACATGGTGCCGAACGTGTTCGGCGCGGCAGTGATCGGCTTCGTCGGCTGGCTGGTGGCGAAGGTGCTCCGGGGTCTCGTGACCAACCTGCTCGCGGCCGCCGGCGCGGACCAGATGGGCAGCCAGATCGGCCTGGCCGACGCGGTGAAGCTCTCGCGGCTCGCCGGCACCATCGTGTTCATCCTGGTTTTCGTGCCGACGCTGATCGCGGCGCTCGATGCGCTCAGGATCGAGGCAATTTCGCGGCCGGCGACCGACATGCTTGAGCGCCTGCTCGCCGCGGTGCCTAACCTGGTCGCCGCGGCGCTGATTCTGGTGGTCACCTGGTACGTGGCGAAATTCGCCGCCGACGTGCTCTCGCGCCTGCTCGCCGGGATGGGCATCGATACGCTCCCGCAGCGCCTGGGCATCGACGGCGCATTTGCCGGCTCGCTCAAGCCCTCGGGCCTGATACGCGGCCTGGCGCTGTTCTTCGCCATGCTGTTTGCCACCATAGAAGCAGCGCACCGGCTCGACTTCACCCAGGTGCGCGACCTGGTGTCGATGTTCATCAAGTTCGGCGGCGAGGTGCTGCTCGGCGGCTCGATCCTGGTGATCGGTTTCTGGCTTGCCAACCTCGCCTACAACGCGCTCAGCCGCGCGAGCGGCGAGCAACGGCCCTGGCTGGCGCGCATCGCGCGCGTCGCGATTCTCGGCCTGGTGATCGCGATGGGCTTGCGCGCGATGGGCATCGCCGACGAAATCGTCAATCTCGCGTTCGGGCTGACCCTGGGTTCGGTCGCGGCGGCGTTCGCCCTCGCGTTCGGACTGGGCGGGCGCGAAGCGGCCGGACGCCAGATGGAACACTGGCTGTCGCAGCTGCGCAAGGATTGAGAAAAGGGGCTGGTGCCGGCCAGCTTGACGAGGGCGCCGCTCATCGTCCACCAGCCGCTGATCGATGTCGTCGTATCGGTACATGGAACCCGGCATCGTACCGAGGGCCGCTATGCAACCAAAAGACTCTATTGTTATTTCGTTATTCCTTTATCTTCTTTGAAGGCCCGGCGGCACGAAGTACCGGGTGCCTTTCAACTCGTCCTCGTTGTGTTCCCGCAGGCGCTCCCAGTGCCTGTCTGCGTCTTCAAGGAACAGGTCTCGCGCGATGCCCTGCGCGAGCCGCGCGGCGCCGGTTTCCAGACCGGGAATGTCGCCGGCGAGCGCGCCGTGGCTCATGGTCGCCCCCCAGTTGAACAGATGCACGCGGCCGAGCGCCGGCGCTCTTCCTTGCAGCTGAAAAGCGTCGCCCAGATACGGAAACCGGGTCTCTTCCGGAAATTTTGCCGCCTCGCCCTCCGGCGCGTGCGAGCGCCACGTTTCAATCGAATCGCGAAACGAGGCGATCTCCGGGCGGTCGACCAGGTTGACGTCGAAACCGGTGCAGACGATGACCGCGTCGAAAATGTGGCTGTTCTTGTCTGTAGTTACCGTTACTTTTGAATTTTCCTCGGAAATATCTTTCCAGGATTCGGAAAAATGCAGGAAAAAGCCCGCGCGCCGCTCGCAGCGCAGCACGCTCTCATAGGGCGGCGGCACCTGCTCGCTGAAGATGTAGGTGTAAAAACGCCAGCGTTGCGCATCGTCGAGCGAGGCGTAGCCTAGCTGGAAACCCGGGAACGCGGTCCACTTCGACTTGTTCACCTGCGGCAGGACCGGGCGGCGCGCGAACATCACCACCTCTTTCGCGCCCGCCTCGAGTGCTTCGCCGGCATTATCGAAAGCCGAGGAACCCGCGCCGAGGATGCCGACGCGTTTGCCGGCGAGGCTCCTGAAATCGATGTCGTCCGCGGAATGGAAGACGTTGCGGCCGCGATTCACCGGATTGAACGTTGCAAATGCCGGCCAGCGCGGCGCGCCGCTGCCCTCGCGCCCGAGGGCAAGAACGACTTTCCGGGCGTGAGCGATGGTTTGTTCGTTTTCCTTTTTCAAAATTGCTTTGATGGAATTTTTTTCCAATTCCAGCGAAACCAGTTCAACCCCGTTCTCCACCGGCAGCCCGGCCGTCGCGCGCACCCACAGGAGGTAGGCTGCCCAATCCAGGCGCGCTATCTTGTGCAGCTTCTCCCACGACCGCGCGCCAAACTTCGCTTCATGCCAGGCGCGGTAGCTGAGCGAGGCGACGCCGAAATCGGGGCCGGTCAGGTGCTTGGGCGAGCGCAGCGTCTCCATGCGCGCGAAGGTGGCCCAGGGTCCTTCGCGCCCGTAAGGCGCGCGATCGACGCAGCGCAGGTTGCGCACGCCCTCGCGCAGGAGCGCGAAAGTCGCGGTCTGGCCGCACATGCCGCCGCCTACGACAAGCGCATCCAGCATCGGCCGGCCGTCGGGGCCCGCGGCCGGCGGCACCCAGTTCGCCGCCGGGAAGTTCAGGTGCGCGAGGTCGAGGCGCGCGCGCGCGGCGAGGGATTCCATTAGAGTCGCGATTATCCATGATTGAAGTTTCCTGCTACTACAGCCTGTCCTCGCCGTGGGCCTATTTCGCCGGCCCGAAACAGCAGGACATCGTGCGCCGCCATCGCGTGCGGCTGCTGCTCAAGCCCTTTGACTTCCAGGAAGTGGCGCCACGCACCGGCGGGGTGCCGCTGCGCACCCGGCCCGAGCCCCGGCGCACGTACCACGCGCTCGAGCTCTCGCGCTGGCGCGACTATCTCGGCATGCCCTTGCAGCTCTCGCCGAAGTATTACCCCGCCGACGGCAAGCCGGCGGGCTGGAACAAGCCGGCCGGCTGGATGGTGATCGCGGCGCAGGAGCGTGGCCTGGACGGGCAGCGCCTGTCGCACGCGCTGCTGCGCGCGTTGTGGGCGGAGGAACGCGACACCTCGGATTCGAAGGTGCGCATCGCGGTGGCGAACGAAAACGGCTTGCCCGGCGAAGAACTTGCCGCGGCCGAACAAAGCGCGGCCGTGCAGGGACTGTACCAAACCTACACTGAAGAAGCCGAGCGCCTCGGCGTGTTCGGCGCGCCGACCTACGTCCTGCAGGGCGAGCGCTACTGGGGCCAGGACCGGCTGGATTTCCTCGATCGGGCACTCGGCCATCTGCGCCGTTTTTCTAGGCGTGCTGGCGGATGAAGTCCCTGACTTTCGGGTAGATGGTCTCGCGCCAGCGGCGGCCGGCGAAGATGCCGTAGTGGCCGGCGCCCGGGGCGACGTAGTGCTCGCGCCGCTCGGCCGGGATGTTGAAGCACAGCAGGTGCGCCGCCTCGGTCTGGCCGTTGCCGGAAATATCATCCAGCTCGCCCTCGATGCTGAGCAGCGCGGTATCGCGGATCGCCTGCGGCCGCACCAGTTGTTCGCGCACGAACAGACGCCCCTTGGGCAGCGCGAAATCCTGGAACACGGCCTTCACCGTATCGAGGTAGTACTCGGCGGGCAGGTCGAGCACCGCGTTGTATTCATCGTAGAACTCGCGGTGCTTCTCGGCCGAGCCGTCGTCGCCCGCGAGCAGATGATTGAAATAATCCCAGTGCGCGTTCAGGTGGCGGTCCGGGTTCATTGCCACGAAGCCCAGGTGCTGCAGAAACCCCGGGTACACGCGCCGCGAGTAACCCGGGTATTTCTCGGGCACGCGCTGGATCACGTTCTGCTCGAACCACGAATAGGGTTTGCGCGTGGCGAGATTATTCACCGCGGTGGGGCTCTTGCGCGCATCGATCGGCCCGCCCATCATCACCATCGTTTTCGGCGCGAGTTTGCCAGACCAGGGTTCGCCGTCCTGCGCCATCAGAGCCACCGCGCAAAGCACGGGCACGGTGGGCTGGCAAACGGAGATCACGTTCAGGTTCGGCTGCCGCGGGTCCGTCAACAGCGTAATGAACTCGCGCACGTAATCGACATAGTCGGCCAGATGGAATGGCCCGGCGCTCAGCGGCACCAGCCTCGCGTCCACCCAGTCCGTGACCCAGACATCGTGCTCGTGAATCAGTGCGCGGACCGTGTCGCGCAGCAAGGTGGCGTGGTGGCCCGAGAGCGGCGCGACCAGCAGGACGCGCGGGTCATTCTTGCGGCCTCTCGGTCCGTCGATCGCGCGGCGGAAATGAACCAGCTTGCAGAACGGCTTGTCGAGTTCGATGACGGTCTCGACCGCGACCTTCCTGCCCTCCACGGTGGTGCGATCGATGTTCCAGGGCGGTTTTTCGTAGCGCTGGGTGACGCGCAGGAACAGTTCGCTGGAAGCCGCGATCCGGCGCGCGATCGGCGAATAGCTGAGCGGGCTGAAGGGATGTCCGAACCAGCCACGGGCGGCCTCGGCTGCGTAGCGCCACGGCCCGAGTAGTTGATGCTGCGTTTCGAACATCTTGTAGAGCATGCACCCCCACCATAGCAGATTTGCGGCAGTGCGGCATAAGGCGGGTCAAGGCCCGCAGGGGATATCGCGGGTATTCTTCCTGAAATGCGACGATTTTTACGATTCACCCTGCGGTTTTCAGCCGTCACTGGGATCCTCGCGGTGCTGCTGCTGGCGGGGTTCTATTTCTATCTGCGCCAGTCGCTCCCCCAGACCAAGGGCGAAATCCGCCTCGCCGGCCTCGCGGCGCCCGTCGAAATCCTGCGCGACCGCTACGGCATCCCGCATATTTTCGCCGCCAGCCTGGCGGACGCGAGTTTCGCGCTCGGCTACGTGCACGCGCAGGACCGGCTCTGGCAGATGGAAATGAGCCGGCGCATCGCCTCGGGCAGGCTGGCGGAAATCGTCGGCGCCGGCGCGTTGGAGACCGACCGGTTCCTGCGCACCCTGGGCGTGCGGCGCTCGGCCGAAGCGAACCTGCGCACGCTCGACGCGGAGACGCGCCAATTGCTCGACGCCTACGCCGCGGGCGTCAACGCCTTCCTCGCCTCGGAGCCTGTGCTGCCGCCGGAATTCTGGCTCACCGGCGCGCGCCCCGAACCCTGGACGCCCGCCGACTCGGTGGCCTGGACCAAGATGATGGCCTGGGACCTGGGCGGCAACTGGCGCGACGAACTGCTGCGCATGCGCCTCGCAAAAACGCTGCCGCTCGCGCGCATCCACCAGCTGCTGCCGCCGTACCCCGGCGAGCAGGTGCCCGTGATCGCGGACCTGAAGGAACTCTACAGCTCGATGGAACGCGAAGCAGTGCGCCTCGCGCAGTTCGTCCCGGACAACGAAGGCCTCGGCTCGAACAACTGGGTGGTGTCCGGCTCGCGCACGGCGAGCGGCAAGCCCTTGCTCGCCAACGATCCGCACCTTGGCCTAACGGCGCCGCCGGTATGGTACTTCGCGCAGCTGTCCGCACCCGGCGTAAACGTCATCGGCTCAACCTTGCCCGGCGTGCCCGGCGTGATCCTGGGGCGCAACGAACGCATCGCCTGGGGATTTACGAACACCGGCCCGGACGTGCAGGACCTTTATATCGAAAAGCTCGATGCCGCCGGCGGCTACCTCGCCCCTGAGGGCGCGCGCGCGTTCCAGGTAATCGACGAAACCATCAAGATAAAGGGCGCGGAATCCGAAAAACTGCACATCCGCGTCTCGCGCCACGGACCGGTGATCTCGGATGTGCTGCGCGCCGCGCAGAGCGAGGCGCCGCGCGGGCACGTGATCGCTTTCGCCTGGACCGCGCTCGCCGAGGACGACCGCACCATGCAGGCTTCGCTCAAGTTCGCCCGGGCGCGCGAGTGGGACGGCTTTCTCGCCGCGGCGCGCGATTTCCAGTCGCCGCAGCAAAACATCGTCTACGCCGACATCGAAGGCAACATCGGTTTCGTCGCCGCCGGCCGCGTGCCGGTAAGAAAACCAGCCAACGATCTGAAAGGCATGGCGCCGGCGCCGGGCTGGCTGGCCAAATACGACTGGGACGGCTACCTGCCGTTCGAACAGCTTCCGCGCAGCTTCAATCCGGCAAGCGGCGCGCTGGTTACCGCGAACCATCGCATCACCCCGCCGGGCTACGCGCACTTCATCAGCTCGAACTGGGACCCGCCCTATCGCGCCGACCGCATCCAGCAATTGCTCGACGCGGCACCCAAGCACACCTCGCAGAGCTTCGCCCGCATCCAGGCCGACGTGGCGTCGCTTGCGATGCGCGAACTGCTGCCGAAGCTGCTGGCGACCCGGCCGCGCAGCGAGGCGGCGCGCAACGCGCTCGCGCTGCTGGCGAAATGGGATGGCGCGATGGCCGCGGACCGCGCCGAACCGCTCATCGCCTGGGCGTGGTGGCGCGAACTCACGCGCGCGATCTACGCCGACGAGCTGGGCGACGCTTTCCGCCCCAACTGGCTCGCGCGCGCCGTGTTCATGGGCAACGTCCTCTCGGGCGATCCGGCCCACGCGCGCTGGTGCGACGACGTGCGCACGCCCGCGACCGAAACCTGCGAGGAACAGCTCGCGCTGTCGCTGGACGCCGCCCTCGCCGACCTCGGCAAACGCTACGGCAGCGACCAGTCCCGCTGGCGCTGGGGCGAAGCACACCTCGCGCGCCACGAGCACCGGCCCTTCGGCCGCCAGCCACTGCTGGCCAGGCTCTTCGACATCACCGTGCCCTCGCCCGGCGACGCCTACACGGTGAACGTAGGCCGCAATATCATGAGCAACGACGCCGAGCCCTTCGCCAATCGCCATGCCGCCAGCCTGCGGGCCATCTACGACCTCGCGGACCTGGAGAAATCGCTCTACATCCACTCGGGCGGCCAGTCCGGCAACATCCTGTCGGATCACTACGAAGCCTTCGCCGAGGCCTGGGCGAAGAACGAGTACATCCCGATGCGCGCCGAGCGCAAAACGCTGGAAAGCGAGCCGCACCAGTTGCTGCGGCTGGTGCCGGCGAAATAGGCAGATCAGGGAGGGGAAAGTGAGCCAAGTCCCGCGCAGAAAGTTCCTGCTGACTGCCGGAGCGTTGCTGGCTGCACTGCCGCTGCGCGCAGGCGCGCAGGCGCAGCTCAAGCGGGTTGCGTTCTTCTCCGAAGGCCGCATGGAATCGCATCGGCCTTACTTTGAAGCGTTCCGCGAAGGACTGCGCAAGCAAGGCTACATCGAAGGGCGCAATGTCGAGCTCGTTGCGTTCTGGGGCGACGATACCATCAAGCCGCTGCGCTGGCTCGCCTCCGATGTGGTCGGCAGCCGCCCCGACGTGATCGTGACGACCTGCGCCTGGACCACCAAGGCGGCGCAGCGGGCCACCGCGACGATACCGATCATCTTCGCCATTGGCGAGGACCCGGTCGCAAGCGGCTTGGTCAAGGAGCTGGGCCGGCCGGGCGGCAATGTCACCGGGCTGTCGCAGCAGGACATCGAGCTCACCGGCAAGCGGCTCGACCTGCTCAAGCAAGCCGTGCCGAGACTTTCGCGCGTGGGTGTGCTTTACCCGCCCGGCGATCCCGGCAGCCTGCGCACGCTGGAGCAGCTCAAGCGCGACGCGGCGAAGCTCAGGATCGAGATTGTTCCGATAGAGGCGTGGGAAAAGCGCGAGCTGGTGCGCGCCTTCGAAAGTTTCCAGAAAAGCAAGGTCGAAGCCTTCCTCGACCTGATCGGCATCACGGTCAACTTCACCAACCGGAAACTGGTGGCCGAGCTGGCGCTGCGCGACCGCCTGCCGACGATATTCTTCGCGCGCGAATTTGTCGAAGAGGGCGGACTGATGTCGTATGGACCGAATCACAAGGAAATGTTCCGGCATGCAGCCGACTACGTTGGCAGGATTCTGAAAGGTGCGAAAGCGGGCGACCTGCCGATCGAGCAGCCGACCAGGTTCGAGTTGGTGATCAACCTGAAGACCGCCAAGGTGCTCGGCCTCACCATCCCGCAGCCGGTTCTGCTGCGCGCTGACGAAGTGATCCAGTAGC